>Ga0315320_10001731_pt1 | contig 18107 bp, 15 predicted proteins | sample M140m21515metaG_FD_203458 | JGI IMG/M metagenome (GOLD analysis project Ga0315320, IMG submission 203458) | Ammonia-oxidizing marine archaeal communities from Monterey Bay, California, United States - M1 40m 21515 | ecosystem: Environmental > Aquatic > Marine > Coastal | place: USA: California... | reverse complement strand
AAGTTCAACGAATGATTTTCATTCCGTGTTCGATCGGATCTATCGGTCGATGTCCCTTGTGCCGCATTCAAAGTGGCGAGTGAGTACAAATCTGCATCAAAACCATGGGCCCGGCCCCGAACAATGGGCGATGCTTAATCTCTGGTTCGACCAATACCTCAAAGGTATTGACCAGCATATTCCTGTGACGCCACCATCAACCTTCTCGGCGTCTAATGGAACAGCCTTGTTTTGTGTCACACCAGAGAATCAAGATCGACTTGCGGCGACTGAAATTTATTTCAGTTACGATCCCAATTCACGCACCCGTTTCTGGGAGCGTGCTGAGGCTCGGCGTGAGGGGCAGACATGGTCAGTCGATATCCCCGTTCATAAGGGTCTTCCGCTGTATGTGTTTGCGCTTTGTCGATACAAACTTGGGCATGTTCAGCCACTCGAGCGAGGTGAGACCACAACATTCACGTTGAATTCTTTAGAGCAGTCTTTTCTGCCACCAGAAGTGAATCTTGAACGACTGCTTGATCTTGCCGACTCCCAGGAGCCAGTCGATGACTTTGTACATGGCTTCGTAAATTGGTCGTCACGAGACCAGCGAACAATAAAGACATATAAGTTTCAAAGTCCTTATCTTGATCGTCAAAGCAATAAAAAGCTGGTTGTTGTCGTAGATCCACAGGGAAGAAAGCTCAATGTAAGAATGAGGACGGATAGCGGTTTTTTGAGCCGTCCGGATAATATTGGAAGCTTCTCGGCAGGGAAGATAGTCGAGGGGCAAGGCCCGCAGGAAATAGTTCTGCGACGAGAAGACTTCAAAGGGCCTGACGGAAAAGAGCTTGAGTGGTCGAAGATAGCGACCTTTGAGATAACAGTTCTTGATACGGTAAATAATCAGAAGATTGAGCTGGCGACGGGCAGCACGGCCAAAACGATCCAGTCAATAACGCTCGTAGAGTAAGTGGAAACAGATTCGACAACCTTCGGTGCAGAAAAGGAACACAGTGTCATGACGCGTCATCCCTTGCGGATATATCTTCTTGGCATGGCATTGCTAGGTGGCTTCTGTTGCCAATCGGTGTATGCCGAAGAGCAGCCCAACATCATTTTCATCTTTGCGGATGATTGGGGGTGGGGTGATCTTAGTTGCCATGGCCATCCTTATATAAAGACACCAAATATTGACCGTTTGGCGAACGAAGGGACAGATTTTTTTCGGTTTACGGTAGCTAGTGGCGTCTGTTCGCCGAGCCGTACGGCGGTTATGACGGGGCACTTTCCTGCTCGTTACAACATTAATGGACATTTCGCCTGGGTGGATCAGAACGCTCGTCGCAACATGCCTGACTGGCTTGATCCAGCGGCTCCATTGTTGCCCCGAATGCTGCAGAACGCGGGGTATATGACAGGGCATTTCGGAAAATGGCATCTGGCTAATGATATGATTCCCGATTCACCACTCCCGAGCGAGTACGGCTATGACCGATATGGAGCATTTAACTGTGCTGGTGAGCAGATGCCAGTTCATGATGACGTGAATCATGCGATTTCACTGATTACTGAAGCTACAAAAAAACAGAAACCCTTCTTCATCAATCTTTGGATGCATGAGCCGCATACACCTTTTCATGTTCTTCCAAAGTATCGTTGGTGGTTTCGGAATCTTGAAAATGAAGCTGATAATATCTATGCCGCCACTCTTGCGCACGCTGATGATCGGATTGGCCGCCTGTTAGATGTTCTGGATCAGAATGATCTCACCAAAAAAACACTTGTTATCTTTAGTTCAGATAACGGACCTGCACGAGCATCGAATCCAACAGAATTGAAATTGTCCTACGACACTGCAACTGGTGCAGGGTTTGGTATTGGAGCATCCAAAGGCGTAACTGGGGGGAGGAAGGGCTATAAGGCGGCACTCTTCGAAGGCGGGGTCTGCGTTCCCTTTATTGCACGCTGGCCAGGCAAGATTCCTGCTGGTGTTGTGGACAACCAGACGCTTCTCTCAGCCGTTGACCTTGTGCCAACATTTTGTGAATTGGCCGGTGCAACTATGCCGGCAGGGTACACGCCAGATGGTGTGAGTCAGGTCGAAGCTTTCTCCGGGAATGCGATTCCTACGCGAGACAAGCCACTATTCTGGAAAGCAACATCACCTTGGCCGGCTCCAAAAAATAGACCATTCCATTGGGGATCGTACGCAGTCGTCGATGATCGATGGAAATTAATTGGAAACGAAGATCTCAGTTATGTGGAGTTGTATGCCATCACAGAAGATCAACTGGAGTCGACTGAGTGCGGTAAACAGTATCCTCAGGTTGTTTCTGAATTAAAGAAACGACTTGAGGAATGGCAGACAACGTTGCCGCCAAAGCCGACAGGGCCCGTCTTCTCATCGGGTCGCTCGCGACAGAATTTGTAGCCTGCTATGTGAGCAGAATGTTAGAAATAGGGCCTTTAAAGACCGTTTGCGCATTTTGCATGGTGCCCCCTCCCGTTTTTTTATAGGGTATTTTTTCCCCGTACACATCAAATTTTCACGCAGAAAACAATTGCGTAAGTGATTTACGTATCAGCCCAATGAGGAGACGTTGAATGGAACGCAGGTTAGCGAATACTTTACTGAAGACGTGGTCTGTGACTTTTGGACGAGTAATGAGCGGTATGCTCATGTTTGTGACCGTTGCCCTTGGTCAGGCAGCTGAAACGCAGGCGGCTGAAAATTCAAAAGATACGGCTGCTTTCTCAAAACCAGATCGTACCGTGCTTCCAATGCCAAATACTGCTCGGCCTGAGCTTGTTGTTTATGATGCAAAAGACCCGGATGCTGTGTTTCCTGCCATCCCTCAGGTTCGACCTCCTGAAGGATCACCAAATGTACTCATCGTTTTGCTTGATGATGTTGGCTTTGGTGCGTCGAGTGCGTTTGGTGGTCCTTGTAAGATGCCAACGCTCGACCGATTGTCTGCTGGCGGATTGAAATACAACCGGTTTCATACAACGGCACTGTGCTCTCCAACTCGGCAGGCACTTTTGACTGGACGCAACCATCACTCTGCAGGCATGGCGGCCATTACAGAACTAGCAACCGGTGCCCCCGGCTACTCATCTGTGTTACCGAATTCAATGTCCCCGCTTGCTATGACATTGAAGCTTAATGGCTATTGCACTGCACAGTTCGGAAAATGCCACGAAGTACCAGTGTGGCAGGCCAGTCCTGTTGGGCCTTTTGATGCCTGGCCGACTGGAGGTGGTGGATTTGAATACTTTTATGGATTCATCGGTGGTGAAGCCAACCAGTGGTACCCAACTTTGTATGAGGGCACGACCCCGGTCGAAAACAAAAAGACACCCGAACAGGGCTATCACTTCATGGAAGATATGGCTACCAAGGCGATTAAGTGGATTGGACAGCAAAAGTCGCTCGCCCCAGAAAAGCCTTTCTTTATGTATTTTGCGCCAGGCGCGGCACATGCTCCTCACCACGTGCCAAAAGACTGGGCTGACAAATATGCTGGACAGTTTGATGGTGGATACGATGCGATACGGGAAAAAATCTTCACACGACAGAAATCACTTGGTGTTATCCCGTCAGATGCAGTTCTCACTGCAGAGAATTCAGAGGCGCCACGTTGGAAAGATATTCCCGAAGATTTCAGGCCAGTCCTTGCACGTGAAATGGAAGTCTACGCTGGTTTTGTTGAGTACACCGACCACCACATTGGTCGCATTGTAGATTCCCTTGAAAAGCTACAGGTGCTCGACAACACCCTTATCTACTACATAGTCGGTGATAATGGTGCCTCAGCAGAGGGTGGCCTCAATGGGTGCTTCAATGAAATGAGTTACTTCAATGGCATTCAGGATCTTGAAACAGAGGAATACCTGACAAAGAGAAAAGATGAGCTTGGAGGACCAGACTCATATAACCATTATGCCGTTGGTTGGGCATGTGCCATGAACACGCCATATCAATGGACGAAGCAGGTTGCCTCGCATTGGGGTGGCACACGCAATGGTACCGTTGTGCATTGGCCGGCGGGAATTAAGTCGAAGGGTGAAATGCGATCACAATTCTGTCATGTGATCGATGTTGCTCCGACCGTCCTTGATGCGGCGAATCTTCCTCAGCCACGTTTTGTGAACGGTGTTGAGCAGGATGCAATTGAAGGCACCAGTATGCAATACACCTTCGATGACTCAAAAGCCAAGGAACGTCATAGTACCCAATACTTTGAGATTCTTTGTAATCGTGGCATTTACCACGATGGTTGGACTGCAGTTACCAAGCATCGAACTCCTTGGGCGGCTCCAACAGAAAAGCTACCTGCCTTCGATGATGATAAATGGGAGTTGTATGCCGATACAGACTGGACTCAATCAGAAAATCTTGCCGAGAAGATGCCGGAAAAACTCCACGAGCTTCAGCGGCTCTTCCTGATCGAAGCTGCTAGATACAAGGTACTGCCACTCGATGATCGTGTGTTTGAAAAGTTGAATCCTGATACAGCAGGCCGTCCTGTGTTAGTGAAAGGAACAACGCAAATCTTGTTTCCAGGTATGGGACGACTCCTTGAAAACTGTGTCTTGAGTATCAAGAACAAGTCGCACGCAGTGACCGCTGGTATCGTCGTCCCTGAGGATGATGCTACGGGAGTCATCATATGTCAGGGTGCAAATATCGGTGGCTGGTCACTGTACGCTCATGAGGGCAAGCTAAAATATTGCTACAACTATGGTGGCTTTGGGAACACCTTTGTGACATCAAAAGAAAAGCTTAGCCCTGGTCAGCACCAGGTTCGCATGGAGTTTGCTTACGAAGGCGAAGGGCTCGGCAAGGGCGGAACGGTAAGTCTGTTCGTTGATGGTGATGAGGTTGCCGAAGGCAAAGTTGAAGCAACCCTCTCCAATATCTTCTCAGCCGATGATGGCTTGGATGTTGGTGAAGATTCCGGTGCTCCTGTTTCACCTGACTACGGCCCTGTTGGAAATCACTTTAATGGGGAAGTGAAAGGCGTTCAGCTCTCAATTGCTGAGAACGAAAACGAGGGCCAGGTTGTCGATCCAAAAGATGCTGTACGAGCTATGTTCGGAAGGCAGTGACTCGAATGAAACCAAAAAAGGAGCAATTGCTAATGACCCTTCGAATGTTTTTGTGCTCATTGATGCTCATGTCGGTTACGCAGGCAGAAGATCTCTTACCATCATGGGCTGAGACGGCACCAAAGCAGGCAATACTTGATTTCGTTGCGAGAGTCAGTGAGCCCAATGGAAAAGATTTTGTTCCAGAGCAGGATCGTCTGGCTGTTTTTGACAATGATGGAACACTTTGGCCGGAATGCCCGATGCCTTTTCAGATTGCATATGTAATTGATGAGGTGAAGCGGTTGGCAACTGAGCAGCCTGAGTTGGTAAAAGATCCAATGATAAAAGCGGCCCTCAAGGGAGACTTCAAGGCTCTGTTCGCTGGAGAAAAACATGATGGCTTTATGAAGATCATGGCACTGACTCATTCGGGAATGTCCAGTGACGAGTTTTCGAGGCGTGTCAAATCATGGTTTGCAACAGCGAAATATCCACCGCTCGGGACCTCGTATGGAGAAGCAAAGTATCAGCCGATGCAAGAGGTATTCGATCTTCTTAGGTCGGAGGGCTTTAAGATTGCTATCGTGTCTGGCGGTGGTGCCGACTTTATGCGGCAGTTTTCTCAAGATGTCTACGATATCGAACCGGAATGGGTTCTTGGTTCGAGCGCTGATGTTGTATTCGAATTGCAGAACAACAAGCCAACGTTCATGAAGCAGGCAACAGGCCTCTATATTAATGATAAAGTCGGAAAATCTGTGCGGATTTATCAACAACTTGGGAGACGCCCAATTGCATGCTTTGGCAATTCGGACGGTGATCAGTCCATGCTCGAATATACGACAATAGACAATCCGTATAAGTCTCTTGGTGTGATTATTCACCATACAGATGGACAGCGTGAGTGCCAGTATGATGTGAAGCCACCATTCAGTGGTAAGCTGATAACTGCTCTTGAAGAGGCTCCAAAGTGGGGCTGGGTTGTTGTTGATATGAAGAATGATTGGGAAAAAGTTTTTTCAAAAAAATAAATTAGTGTGATATTTTTCTGAGGTTTGTTGTAGGGAAGTGAGAATATGAAGATGCATATGAAAACGTTGATTCTTACCGCTATTGCTTTTGGACTGTGTTGTCCAGAAGGTGTGTACGCCCGTCCTGGCGGCGGTGGAGGTCGTTCTGCTGGTGGGTCACGACCGAGCGCGCCGAGTCGACCGAGCCCACCGAGTCGACCTGCACCCAGTGCAAAGCCTGCACCGAGTCGACCTGCACCCACTGCAAAACCTGCAACTCCCTCAAGGCCAACCCCGAGTGGAGACGTTCGCAAGAATCTACCCTCGAAGCCATCCGGTAATCTTTCAGGAGCAAGTGGTGGAAAGATCTCTGCTGGTGACATGTCTGGGAAAGCGTCAGCAGCAGCCGCAAATCGTACTGAAAGTCGACCGACCCAGGGTCAGGTTCAGGATTTTCTCAAAGCTTCCGGGGGGAGTGGTGCTGCAGCAGATGCTGCAAAGAGTCGTGTTGAGACTGCGAAAACGACATCCGGTACGGCAGTTTCTGAATTTTTAAATAGCAACGGGGCAGGAGCGGCCACCGCAACCGCATCAAAGAACGTTGCTGATACTCGTGCAGATGCCATTTCAAATCGAACCGATACACGGTCTGATACCCGTGGAAGTCGGGGCGAGAATCGAGATTATGCCTCAGATAATCGGCAGGACCGCGTTTCTGGGCGCGGTGATCGGCAGTCGGTGCGGGTTGAAAACAGAGGCGATGTTCGAACAGATCTGGCGTCCGGTCGTTCAGATCGCCGTACGACACGGCAGCAAAACTTGGGTGTTCAGGCAGACTCAATTCGTACCCAACTCAATTCAGCGTACGACAGCGGGCTCCACGAAGAGTTCTGGTCTGGGGCGCAAACTGGCCATTACTACTTTGACAAAAATCCAATCTTTTGGAGTTGGGCTGGTTTTAGGACCGTGTCGGCCATCATGCCAAGGAATTGGGGTGAAGGTCGGTACTACGATTACGGTACAGGTGGATCCAGTTACTATGACGGGACGACTGTCATGGATGACGGCCAAGCGGTGCCGGCTGAAGAATATGCCCAACAGGCTGAAGAACTTGCTCTTAGTGTGCCTGATGAGAATGCTGAAGCGTCAGATGCCTCAAGCGATGAATGGTTGCCCTTGGGTGTTTTTGCAGTAGCCCAGGAGGGTGAAGGCTCAGCAACACCGACGATGTTCATGCAACTCGCAGTTCGGAAAGACGGCGTGATAGCGGGGACCTATCAGAACAAGGAAACAGGCGAAACAGCGAGTCTTGAAGGCATGATAGACGAGGATTCACAGCGGGCTGCATGGACATTTGCAGGGAAAACATCGCCGATCGTAGAAACTGGTATTCAGAATCTGACAATGAATGAAACTCAGGTTCTAGTCCATTTCGATGGTGGTGAAACAAAAACATATTTACTCGTTCGAGTTGAAAATCCTGAAGCGAAGTCCACCTCATCATCGTAGTCGCTGGTGCGTCGATATATTCCTGTCAACGAATGGTCAGGCTTTTGTCCTTCACGGATTGAGTGGGGCGGCTTGTAATAATGCTGAAGTCTAGATGCCTTTCATAGCACGTGCTCCAGTAACTACTGCGAGTGCGATGAGCCCAGTGATAATTCCGCAAAGCCCGTTAGCCAGTGTCATGAGAACAGTGATCGTTTCTGGTGTGTACTGATGAATCCAGTGAGTAAGTGCATGGTGAATCGGGGGAATGTTGTGCAGCACAATGCTTCCCCCGACAAGAAACATGGCAACTGTTCCAGCAATCGCCAGAAATCGCATGATCCACGGAGTGACAGTAATAATCGCGCGTCCGATAGATTGGCTCGCTGAATAACTCTGGCGAAGTAGCAGGACCCCGAGGTCATCGAGTTTCACGATAGCCGCAACGAGCCCATAGACACCAGCGGTCATGAGCACTGAGATGGCCACGAGAACACCTGCTCGTGTGCTCAGCGGCTCAGACGCAACAACGCCAAGCGTGATGACGATAATTTCAGCAGAAAGAATAAAATCAGTCCGGATTGCTCCACGTATCCGTGAAGTTTCGTCTGCGTTGGCTGCTCTGTCTTTTGTGGGGTTTTGTTTTTGGGTGCTGCCGTGGTGGGGGAACACATTGGTAGTAATTTTGTGAAGCACTTTTTCTGCACCTTCGAAGCAAAGAAAAGCTCCGCCGATGACAAGCAGTGGTGTAATGGCTTCGGGAAGTAGCCAGCTCAGCAGAAGTGCTGTGGGTACCAAGATCGCCTTGTTGACAAGAGAACCGCGCGCGACTCGAAAGACAACAGGTAGCTCGCGGTCTGATGGTATTCCAGTGACCTGTTTTGCATTTAACGCGAGGTCGTCACCTAAAACTCCCGCAGTTTTCTTGGCTGCAACTTTTGTCATTAGCGCGACGTCGTCAAGAGCGCTTGTGATGTCGTCTAGAAGGAGAAGGAGGCTTGTTGCCATACAGTATGATTCTCAATGATAAGTTAGATTCATGTCTATCGATGACACTATATCTGATGGCAGGAAAAACAAATAGAATGATAGGCTACGGCTTATCTCATGTTTTGTGAGCATCTCGAACCGGCAGTGAAAGAAGTTTTTTCGTGAAAAAGTGGTGTCTTAGTCTCATGCGGCAGCGTAATGTGTTTGGTCAGCCCGGTGCGCATGTACAACAACCCGAGCGTCAGGCACGAATTCATCGTCATGGATCAATGATTTTTCTGGGACAAATTCTTGTCCTCGGATCAGTGCCTATATTTGACCTTGGACAGAATCGAGCTCCACCACTTTTTGTCATCATCAGCCTCTCGATTGCTATCGCGACGACTTGGTCGCTTGGGTATCAACGGCTGACCTACACGCTGGCGGGTGTCAGCTCGATCGCTTGTGGGTGGACATTATTCTTCCGGCCAGTAAAGTCAGGTGCTCCGAGTGCGCCACTACTTATTTTTCTGGTGGTTATGCTCTTCTGTTCATACCTCTGCATTCGACAAGCATATAAGGCGGGTGTTGCCTCTGCTCAAAGGATTTACTGTGGAGTGGCAAGCTTTGTCATGCTTGGCATGGTGTTCGCAGGAATTCATTGTCTTGTCCATGCCTGCGGATTGGGGGAGTATCAATTGCCACTTGAGTTTGAAGGTATCCGAAATGTTCGCTGGGTAGATTTCATCTGGTTTTCCTACGCGACGCTGACCACAGCTGGGTATAGTGACCTTGTACCAGTTGGGTCTTTTTCACTTACTGTTTCCACGTTTGAAGGGCTCTGCGGTATTCTTTTGCCAGCGACACTGATTGCAAGGATTGCATCACTGCCGGCCAGCAAGTAATTCTGTTTGAAAGTCTTTTGTGGAAATCACCACAGGGCAAAGGTTGGAGTAACACATTTATGAGTATAGAAATATTTCGGAATGTTGTTGAACAAGTCGGTCTTGTTATCGATGCTGCAGGTGTTCTCGTGGTAGTCGCCGGTATTTTTATGGCTACCGTCCGGCTTCTTACCGCGGCCCCAGTACCGCTGGGCAAGTACAAGCAATTTAGGCAAGATCTTGGGAGAGGTATCCTGCTGGGACTTGAGTTTCTCGTTGCTGCTGACATTATTCGGACCGTAGCAGTAACGCCTACTCTCGAAAGTGTTACGGTGCTTGGCCTCATTGTGGTTATTCGAACATTCCTGAGTCTTGCATTACAGATGGAGGTTGAGGGACGGCTTCCATGGCAGTCAGAGAAAAGTGGTTCGAGGCAAACCGGCTAAGGAGATAGAGGCATGAATGCCAGGCTTCAATCTCTGCCGGTACCTGAGTCCGATAATGAGGTCATCAGACAGCATCTTCCTCGTGCTGCGTGGGGATATGTCTACGATCTTCTCCGGAAACATCCAGTTGAGGTTCGCGTTGTGCCGCACCGTACAACCAAGCTTGGGGATCATCGCCCGCCGAGCCACAAAGAGCCTTGGCATCGAATTACCATGAACGAAGATCTCAGCGTGTACGCATTCCTGGTCACCCTGCTGCACGAGATAGCCCATCTCCGTGTGTCAACAAAGCTTGGAGAGCGGGCTCAGAAAGAACCGCCTCACGGTCAAGCCTGGCAGAGAGAGTTTGCTGATGCAGTAAAGCCGGTCATCGAAGGCTCGATGGTACCTAGAGAACTTGCTGTAGCACTAACAGCCTCTCTCCAACGTCCACGAGCTGCGACATGCAGTGATCGGAAGCTTCTGCTGGCGTTATCACGTTTTGATTCGAATAACGACCGGTTGTTGTATGTCGAACAGCTCGAGGTGGGTGAGTGGTTTCAACTGCAGAGCGGTCGCCGATTTGTTCTCGGCAACCGTCTGCGGAGCCGCTATCAATGCATTGAAATTGAGAGCGGTGTTGAGTTTCGCATTCACTCGCTAGCGCGAGTTGTTCGACTTGATCCAGATTGACTGGTCGCTCGGCTCGATCGTGAGCGGCTCGGTTGTGAAACCGTTCGGTAACGTCTTCGCCGTACAGTGTTGCCGTAAAAATGGAGTGGTCGATTCGGTCTTTGCTCAATGGGAGTATTTTCGATCTTTTCTCGTTCGTCTCCGAACACAATGATTCGAGGATCAAATCCAGTTTGAGCGATTGCAGGAACGCTACTAGTCCCTACGGACAAAAGAGTCAGAATAATGAGTGTACGCATAGTTAAAAACAGCTCAGGGGGAAACCGGCACATTCCTACTATGGGTTCGATTTCCTGCCGAAGCAAGAAGTTAAATATTGCGTCATTACATTCGGTGCAATCGTTCCGAGACGACCCAAGCACGGTTTGGAAACTATAGAAATCACCATGCTTTGCTTCGAAGCAGCTACTTTCTCAGCTGCCAATATGACTAGTGTGGAATGAGGTCTCTCATTTCACGAACGGCTTCTGCCATGCCAACAAATACCGCACGTGCAACGATTGAGTGACCGATATTGAGCTCTTCCATTCCTTGGATTTCTGCAATGGGGGTAACATTTCGATATGTGAGACCGTGCCCTGCATTCAGAATGAGGCCCGCTTGGTGAACAAATGTGGCTGCCTGGGCGAGAATCTGGAGCTCGTGCTGAGAATCTTTTTTTGCATTTGCGTAGGCCCCTGTGTGCAGTTCGACTGCCGGTACCAAGAGTGATGCGGCAGTCTCGATCTGCGCTGGCTCTGGATCAATAAACAGTGATACAGCAATGCCAGCATCGTGAAGCTTTCTAACTGTTTCCGTTAATTCTTTTTTGTAGCGAACGACATCAAGCCCACCCTCTGTGGTCACTTCTTTTCGATTTTCTGGTACGAGTGTGACTTGGTCAGGTGCAACGCGACAAGCAATATCTACCATGAGCGGGTTCATTGCCAATTCGAGGTTTAGCTTCACCTGAACAGTTTTTTTGAGCACCTCAAGATCTCGGTCTTGAATGTGTCTTCTGTCTTCCCGCAGATGAATAGTAATAGCATCAGCGCCACCGAGCTCTGCCGCAGCTGCTGCCCAGACAGGATCAGGCTCAATGGTCTTACGTGCCTCACGTATAGTGGCAACGTGGTCAATATTGACACCGAGCGTGGCCATGCGGTTGCCTCCTTTTATAAATGCAGGTGGCCCCGGCTTGCCAGCCGGGGCCACACTTGATGATCTCTCTATTCTATACTCTTCCGGCTCAGACTTCTTTTTTCAAGAGTATGACGGCATTGCCGCGAGGTGTGCGTATCTGCAGGACAATACCACCTTCCGGTGTTTCTCCATTAATCGCAGCTTCGAACTCATCAATTGAGGAAACCGGAGTTTTCCCAACCTTTCGAATTAACACGCCTGGTACAAGGCCAGCTTCAGCGGCAAGGCCGTCGGGGTCAACACGGTCGACAAGTACACCCTCAAACCCGTCGTAAGAATCCTGTGCAACAGAACTTTTGTCTTGAACTTCTATCCCAAAATTTTTGGAATAAAATGTTTCTTCGCCACCGGGTGCAATTCCTCTTCCACGCTGTTGCATTCCAAATTGTTCTGGTAACGATTTGACCTGCACTTGTACAGTTACTTCGTTCCCTTCGCGGAGGACAACAACATCGTGGGCCTTCCCAATGGATGAACGTTCCACTACTTCCTGAAGGCTTCGTGGGCTGTCAACGGGAGTGCCGTCGAAGGACTTCACAACATCAAGGTCTTGCATGCCAGCAGCAGCTGCAGGCGTATTCGGCATAACCTCTGTCACGAGAACTCCTTTTTGACCAGGTGAACCAAGTTTGCTGGCCATGTCAGCAGATAGTTCTGAGATTGAGACACCGAGGTATCCTCGCTCAACACTACCACGACTGATGAGCTGCTCACTCACCCAGCGTGCCTGATTGATGGGAATTGCAAAGCCGATGCCTTGGTAGGCACCACTGTTGGATGCAATTGCTGTATTGATCCCAACAACCTCACCAGCAAGGTTCACAAGCGGTCCTCCTGAATTGCCCGGATTGATGGCAGCATCGGTCTGCAAGAATTTGGATCGTCGAATGCGTCCAAGTTCACGGCCCTTCGCTGATATAATGCCGGCGCTTACGGTCGTTTCGAGTTCAAATGGATTGCCAATCGCGATGACCCAGTCACCAATCGCAAGTTCGTCCGAGTTTCCAAGAGCGGCTGTTGGTAGATTTTCAGCATCAGCAAGGCGAACCACAGCAAGGTCACTATCTGGGTCGGTCTTTATATCCACTGCTTTGAATTCACGGCCATCAGAAAGCTCAATGGTAACCTCATCAGCTCCTTCGACTACGTGATTGTTAGTCAGGACGATACCAGCAGCGTCAACGATTACTCCGGAACCAACACCGGACTTTGATGGGGCTCGTCCGTTTGGGACATTAAATCCTTCCGGCATTCCATCTCGAAAAAAGTCCTCGAATGGCGTGCCTCGAAATGGGTTATCTCCCCCGTTTCGGCTGCCTCCGTTTGATGTCACATTTCGCGCTTTTGTTTCGCTTCGGACAACAACAACACTTGGGGTGGCTTTCCCAGCTGCATTTCGAAAAGCCTGGGAGAGCGCGTTCGCCGCAGCAACCGGATCGGCTGTCGCTGGCTCAGCAGTATGAGCTGGTGTTTGTGTGAGCAAGCCAACGAGAAGAGTTGCAATAAGGCATGATGGTAAAACGAACATATTACTACCGCGGTAGAGGTTCTTAGGGTTCATTAGGGTTTCTAAATGTTTCATGTTGTGTTCCTCCTTAAATACCACCCAGACTTGGTCTGGATTATGAAAGTCACCTGCGATTCTTTTCGGAAGGCAGTGACCGAAGTTCTTCTTAATACCATAGGTCCACACAGCCATTCTGGACGACCCTCAAGTATAGAGTCTCCTTATGCAGACAGAACACCTCTGACTCCTTATACGACGGTGGTTCAGCAGAGGTTCGAAAAAAAAATTTACAAATCAAGAATCGTTGAAATTCTTGTACGATCGGGGAATGAATGGTGGAATTTGACAATACAGGGGACTGGCTTTTACCGTGTAGTTTCCAGGGAGACAAGGAATGCCCAGGGAGACAAGGAATGCATGAAAAGCCAATATCCGACGCAAATGCCCCAGCAGACGGACTTGCCGTCTGTGAGGAGCGAATCGGATACTCTTTTCGAAATCGGCACCTACTGGAGGCGGCCGTGACTCATGCCTCAGGTGCTGCTCATCGCCTTGCATCCAATGAACGGCTCGAATTTCTGGGGGATTCTATTCTTGGGTTTGTTGTGTGCAATCGTCTATATAACGAGTTTCCAGAACTTCTTGAGGGTGACCTTACACGGATTAAATCCGCTGTTGTAAGTCGAGAAACCTGCAGCAGGATCAGTATTGAACTCGGGCTGATCGATTTCCTTGTTGTTGGCAAGGGTATGGCAGTGAATCGTCCAGTTCCAAACTCAGTTCTCTCGGACATGTTTGAGTCGCTGGTGGCAGCGATTTTTCTCGACGGGGGTATTGATCCTGCTCGAACTTTCCTGAACACCTGGATAGGTCCAGAAATAGAAAAAGTAGTTTCTGGCGAAGAAGGGTCGAATTATAAATCACTTCTTCAGCAGCTTGCTCAAGGAGCCTACGGTATAGCTCCAACTTACGAAGTCATTGATGAGGTTGGACCTGATCATAACAAGGAATTTCAGGTGCGAGCTCGAATTGGTCAGCGGCGGTATGCTCCGGCGTGGGGCCGAAACAAAAAGGAAGCCGAGCAAGGCGCGGCAGAAAAAGCCCTTGAAAATCTGCGGTTAGACGGGGTTATTTCATCTATCGAGCACGTATTTCGACGCTCAAGTGAGGCTGGACCTCATTAAGAGGGGCGGACGGTCGTTCCAATTTGTCTGATGTAGATTGAAGTTTACGGTCTCCCAGACCGAACTTCTCTTTATCAGCCAGCGTACTAAATCGTGCCGTTGGGCAATGGCCCGTACTCTCTTGAGCCTTCTGGGGGGTGGTACTCAGGCCCCGGCGCGAATTTGAAAGTCCACCTCGTCAAGCGAGGTGGACTTTCGCTTTCGTTTGCGGGTCAAAGGCCGACGTCTCGGGTAAGCGGTTGGCGATCGAACATGAGTCGGCTGCTGATGGCTATTGCCAAAATACCTGCAGGCATAATGAGCATTTCCCACCCAGGCCCGGGGCCGTCAAGAATCATCTTTTCGGCGAGTGTTCGCACAAACATGATCGCAAGAAGAACGGCAACGACTTCGAGTAATGTTTTTTTCAGCGAACCAATATTTTCAACTTTAAGCCAGCGGGGCGCAGTGCCTACTGGCATTGAGTTCGTCAGGAAGAGTGCGTAGATGCCGTAGGCAAAGTATAAAAAAGTCAGCCCGGTGAGACCATTGTCTAGTGACTCAAGCAAGAGAAGATTGGCGGCAGGGCGGGGTGCAGCATCTGGTGACGTTGGCGAATACAAACAGTACTGCAAAAATCCTCCATAAAGGCCAAAATATCGCAGAACTGCTTCAGCTGTGTTCGCAGCTCCTATGATAAACATGAGAAGAGCGCCAATGAGCGATGAGAACACCGTAACAATACTGAACCAACGAGTTAGGCCAAGGATTTGAGTGATACGAGGCACCATCTTTCGATGATGCGAGTGCTCGGATTGGGGAGTGTCTTTCGCATCCATGAGAAGTGATTTATTCCAGAAAAAGAGATGTGTTTTGAAGGAATACCATCTGCACTATACCACGCTCCTTGAACTGCTGTTATCGTTTAATCTCTGGGTAAATTGGTTCTGTGGTGTCTGTTTACGTCTGGTTTAATGGTTTCGAGACTGAATTGGGCTGTGGATGGTTGTGCTACGGTACGGTTCGCAGGTGTTGGTATATATTCGTAACGTAAGGAGACAAAGAGCATGGGTGCCCAGGAATGTTTTACATCGCTCGTTGATGAACCAGCAGCAATTGCAAAGCCGGCTGGACTCTATCAGCCGTGCTTGGTGGTTAGCGGTTTTGCTTATGTATCCGGCCATCTGCCGGTACTCCCTGATGGGAGCCTGATTCGTGGATGTCTTGGACGTGATTTAGAAGTTGAGGATGGCAAGGCTGCAGCACGGCGGGCGGGGCTTGCAATCCTCGTGACGCTTGAGCAGGCCCTAGGCAGCTTGGATGCCGTGAAGCGGGTGGTAAAGCTCTTTGGAATGGTTGCAGCGACGGGCTCGTTTACCCAGCATCCCGCAGTCGTGAATGGTTGTAGTGAGCTTTATGCAGAAGTATGGGGTAATGAAAACGGGGTCGGCGTTCGAAGCGCTCTTGGAGTTGCCTCGTTACCCGCGGGTGTTGCGGTTGAGATTGAGGCAGTTTTTGAATTGAACTGAGTGCTTATTAGGACTTCTCGGTCAGAATTTGATTCAGAACGGTGATATCTGGTGAACAGGCTGTGATTTTGTGCTGCTTGATATCAGATGCTCTGGCAAAAGCTTGGTTGGAGGTACGTGTTCTAGTCATTACCCGATATTGACTTCGGGCCTTTGCCGGCTGTCTTTTCGTAGTGGCCATCACCGGAGCGAACATATTTTGTAAACCCAATCCGATCGAGATTCTTGTCTGATAGTTTTTCCTTTGCACCCATGTCAGACCATTTCCCAGCTATCATAAATCCGGTGATCACTCGTCGCACTGGCTTGCCATTGAGCGGATGCTTTGTGAGCGGTTCAGCACTCATTGGTTGGATAACTTCAAATCGCTCTCCACCCGCACTATCTTCTTCGACGACTTCGTAGACGTATGTTGGCATCAGATGTCCTTTGTCGTGCACGCAAGAAAACATGTATTCTGTCGCGGTAAGTGTACCGACCAATCAGTACCTCGTAGAGTGTCTTTATCCAATTCAATTTTTGTTGCCACAAAAGACGCATCCCTGCTGAATCATAGCTTCCTGAAACACCCGGAACTGAGATGTCTTCTTCTCGACGCATCTGCCAGCAGTATCAGGTTTCCTGTTCCGGGTGAAAGGTCGTCCTCGAGGAAAAATGCCCAATCACCGAGTGACACGAGTTGATATTGGTAACGACATGCGACATCGTTTTCTGTATAGTTCCAAAAGAATTTTACTGGCCTTTTGATACGCCATCCCACGATTTATTGTGTAAGTAGAAAGGTTCCTCATCTTATGCGTACAGGAAACCCTGTTCTGAACTCTCGTGCGTTTGAAAACTTTGGTCTGCAGCCGCGTGATGTTGCTGCTGAGAGTAGTCCTGTAACGACGATGACGGTGGCTGGTACAGCAAACCGAACAATGTTTCTGCTGGCGTTGGCATTCTGCTCTGCGTGTTTTACTTGGTCACGAACTTTTAACGCGGGTGAAGTAAATTCAGGTGCAGCAATGCCATGGGTTTTCGGTGGTTTAATTATTGGTTTTATTACGGCGATGGTGATCTGTTTTAAACAGACATGGGCCCCAACGCTCTCGCCTGTTTATGCGATCGCGGAGGGTCTTTTTCTTGGTGGTGTTTCTGCGAGTTTTGAGTCGCAGTATCCCGGCATTGTTATTCAGGCGGTTGGTGGAACGTTTGGCACACTTGCGGCGCTTTTGCTGTGCTACCAGTCAGGGTTGATTCGAGCAACTGAAAATTTCAAGTTGGGAATCGTGGCGGCGACAGGAGGAATTTTCTTTGTGTATCTGATTTCGATGATTGGTGGTTTTTTCGGATTCCCAATCCCATTCATTCATTCAGCAGGACCACTTGGTATCGGCTTTAGCGTTGTCGTGGTCATCATTGCTGCTCTCAACCTCGTGCTTGACTTTGACTTTATTGAAACAGCAGCCAAACGCGGTGCTCCAAAATACCTTGAGTGGTATGGTGCCTTTGCTCTCATGGTGACACTGGTGTGGCTCTATCTCGAAATCCTTCGGCTGTTAAGCAAGCTCAACAGCCGGGACTGATTTCAGGCAGTTTTGCAGGAAGTAACGAAACGGAAATCAGTCGATGGGAAGGAATACCCAGAGTGCTGGACGGCCGCAGTTGCAATGGACAGCTCGTCCTAAAAGTCCGAGTCCCGCTGGGCTGACCGCAACAGTGGTTCTGGCAGCATTCCAGGTGCCTTTCATGCCAGTGGCATAAGGCCCATGAAGCCTTGCCTGAACACTCGGTACAGGATGAAATATAGTTTCGATAAGAGGGGGGCGTTCTCGCTCCCTGTCTTGAAGGTTATCCAAGTCTGTAATGGTACGCTCAAGAATGTTTCGGTCGCAGCCTGCTTCCAGAAGAGCATGATCGACCTCTGCAACACCACGTCGACTCGGTGTCGGCAACGTGAGGAGTCCTAGGAACGACCAGAGGGTGAAGATCAAACTAAAGTTAACGATTCCCTGTGCTGAGCCGAGTTGATTTCCCCCAACAATGGTTGTGGCCAAGATTATTCCGGCGACAGTAAATATGACTGCGAGAAGTCGGCCTCGCCACCAGCTTCCTGTGGTGATTGCCATCTGCCTGCGTTGAACTGCAATGTGAAATGCATCAGTGTCGAGTACGTCTCGCCATCGCATGGGCAGT
>Ga0315320_10001721_pt1 | contig 18151 bp, 20 predicted proteins | sample M140m21515metaG_FD_203458 | JGI IMG/M metagenome (GOLD analysis project Ga0315320, IMG submission 203458) | Ammonia-oxidizing marine archaeal communities from Monterey Bay, California, United States - M1 40m 21515 | ecosystem: Environmental > Aquatic > Marine > Coastal | place: USA: California... | reverse complement strand
GGTATGTACGTCGATGTCACCTCAGATGCCGATGGATACTCACACCTACCTAAAGACGTATTCACAGATCCTATCATCAACGATCCTATCGTCTCAGCAGATAAATCAAATTTACTTATAGAATACAGACGCGTGTATATATATATATATGAACACACCCATATTTAAACCAGGTCCAGCGTGTGCACTCGGTAATCTTTCATTGTGTATAGCTACACACATTCTCAATACTGGTCAAATAGGTATGATCCACCCAGATGTATATGCTTATGGGCGAGATAAAATGTTTCTATTTGAACAAGTATCTAAAGATGGAATTATAGAAGATCACGGGAGATTAAATTCCTTCATACACCTACAACATCCAGACATAGGAGAAATTATGCGTCGTGTCATGAAACCAAGTAAGACATTACAAAATATGATCGACACATATTGGGAAACGGTCCAGGATTGTGTTGCTGGATTCCATATTCGTCGCGGGACATACGCCAGTGATAGTGCCAAATTTGCATTTTACCCAGTGGCTTCAGAGGAAGCTATAGATGCGATGATATCTGTAGCCAATAATCTCAATAAACCCGTCTTCATAATAAGTGATTCGATCGAGACGAAAAATCACTTCATATCGAGGGTTCCGATGGCAAAATCATTAGACCTACCGATTGGGTTCACGGCATGTGAACACTCACAAAATGTTGAAGATGTCAAGGATGAGAATACAGATGCAAAAATGAACAGTGTTCTTGAATGGTTCATCATATCAAAGATGCCTAAAGTGTATACAACCATGGGTGGGGTAGTAGGACGTAACGTACCACCGGGTACGAAAGAAGGTGTATCATCCACGTTCGGGTACTCTGCTGCATTATACGGTGGTAAAATTCCATACTATGTATTCAACGATGGGCACGTGTTTTATCCAGATGGTAAAGAAAACGGTCCCAGATTGTGTTGGTCTGATACGGATACGAAGAACTACATCATGTTACGTGAACCGACAATGGAAAATATAAAACGTTTGAGAAACGAATATGGAATGTGGACTATTCTCATAAACCGCAAAACATGTGAGGATGCGGGAATATTGGACTGGTGTAAAACACGCATGAATGTTAAAATAATTGAATCAAATGAAAAGATTCGTGCGAGTCGGATCATAGAATATAAAGATATACAGTTCAAATAACATAGAATGAAAATTTCTATCGTTGGTGCTGGTAAAGTGGGTGTCGCATATGCCGTTTTCCTGGCTTCGAAAGGACATGACGTCACGGCCATCGACAAGAATGAAGACCATATTAAATCGTTGAATGATGGTACGTTTGTTAGTAATGAACCAGGTGTCGTGGAGGGTATACATATGGTCAAAAAGTTTACAACTATTGACGACGATGAGAGCGATATATGCATTGTACTTGTAGACACACCCACGTGTTACGCGGGGTATGACCATACCAATCTCGAACGCGTTCTCGGTACAGTTACAAAACGCCATAAGATGGTCATCGTCTCATGTACAACCCAACCCGGATTCATGAAACAATGGCCAGACCTGTACTATAATCCACTTTTCATCCAGCTCGGAAATCAGATTAAGCATCAAGAAACGACGAAGAGTGTTTTGATTGGTGGTGAAACCAGTGAACTGTTGGATACATTCTTCAAACATAATCACGGAGATGACGTTCATTTACATTACATGTCACAAACTGCAGCAGAGGTTGCGAAGTTGTCTCTCAATTGTATCATCACAACGAAGATTTCATTCGCGAACATGATCGACGAAGCCTTGTGGAGAAGTGGGCATGGCGACGAATCTGAAAAGGTTCTTGGATTTGTCGGGGATGATCCTCGTGTAGGAGAAAAATGTCTTAAACCTGGATGGGGATATGGTGGGCCTTGCTTTCCTCGGGACAATCGAGCCTTATGTACATTTCTCCGTGAATGGGGTGCATCAGACTATATCCCCGTAGCGACACACGAAACAAATGAACGACGTGCGATTGTCATGGCGATGAAGAAGGATGTAAATGATTCTGAATTTGATGACCTCAATTACAAACCGGGGTGTCCAGTCTATTGTGACGAAGAGTCTCATAAAGCGAAGGCTAAGCAGATTAGACAGCTTTCGTTTTTAGCTCGAAAGTAATATAAAAGGGTATGTATAACACTACATAGATGAGTGACATCAACGACACTGTGAAGAAATTCTGGGATACACGACCCTGTAACATTCGTCATTCTGATAAGGAGGTTGGAACCAAGGAATATTTTGATGAAGTGACGAAGCGTAAATACTTAGTCGAATCACATATCAAACCATTCGTGGATTTCGATGCGTACAGGGGTAAAGATGTTCTCGAAGTTGGGTGTGGTATCGGTACGGCTGCACAGAGTTTCATCGAATATGGAGCTCGATACACGGGTATTGATGTTTCCCCAGTGAGTATCGAACTCGCGAAGAAGCGTCTAGATGTATACAGTCTAGAAGGTGACGTGTTCGAAGGAGATATTCAGACACTCGTGATACCAAACAAAACATTCGATCTCGTGTATAGTTTTGGTGTGTTACACCATGTAGATGATCTTGAGTCTGCACTCAAAAATATTCATACGATGCTTAAACCTGGCGGTGTGTTTAAACTCATGATGTATGCTTCAAATTCATGGAAGAATATGTGTATCAAACATGGCCTAGATCAGTTTGAAGCACAGAGCGGTGTACCCATCGCGAACACGTACACGAAAGACGAGATGAGAAACAACCTCAAAGATTTTATGAACATCTACATTGACCAAGACCACATTTTTCAATGGAACATCGACGAATACAAGCAGCATCGTTACAAAAAGGAGCCATGGTTCGAGGCTATGCCGGAACATCTCATACGGGCACTCGAAAAGGAGTATGGGTGGCACTTACTCATCACCTGCAAAAAACCAATCCAATAATTTAGAATCATATAACATACATTCCATTATCATGGTTCATATGTTATATAATTTAAAGATGTGTAGACCTTTTAAGTAAATGTATATCTCATACTCGTTATGGGGATCCAATGAGGTATACACTTACGGGATGATCGAGAATGTTTTACTAGCCAAGGAAATCTATAAAGGGTGGAAGGTTCGGGTACACTACAATGACACCGTTCCCAAAAAGATTATTGACTGGCTAGAGGTCCAAGAAAATGTCGAGATGGTTCATCACGAAGGAAAAGATACACTGGCATCCAACATGTTTTGGCGTTTCTATGATCTGTTCCTACTAGACACGGTAGTCATTGTCCGAGATGCCGACTCTCGTCTCTCTATTCACGAAAAAGAAATGGTGAACGAATGGTTAAACTCGAGCAAAGACTTCCATGTCATAAGGGGTCACCCCCACCACAAAGTCCCCATCCTCGGTGGTACGTGTGGCTGCAGAAACAACCTACTCGAATACATTCATATATCCAATGGTACAAGAAATGTTAACAGTTCACCCCGTTCTTTCATGCTAGCCAAGACGTTTTTAAAGTGGTACAGTGATAGACTATCTCACGAAACCGATAAATATAACGCTGATCAGATATTCCTGTACCAATACATCTACCCCATCGTGGCGAATAGTCTCTTCGTCCACAGTGTGAAGGAAAATGCATACGAACCCTTCGCCAAGATTATCGACTCGAAGGAATCTGGGTTCATGGGTGCCATTGTTACTGATTGTGTCAATGCATCGAAAATACTCGGTGACGAGAGGACCACCTTTGTTCGAAAACCAGAGTACAAATAAAAAAATACTCACCAACTTTAAGATGTCGTTGCCTCAACATAAGAAAATGTTCTTGAAACAAATCGCCTACGGATTCGATGCGTTTTCTGAACAGGCCAATCAGATTGGTCAAGATCCACAGAATGAAGTTGAGCGTTTCATCAAGAAACATCTACTCAACCACGAACCTGATAAAACCTACTCATTTTCCAAGGGGAAGTTCATGATGGGTCTTGCGATATTGGATTTTGAAAACTTGGTAGATATTCTCATCCGCCTTGATGTCATAGGTATTACAATTCATGGGTTGTATATACATACGACATTAAATGCATTAACACTATCGACTATTGAACGAGAATTTTGTAAACTCATCGTAGATAAAGAGATTGTAACGTTCCGGGACTTCATTTTGTATTGACATGTTGACGAACCATCTTTAAGAATTCTTTGTCACGCTTCGTCTTGGGATCCGCCAGGATAATGAGGTAGGTCATCTTGTTGGGAAGCTTGGGCTTGTTGCCCTTAGGCTTAGGGATAGCTTTCAATTTTCTCTTCGAATTTTGAATCTGTTTAACAGTTGGCATTTATATACACAAACATTTAATCCATCTCATCGATCGTGGGACCTTTATTATCCTGGCATGATGCCAATAGGTCAGTCAACTCCTTTTGTTTGTGTTCAATCTCGTCAACTTCCGCAGATCGGTTATTATCAATCCACTGGATCGTCTCGTCAACTTTTTCCCTAATCTTCACCTTGTTATCGTCACTGAATGTACATTCTTCACTGTCGATCATATTACGCATACCATAAGTCGACGTTTCCAACCCATTTATAGCAGTCACCTTCTTCTCGTACGCCTGGTCCTCCTCCTTGTACTTTTCAGCATCCTGGACCATGCGTTCGATATCCTCCTTGGATAGACGACCCTTGTCATTCGTGATGACAATCTTCTCCGACTTTCCAGAAGCCTTATCCTCGGCTGTTACATTCAAAATACCATTCGCGTCAATATCGAAGCACACACTAATCTGTGGAACGCCACGGGGTGCAGGTGGGATACCGGATAGTTCGAAGGTACCCAGTAGATGATTGTCCTTAGCACGAGCACGCTCACCTTCATATACTTGGATGAACACACCCGGTTGGTTGTCCGAATACGTCGAAAAGACCTGCTCCTTCTTCGATGGGATAGTCGTATTCCGCTCAATGATTTTCGTCATGACACCACCAGCCGTCTCGAGTCCGAGAGAAACTGGAGCAACATCCAAAAGTAGGAGATCCTGGACGTTACTGTTATCAACACCCGAAAGGATAGCAGCCTGAACCGCGGCACCATAAGCAACAGCTTCATCAGGGTTGATCGACTTGTTAAGCTCCTTACCATTGAAGAAACTCGAGAGCATTTGTTGAATCTTGGGGATCCTCGTCGAACCACCAACCAAAACAACTTCATCAACCTTCGCCTTGTCCATCTTCGCATCACGGATAACCTGTTCAACAGGCTCCATACACTTCCGAAAGAGGTCAGCATTCAGATCCTCGAAACGAGCACGAGTGATCGACGAATAAAAGTCGATACCCTCAAACAATGAATCAATCTCAACTGTCGTCTGTGAAGTCGACGACAGGGTACGCTTCGCGCGTTCACAGGCTGTGCGTAAACGACGAAGGGCTCGAGCGTTTCCAGAGAGGTCCTTCTTATGTTTCCGTTTGAACTCTTCAGAAAAATGTCGAAGGAGGCGGGCATCAAAGTCTTCACCACCGAGATGTGTATCACCAGCAGTCGCCTTCACTTCGAAGATCCCACCCTCGATGTTTAGAAGCGACACATCGAAGGTACCCCCACCAAGATCGAAGATGAGAACATTCTTATCTTCATCCTTATTCTTATCAAGACCATAGGCAATGGCGGCAGCTGTAGGCTCGTTGATGATCCGAAGACAGTTAAGACCCGCGATGGCTGCAGCATCCTTCGTAGCCTGTCTCTGTGAATCGTTGAAGTACGCAGGGACGGTGACAACCGCATCCTTCACCGTCTTACCCATGAAAGACTCGGCAATATCCTTCATCTTAGTCAACACCATCGAAGAAATCTCTTCGGGTGAAAAGGTTTTCTTTTCACCGTGAGACTCGACGTTGATCATAGGCTTGTCACCGGATCCAGCAATAACCTCATAAGACCAATCCTTCATATCATCCTGGACCTTCTTGTCGGAGAATTTACGACCAATAAGACGCTTCGCGTCGAATACAGTATTCTTAGGATTCATGGCAGTCTGATTTTTTGCGGCGTCACCGATGAGACGCTCATCGTCCGTAAAAGCTACATAGGAAGGTGTGGTACGGTTACCTTGATCGTTTGAAATAATTTCTACGCGATCATGTTGCCATACACCGACACACGAGTACGTAGTTCCGAGATCGATACCAATTGCTTGAGACATATTATGTATTACATGGTCACTAAATCTTTAAAAGAATTCAAGTCTCTCTGCTAAATTAGGGAACATTCTCCTCTTAAAGGTACGCTCGAGATGGTCAAACATTTCAACTCTACATTGTGCATAGCGAAGGCGATCTTCCAAAGAAAACCATTCACAGTCTTGACGCTCGGGTAGAGGCACCCACGTATCGAAGTGTTCTTCGTACCAGGCAGCCTTGTCGATGTTGTCATATTCTTGCTTCATCGTTTCGATCAGTGCATCTCTCATGTAGCGTTCATCATCTTCGTGTAACAGATCTTCGATGTCATGTATGATGTTATCATATACGGATACATTACCACACGCAATGAAGGCGTTGCGTCGAAGCTGTTTGAACGTGTTGAGTGTCGATTCCATTTTGGTAGTATGGACCTGTTCATAAACTTAGGTAAAAAAAGTATACACATATGTTAGAATGTCGCTCGACGATTTACCAAAAAAGACACAGTACATGATACTCGATTCACATTACGTGACTGGAAGTAACAATACATTCTCATATAACTTAACACTAGAGTCTAACACACACATAGAGGATATGGGTCGCGTCATCGGTATCAAGATGGTTGATTTTTACGTCACGAGTGTAGGCGAGGCTAATAAAAACAACGATGACAGAGAAGGTGACATTCCCGAATACATAGATATAGTGTGTCCAGACATTCCAAAGGCTGCACAACTTCTCAGTGAAAAGCATGGACGGATACTCGAACGTATTCCACTGGAGTGTCACTACAGACACTCGTCGTCGACCATTCAAACAGATAAACAATGGCGAAGTTATCCGAGGAAAACAAATTACTTCAACCCCATCTCAATTAAACAACTAAACTTCCAGATATTCGAACACCGAGATGACCACACGTACCACCTCCTAAAACCTGAATATAACTGGCATATGATAATTGAAATTACTACAGTCAACCCACGAGAAAAACCGAAAGACAAAAATGTCCAAATACTTCAAGCTCTTGAAAAACTTACGAATAAGATTGAAGTACTCAACATGAATGTGCGAAAACTACCTGACAAACCACAAGAAGAAAAGAAGAAGTATCCCTTCGGGTACCTGGTTCTTGCCATACTGGCTATTTTAGGGAGCTTCATATACATGGTAAACAAGGGTAGTAGTCCTACACCTATGGCATAGGTCCATTATCCAATACGGGGCTCGAACCCGTGACCCCAGCGTGCCTTATATAGATTTGACTCTATGTAAATATACGAATGTATAAGCACTGTGCTCTAACCAACTGAGCTAATTGGATATATGCCACCAGAGGGTTTCGATCCCCCTACCTCGGACTTACAAAGTCCGCGCTCTTCCGACTGAGCTATGGTGGCTACTATATCCTAACGTATGGTTTAATCTTTAAGCTACAGACGACTTCTTGACGGGTTTCTTGGGGGCAGGGCACTTGCATACCCCATCGGAGCCCTGAGGACCTTCGGAGCCCTGAGGACCTTCTGGGCCCTGAGGACCTTCGGGACCCTGAGGACCCTGGGGCCCAGGGGGGCCTTCGACGACGGTCGCCGAACCACCACCACAGTTATCAGCCATCTTGAGAAGCAGATCATACAGCTTCTTCTTGTCGACGCGAATGTTGTTCATCTCCTCACGAATTTCATCCTTGAGAGCTTCCATGTTTATATACATAAAAGAAAGATTATCTTTATACATAATGATCTTCATAGGACCAACTCTTCTCAGTGGGATTGGTCAACACACCAAGAAGTATATGGAACTCTTTCCAGATAGTAAATACTATGTTTACAATCAGGATATCCCGGAATGTGATCAGGCATTCATGTTTGCCTTACCAATCGACGAGATCATTAAGCATGTACCATCCATCAAGGCGAAATGTAAACAGATCATATGCATGACCGTATGTGAGACTGAAACAGTTCACGAAGACTATGGTAAACTCTTCGAACACTTTGATCGTATCGCTGTACCCAGTGAATTCTGTAAACGAGTATTGTCAAAACAATTTCCTGGTAAAGAGTTTTTCATCATTCATGCATACATCCCACAGACACCCTATACGTTCTACCACATCGGTAACATTTTGGATCCACGTAAGAACTTCAAAAAGATCCTCGAAGCCTTCATTCGTCTGGATAAACCGGATACACGCCTTCTTGTCAAGTCAACGTGCAAAGAAGATGTCAACATAGCCTTGGAGCGTGTCGAAGTCATCAATGGTCTCGTATCCGAAGAGGCGATGAATACGATCCATAGTCGCGGTGATTGCTACGTAAATTTTTCAAACTCGGAAGGTGTTGGAATGGGTGCTATAGAAGCAGCTATTCGTGATAAACCCGTCATCGCGACAAGGTATGGTGGACCGAGTGAATATCTTCAATCACCCTATATGATTGACTGTGAACTTCAAGAGTTGGAGAATGATGACTTTCTCTTCAAAAAGGGGATGGTTTGGGGTAAACCAAACTTTGACCAACTCTTGGAATTCATGGAAGATGTCTACAACAAAAGGTTGAACCACATGGATCATACCTATACGAGAAATATCATGTCTCGGGAAAATATCTTAAAAGAATTCGGTATCGATGTAGTTCGATGCGAAGATGAGAAGACCCATTAAAATCGTCCCGGACATGACAGAACCACGCTGAGCGACAAGGAAGGCGACAATGTCATCAATGATTTCGATGTTTGTTGGTTTCGTGGCGAAGCGAGGAATGGTGACACTCGTGATGATGTATAAAGACATCGCTATTATTACAGGTCTAAGCGTACCCTGATCAAACATTTATAGTAACTGTGATTTTAATTTATCGGAAACGTTATGCTTTCGACAGTAACTCCCACACACAGCCTTGAATTTGCACCTCGATCCAGACATTGTCATCGCTATGCAAATTGAATTCTTCACTTGAACCCTCGGCTCCTCAGGAATCGTATCGATAAACACGATCGTACGTTCACTCTTCTTTTTTGCGTGCTGCTCGTATCGCTTCTTCATGACCCATGTCGCGTTTGCTAGGTGTTGACACTTCTCATCGGGTTCAGCAAGGCGATACATTTTGGTTGCATCACCAAGGCATTTGTTCCACATTTCATCTCGAATGATCTCCATGGTTTAGTTTCTTATATTCACCAAAATGAACGCTTCACTTAGGTATTTTTTTCCCTGAATATTACAAAGTAGATGTTTTACCTTTACCTAGCTATTGCCGTCTTCTTGTTATACACTCTGGCCAAGAACAGACGTGTTGTGGCGAGTGCATCTTTAGACAAACTTATACGTCAGTCAGCACGATACGCGACAGCTTCGCAACAAGATTCTTCGCCACTCATCGCGACACTTCACGCAAATTATGCTGCAGCGTATCTTTACGCAGCCAAGGATATCGCTTCAGACAGTCAGATCCACAACGCGACTGGTGTCGATGTCGTCAAGTTCAAGGAACACATTGTTAACATCCAAGATATGGTGACCAAAAAGACAGTCGAAAAATGTCCTGAATTTTCCGGTGAAGTCGACCTATACCTCGCCACTATTGCTGGTGAAGCGTAATCTGACAGTCCTGCATCGTCTTCACGTGATCACCTTCGTCGTTGCGAACATTCTCGAAGACGTCATACAGGTTGTTGACATCGTCGTAGTAATTTGAAGCCACAGCTGGAGGCTTCTCGAGTGAGAGACTCGCTCCATTCTGTTTGAGGAATTCGTCATAGGTATGATAGGCGTGTTCCTCAACCTGTTCAGACAAATTATAGGCCATCCTCGGTGACACCACATACAACAGACAAGTCAGCCAGTAGTATGCGAAGGCTGTGTGCTGTGCAAAAAAACGATCGACGAAGCGTTTATCACCACCCAAATCTTCCATGATGAGAAGGTGGTGGTACTCATTCATCGTCTGAGCAAAGTGTGTCTCCAAGAAGTCAGCCTTCCGCCACACACCTAGAGTCTCATAGAGATGTAGAACAGAGACGAACGAAAAGTACGGGACACGGGCGACCGTCTCGAGAACATAGAATCGAGCGTAGTCCCGATCTTTGTAGACTTTGTCGATAACATTCACTGCCGACTTGACGACAACTTTATTGACACGCTTCTCAAACCTACGAGCGGTGTTCACATGGGGCTTGACCGATGCCAGGGTGACTAGCATAACCTAAGTAGAGAAAATTGTATCATACTTTTTAAATAAAACCATGACAACGGTTTACACCTTAACAAACCCGTCATTCCCTGAAATCAAGATTGGATTTTCCGGTAACATACAACAACGTTTAGGTATTTTGAATTCTTCAGTTCCCACTCGTTTTAACGTCCACTATTCAAGAGAGTTTCCGGACCCGACCATTGCTCGCCAGGTGGAATCCAGAGTACATGAGAGATTCAAAAAATATAGAGCCAGTAACGGTGAATTTTTTCGTGTCGACCCAGAGGAAGCTGCACTCGAATTGTATCATATCGGCAATGATGTTATGTCTCAAAACAACCTAAGTTAGAGTTTTAAATTGTAATAAAATCATGGAATCAGTTCAAAAACTCACCCACATCGAACACGTTCTCAAGAGACCTGACTCTTATGTTGGTCCAGTTGAATTGGGTACAGAACCTTACTGGATCCTCGATGGTGACAAGTTCTCCAAGAAGAACTTGAAGTATTCTCCGGCTCTCTTGAAAATTTTCGATGAAATACTCGTCAACGCAATCGACCGCAACTCTCTCCACCCTAAACAGGTCAACTCCATCTCCGTCTCCATCGATAAGGAATCGGGTTCTGTGACCATCGAGAACAATGGTCCACTCGGCGGCATCGGTGTCCGCATGCATGAAAAGGAGGGTCTCTGGAATCCTGAACTTGTCTTTGGACACCTTCTCACGAGTACCAACTATGATGATACCCAAAAACGTATCGTCGGTGGTCGCAATGGGTACGGTGCCAAGTTGGCGAACATTTACTCGAGTGATTTTTCGATCGCTATCAAGGATCATGAGACGAAGCAGACCTATACCCAAAAGTGGTCGAAGAACATGACTGTCTGTGACCCACCAAAAATCAAAAAACATTCGGGTGCCACGTCATCGGTCGCTATCACTTTCACTCCTGAGTGGAAGAGGTTTGGAATGTCCAAAATGGACGATACCATCTACAGCATCTTCCAAAAGAGGGTATGGGATGCGAACATCTGTACGACCCAGAACTGTAAAGTGAAGTTCAATGGAGATATCCTCCCCAAACAAAACTTTGAAGCCTATGCCAAAATGCATGAAGGTGTTGATCAGGTTGCATCTGTATCCGGAGACCGCTGGTCAGTGTGTATCGGACCGTCTGAGAATGGTCTCGAGCAAATCTCTTTTGTGAATGGTCTCTGTACTATGAAGGGTGGTACGCACGTCGATCACGTGGCGAACATTGTCGCCAATGGAATCATCGAGGATATGACAAAGAAGATTAAGTTGAAGCCTCAACAGGTGAAGAATGCTTTTACAATTTTCGTAAAGGCGACCCTCGAGAACCCCAACTTTTCCAGCCAGGTAAAGTCTGAGTGTACCTCGAAGTCTCCAGACTTTGGTTCAAAGTTTGAACTCCCCAAGACATTCGTCAAGAATGCTCTCAAGACTGGTATCGCTGATGAACTCATGGCACTCTCGAAATTCAAGGAGATGAAGGAACTCAAGAAGACTGATGGTGCCAGAAAGTCTAAGATTACTGGTATCCCCAAGTTGGATGATGCGAACAAGGCTGGTACGGCACAATCTGGGAAGTGTACCCTCATCGTCACAGAGGGTGATTCGGCAAAAACTCTCGCTGTCGCTGGTCTCTCGGTGGTGGGTCGAGATCACTACGGTGTCTTTCCTCTCCGTGGTAAGTGTAAGAATGTGAGGGACTCTTCAGTTGCACAGCTGACCTCCAACCAGGAGTTCAATGATCTCAAGAAGATTTTGGGTCTTCAACAAGGAAAGGAGTACACAAGTGTTTCGGAACTTCGCTACGGTCGCCTCATGATCATGACAGATGCAGACAATGACGGTTCTCACATCAAGGGTCTCATCCTCAACATGATCCATTACTTTTGGCCCAGTCTTTTGAAATTAAACTTTGTCGTGTCGATGGTGACACCAATCATCAAGGCTACGAAGGGTTCTGACATCAAGTCTTTCTATACCGACTCTGCGTTCCGGACATGGTACGGTAATGGCAAGGCTGGGTGGCGAATCAAGTACTATAAGGGTTTGGGTACCTCGACAAGTGCTGAAGCTCGTGAGTACTTCAAGAAGATTCAAGATCTAACTGTGAAGTTTGATATGGACACGATGACTGATGACTCCATTGTGTTGGCCTTTGATAAGAAGAAGGCGGATGCACGTAAGTCTTGGCTCCTTGAGAGTACCGCCAGGGAAGCTGGTCAACTCGAGGTTCCCTACGGTGACATCAAGGAGTTGGATATCACGGACTTTATACACAGGGATCTCGTAAATTTCAGCCTTGCCGACTTGAAGCGTTCTATCGCTCATGTTGCAGATGGTCTCAAACCTTCGCAGCGTAAGGTGATGTACTCCTGTTTCCAGAGGAATCTTACAGGGGAGATGAAGGTGGCACAGTTGGCAGCTTATGTGGCTGAAAAGAGTGCCTACCACCATGGTGAAGTTTCTCTCGCGGAAACGATCGTCAAATTGGCCAACGACTACACGGGTTCGAATAACATCAATCTTCTCGAACCCTGTGGTCAGTTCGGTACACGACTCATGGGTGGTAAGGATGCGTCCCAGACGAGGTACATCTTCACGAAGCTCACCAAAGAGGCGAGAAAGTTGTTTGACCCCAAGGATGATGATATCCTCAACTATTTGGATGATGATGGGCGATCGATCGAACCAGACTTTTACATGCCCACCCTTCCCATGGTTCTGGTAAACGGGACGGAAGGGATTGGGACGGGGTTCAGTTGCTATGTCCCACCATTCAAACCAGATGACATCAAGGAGAACATCAAGAGGATGCTGACTGGCGAAGAAGTCGTACCCATGAAGCCATGGTTCAGGGGTTTCAAAGGTAAGGTGTTCAAGGATGAAGCTGGTTTATGGATCACAGAGGGTACTTGTAGAGACACAGGTTCCAGGCTCAAGGTTACAGAACTCCCACCGGGGCGATGGACCCAGGACTATAAGGAACACTTGGATGGTCTAGTAGAAAAGAAGATGATCACGGGCTACACGAACAACAGTACGACTGAAGATGTTGACTTTGAAATCTTTGGATACTCAGGGAAAGATCTCACCAAAGATCTTAAGATGCGAAAGACTTTCCATGTTTCAAACATGCATCTGTTCCATCCCACCAAGGGTATTCGTAGGTACGGAAGTCCCGAGGAGATTCTTCAAGACTTTGTAGAACTCCGACTCGAACACTACAAGAAACGAAAAGCCCACCTCATCAAGGTTCTCGAATCTAAGGCTATTATGTGTGACCACAAATCGAAGTTTGTGTCGATGGTCATCGAGGAGGAGTTGATCGTCTTCAAGAGGAAGAAGGTGGAACTCGAGAAGGAGATGTCTTCCATCTTTCCCAAGATTGATGGGAACATGGACTATCTCCTCAATACGAAGACTGTCGAATACACACAGGAGCGTGTTGAAGCTCTCATGAAAGAAGCGTCACAGGCGAAGAAAGAATTGGAAGTGATGCGAAAAACAAGTCACATCGACATGTGGAAGATGGACATTAAAAATATGTAAACCATTAGTAAGATGCCCACCTCTAGTGGTGCCGGTGTATCTCTTAACGCCATAGGCAAACAGGAGTCATACATATATAGCGACAATGTAGATGAGTCTATTTTTAATTACGATTTAAAGAGGCATTCTAACTTTACAAAGTTTCATAGAACTACGATCGTCAATAAGAGTCCCACGTCCCCTACATGGCCCTTCAATGAACGTATCAAGGTAACCTTCAATCCTCAGAATATGGGTGATCTTTTGAGTAACATGTATGTGCTCATCAAACTTCCCGGGTTAACAACTGGACAGAATTATGCTGACCAGGTGGGTAGACACCTCATTAAATCTGTTACTATGCGTGTAGATGAAATCGAGGTTGAAAAAATTTACGATGACTGGATGGTCATACATGATGAAATGTACCTCGAAGTTTCTGAAAAGGTTGCGAACCGTTTCAATCTGAACCGTATGTTGGGATTCGATACGACGACATCAAATGGTGCCTACGCGACATTGGATTCTGAAGTCATCATCCCTCTCCCGTTCTTTTTTTCAAGAAAATACTCTAGTGACGAATATCCGACAAATGAACCAAACAGACCATTCTTCCCATTATGTGCGATTCACAAACAGAAAATAGAGTTTGAGTTTGAGTTTCATACACAGACGTTTTTTACGTCCGCACCAAACCCGATTATTCTCGACAGCTTTAAAATTGTCACGGAAGAGTTTACAATCGACCCAGATGAACGCATTTATTTAAAGAATCAGCCATACACGATGATCACTGATGTGGTCAAGAGACACCCAACATCACAAACTGTCCCAGGGGTTGACAGTATACGAACCAATCTCGTCCCCAATAACCGGGTCAAGTCGTTACATTGGTTTTTGAGAAATACAGAATTTGAAAATGTAAATATAGCCACCTTCGAGCCACAATTTGACATCTTTAAAATCTATGCCAGAGGGTGGAATGGTCCTTTCACCTTAAAGAATATTTCATTTTTTACCACTTTGACACAGGGGGGTGTGACTACGTTCTCCCGTGTCGGTTTCAGTGAAGAACCAGTGTTAATTGGTCATAACGAAGCCGGGACCGAAACGGTCGGAGATTTTTTTTCAACTGAATACAATATCGTACCATGGGAAAATGATCCGGGGTCAGATGATCCAATTATAACGGTGAAGCTACCCACAAACTCTTTTATCGAGAAATTCACCTTTGAATTTTACACCGAATCATCATCGAAGGTTGTCAGTGGAAAAAGATTCACGAATATACCAGGATTCGACATCAAAAAAAATATCGAGACTGAAGTTCTCATGTCATCTGAAAAAATTTCAAACTTTGTAAGCCTCTCACAGGAAACATTCACACAGTCCTACAGCATTGACCTCGATACATCCGTATTCAGAGTACCAAATGCAAATTTCTCAGACTATTACTACATTCAGAATCGATTCAACTTTTCGACGACACCAGATTTCGATGAAACCTTCACCTTCTTCAATCCGGTCATGAAAAGTGCTAAATTTTTTATTCAGGGGGTTGATCTACCAAATATTTCAAGTACTACGGATTCGTACTACAAATACATGGTGCCATATCAAAAACGTTTATCCAAACCCGTGAGAAACATCTACACATATTCATTCGCGATTAATCCAATCAACGTCAGTCCATCGGGAAGTCTGGATTTCGGTGACATCCAATCAGAAAAGACATCCCTCGAAGTAACACTTCAACCAGATCTCACAGATGTATACACCCTATACATTTACTACATTGGTTACCAAACATTTACGTTCGAAAATGGTTTCATGTCACTCGTTTATTAAACAGTGTGTCCTTGTTGTTCGAGATGTACTCGATGATTCTATTCTTGATACACCATTTGATGAAGTTCAATTGAGCGATAGTTGTCTGAACTTCATGAGATGTTCCTGGAACGGTATACGTAAACTTTTCGGACCGAGCAAAGGGGTCGAACAATTTCTTACTGTACCCATCTAGGCTTGATTTGTAAGCACAATGTACAGTGAATAGACGACCGTTGGACGTCTTATAGGATGTGTGATACTTCTTCGCATAGTTCGTGATGAACCATTCTATGTTTCTGAGTGAAATACCCCCAGACTTATCTAGGATACCCAACAATGTGGATTTATTCTTTTCGTCACAATAGAACTCGTTTACGGAAGATAGCAGAATGTCTGTTTTACTCATGTCTTCTATAATACAGAATTGAAATCTATAAGCCTCTTATTCTCAACATCCATAGACGCAACAGATGACGCCTCATCTATAAATTCGATCGTGTGCTTCTTAGTAAACTGGTTGTGATGATGCTTACAATACCCGTCGCATTTTGCCTTAAGATTGCATCTGGACATATTCTTCTTCAGACCCCTACACGTATTATCTTCTTCTACGGGGGCGTCGCGTAGTAATATCTTGTACGGAATACTGTAATTCACGGAAAGGACTCGTAAATAGTCACTATACGCACCATGAATCAGGCGTGCCTTGTCGTCAAACTTTTCACGAATCTCTATGAGTTCAGTCTTTGACGTTTTAAGTGCACTGCGATGATCCTCTCTCATTTTTCGAGTTTCATCTTGGAGTATAGCCATCTGTTTTTTGTGTTCTTCCTTGAGGTCGTCAATGATTTTCTTAGTGGCATCCTTGGTATTGTTCTTGTGGTTCAGAACCTCATCCTTGTACTCCTCTTTCGCCTTTTTCAAACATTCGTTGTGCTCACCTCTAATGATTTTTGTTTGTTCTTCAACGGCTTTTTTTACTTCGTCACGGAACAAGGCATTAAGCCTCTCGTCCATCTTAATACTCTATCAATCGTAATTTTTAAATACCTCGTCGTATGTCAACTTGTTGGAACGAGCAGTCCTAATGCGGTCACGGAGGTCCGCAACCTTACCCGTCGAGTCGAGGTTGTATTTCTTACACTCTTCGATGAGCTGATCCTTTTTCATACCACTTAGTGCTGGTTCTCTCTTCTTAGGAGGTGGTTTATGCTGGGCGATTAAGTCACCGAAGATTTCAGTCCTTGGGTTTTTCACCAGGGGTTCCAGGAGATCGCATATCGGATTCAGGAATTTATTGGTGAAGTAGTGGTGATAGTCAATGGGTATATCATTATCTTTCATAAACACGGGATCTTCAGCCTTCTCGTAAGCCTTCGCCTTTGGATTTTCCGTTTTCACGAGGATGTAGGGTACTCGATCACCAGATTGTGGTTCGGAACCGGGCTTTCTTTCACGCATCTTGTCCCTGACTCGAACATGGGGTAGGTTAGGGTTTTTGTACGAATCTCCCAACTGCTGAGAAAGTATGAGTTTATCAACGGGAACTTCACCTTCTAATAGATTGATCGCTCGCTCAAGAGCCAATTGTTTAGGGGGTCCTGGATCATTACTTTCCAGTACGACATCAAGAAGTTCTTTGCACACCTCGCGAACGAATACTGTGTTGTCTCGGCGAACAACTTGAAGTCCCTTAATGTCGATATAGTCCATGTTCATCTCACCCTCCTTGTCCCTGGTCCATAGCTTAGCAGCGTAACGCTTCTTACTGTATAGAAAGTATGGACAATACACCTTCTCGAGTTCGAGATTGTTGGGTTTCTTGAACAGGGCTGTGCATTCTTCAGCAGCCTTTTCACCCAGATCCCAGCTGTATTCAATCGCTTCCATTCCCGTTCGACCACCAACATCAAACTCGACCATTACTGAATCCGTATCCCCATACCTCACCTTCGCACCCGGGAAGTTCTTTTCGACGTACTCCTTCGTCTCTTCAATCATACTACGCCCCTTGAAGGTTGTCGTCGAGGCGATCGGTACACATGGTAGAATACCTTTACCAGCTCCGGTGAATCCATAGATCGAGTTCATACTCACCTTGTAGGCCAGCTGTTTACCATTGTAGACCTCCTTCATGAAGCCTGTCGCAGCAGCCATATCCTTCTTTGCCTGTTTCCTAAACTGTTTAAGTTCTGCCAAAATACTCGGAAGAAGACTCGGCACATCCTGTGCAAACTTATAGGTACCACCATTCAATTCAAACGTCTCATAATTAACACCGGGGATGTTCCCATAACGCCTTTCATCCATGACGAAGGTTGAATAACAGAGATTGTGGGCCATCATAATCGAAGGGTACAGACCT
>Ga0315320_10001720_pt1 | contig 18164 bp, 12 predicted proteins | sample M140m21515metaG_FD_203458 | JGI IMG/M metagenome (GOLD analysis project Ga0315320, IMG submission 203458) | Ammonia-oxidizing marine archaeal communities from Monterey Bay, California, United States - M1 40m 21515 | ecosystem: Environmental > Aquatic > Marine > Coastal | place: USA: California... | reverse complement strand
CTAAACCTCCTTGGGCTTGCGAATCATACTGCGTGTCATTTGTAAACGAATCATCACCAGCATGACCATTGAAAATGATTTCTGACACATTCTGGGTTCTGCCCAGAACGACCGTTTTCGTTGTGCTATTCAGTGTCGCGGTGAACGAGCCGGATTGATTGTTCAGTTGACTCACAGACGCAGTATCGTCACCACTCGTTCCATCCAGCGTCAAAACCCCTGTGCTTGCGTCCCAAACGATGGCACCTGTGCTTGCACTTGAAATTCCGTTATCGAAATGTTTGGAAAGGGTCGCATCAAACATCGCCGCAAATACGCGTCTGGTTTCCAACTGCTCAAACAGAATCGCCCTACGTTTGGCCCGCTCTGTCCGCTTTCGCATTGAACAATTCCGCATCCTGAGTTTTGACTTGATACTTGAAAGAGAGAAGGACATTTTCGACTCCAGAAAAGATTGAGAAGAGACTCGGCAAAGGAATGCCGAAGTGTGTTACACGCGACACTGGCCAACCTTTCAGGATTTCTGTGTATTTTTTTCCTGCTTCCCCGTTTTCCTCGCAAAACTGCCACGCATGCAGGCTTGCAAATTGCAACCAAGTTGGCCCTCTGCGGCGTCCCTGCCTGTGTAGGCGGTCAGTGGAAATCGACTCCACAAGAGTGTTTCCGTCGCAACAAACTCAGACGCCGGCATATCTCATCGTTCCGGTTTTCCGTTAGACTACGACACCGGTGCTACAGAACATCAACTGCAAAAGCGGTGCATTCGTACCGAGGGCTCTATCAACAACCGCCTACAGAGACGCACCCGTCCACACTCACCGAATCGCGTGTGGCAAACCGCAACGCCCCATCCTCACGACTGCGCTTCTGGCGTCCTTAAATTTTCATGGATCCTTCACCAGAGACCCGACCGAGCCTGCTTTTGCGAATTCGCGATTTCCGTGACGACGATGCATGGAATCAATTCATTGAACTGTATGCCCCATTGATTTATGGCTACTTGCGAAAACGTAATATTCAGGACGCAGACGCAGGTGATTTGACACAAGATGTGCTGAGCAGCGTGACATCGGCGGCCAACGAATTCACCTACGATCCCAAACGCGGTTCATTCAGAGGCTGGCTTTTGACCGTGACCAGAAACAAGATGCTGAACTTTGTATCGCGAAAGAAAGGCCAAGCAGGTAGCGGTGATAGTGGTGTTCAACGTGCAATTGAAGAAATAACCGCCGAAGAGGATGATCGCACACAATGGGATCTCGAGTACGAGCGTCGCCTTTTCGACTGGGCAGCCGAAAAATCTCGCTCTGAATTCCAAGATTCAACATGGCAAGCATTTTGGATGACTGCAGTCGAAAACCAAAGTGCTTCTTCTGCAGCCGCAACGCTGAGTCTTTCGGTGGGCGCCGTCTACGTCGCTAAGAGTCGCGTGACGGCGCGTCTTCGTGAAATCATCGACAATGTTGTTGATGAAGGTAACCCCAGGTAGCACAAGCCCGCACCAAGAATCTAAAGCACAAGCTTCCAGCACAGGACTACCGGGGCATGCACAAACAGAACTGCCTAACAAACGCTGAGCTCAGGTCGCTGTTGACCGCCAACCCACCAACTGAGCACGGCAGGTTTCTGGAACATCTGGACGCCTGCCCTAAATGCCAGGACCAACTCGCCGCGTTGGCAGGTGATTCCTCATGGATCGAAGATTTAAGACTAAATCAAGCTGATTCCAAACAACCTGGACAAACAAAGTCTCGTGATCACGAAACCGAACTTGCCAATGTGATGGAACGCATGTCTGCAAGAACCAAGACCGCTCACACTGGCGCTAGCGGCGAAACGGGCCTCTCTTTCCAGGGGCTACCCTATACGCAGCAACTTGTTGCCGGAAAACGGATTGGACCTTACGAAATTTTGTCACGTCTGGGAGCAGGCGGTATGAGTGTCGTTTTCACTGCTCAAGACCACGTATTGGACAGAAAAGTTGCCATTAAATTTCTGTCGGCTGAATTGGAAAACAGCAAAACGGCACGCCGTCGATTCCTGCGGGAATCCAAGTCGGCAGCTGCAGTCGAACATGATTTCATTGTCCCTATCTACTCAGCTGATGAGGTCGATGGGTTCCCGTTTCTCGTCATGAGCCTCATCGAAGGGCAATCATTGCAGCAGCGAATTGATGAGCCCACTCCCATTGCGATCGAGAAGGTCATCGACATCGGACTCCAAATCGCCGGGGGACTGGCAGCCTTTCACAAACGGGACCTCGTGCACCGCGATCTGAAGCCGTCAAACATTCTGCTTCAGACTCCAGATGAACGAGTGCGGATCACCGATTTCGGACTGGCAAAATGCACCGATGACGATCGATTGACCAAATCCGGAACCATTCTAGGAACCCCAAATTACATGTCGCCAGAACAGGCGATGGGGCAACAGGTTGACTATCGCAGCGACATCTATGGATTGGGGGCAGTCTTGTATGCATCCATCACGCGACGCGCGCCGTTCGAAGCCCCAACTTCATTACAAATTCTGGACCGCCTGAGAAACCAGAAACCACAAAGCATTTTGAACCTGAAACCAGAAACGCCTCACTGGCTCGTTGAAATCATTGAAAAGTTGATGGCCCGTGATCCGAATGAAAGATACCAAAGTGCAGCGGAAATCATTGAAGCACTATCACAATCACTCAAACGAGTACCTGACAACCACGCCGACTCGCCTCATTCACCGCGACTACCGCTCATAGCCACCTGCATCACTGTTTTAGCGATGATTGCCAGCTATTTGATATGGTCAACCACAAGATCAGTCATCGAACGAGCAGAAGATCCCTCTAAGTCGATTTTAGACGACTCAAACACACAGCAAGACGGTTCAACGATCAATCATCTGGACTTTCAGGTCACAATCAAACGTGGCGGTGCTGAAACGCTCAAGTACCCAACACTCAGTGACGCAGTTGTCAACGCAGCCGATGGTGACATCATCGAGATAGAGGGAAGTGGAACCCAGAACATCTCTTCAACGATCATGACCAATGGTAAGCGGCTTACCATTCGAGCGGCGACGGGCAGCGAACCCATCCTCACCATCAATAGCACCGAAGTATCATCCGGGATCGTGTCGGATAAAGAACTCATTCTTGAGGGACTGACACTCAGATTCGTCACTACCAGCGAAATACCATTGACTCGCATTCCAAGGAGAGAGGCCGTGCGATGCGTGAGCGGAAGCCTTCGCATCTCCAACTGCCGGTTCGATGCGACCGAAGCCAAGTTGGAATCATGCAGCTGCATTACGGCAATGAAAGCGAATTTGTGTGAAATAAAGAATTCAGAACTTTACAGTGGTTCCCTCAGTGCCGCTCTGGATATCGGCATGATTCCGGAAACGCAATTAATCGTTGAGAACAATGCAATCGCTGGCGCGACTGCTCTCTCGATCGCTTTTCCGATTCGCAAGGCTGCTGACACTAGAGCAACCGTCCGCATCAAACATAACACCATCTCTGCCATCACTGGCTTGTTGCTCGCGTTACCACCCGAACGATTCCAGCCCGCAGTGGCTGTTCCTGTGGAAACGGAATCCAATCTGCTAGACGTGGACTTTGTGGCATGTTTAACGGTGCAACCCACCAGGGGCAATCAGCCCAAACCACCTCTCAGCCCAGCATTCATTACCCAACTGATGCAGTGGCGTGGCGAAGCAAATCACCTCCGTATTCGGCAAACGTACATCGGCCTGAGCCTGCCAGGACAGAAAATCAAAACCGTTCGGGCTTTCTCAACTCTTGCTGACTGGAACAGAATCTGGCAACAATCAAAGTCAACATCCATCCAACTTCCCAACCAGCCAGATAGTTTCTTTTTGTTCACACAAGCCCCACACCTCATTAACCTGCGGGATTTCTTACCATTGTTCTCTCGAGAACAATCACGCCCAAATAGCCGCCCGGCGGGCGCTCAACTGGAGTTCGTGGGACCGGGTGTTGAATACACAAACTGGCTTCTCAGCCAACACCACTGAATTGACTCAAACGAACCTCAGGAACACAAAGTAGCACGCGACCAATCGTAGAACTACAACGCTCTTCCAACGTCATCCTTTGATCGTAAACGAGTGGGTTACTTTTAGAACAACGCCCACCGGAGCGGCGTGACGGACATGATTGCCAAAGCACGAACCAGCGGCAAGGTTTACCCAATTTTGTTTACAACGATGCCTGCAAAATTGCTTGCAAGTCTTGCGCAGCAGGCGTGACGGGTGAGAGGTCCACCAGATGCTGCTGCGAACAGACGCTGGCAGCCAGTTTGGAAACATCGCCCTGCTTGCCTCCCACCGCAGCCAAATTTTCTGGCAAGCCCAACTGCTGGCGTGTTTTCCGAACCCATGCGGATGCTGCTTGTGCGGCCTCTGATGGCTGCATTTCCTCTGCCTTTTCAACTCCAAGAAAGGCCGCGATTTGAGCCAACCTGGCTTGGCGAATACCAGACCAATAATCCATGACTGCCGGCAGGACAATCGCACAGCCAACCCCATGCCTGCACTTGTAAGCCGCTCCCAACGGAAACTGCAGAGCCTCGACCAAAGATCCACCACACGAAGAGAACGCAGCTCCAGCTAAAGTTGCACCGAGAGCCATTCCGCTGCGAGCAGCAAGATCATCTGGATCATTGAAAACGCGTGTAATATTGCGACCGATCAATCGCATCGCCTTTTCCGCATACAAATCACCCAGCGGATGACTGCCCTCGAAAGGAAGTCCGTGTTCAAAATCTTCTGGAAACGCAAAGAAATTCCGCACCAGATATGCTTCAATCGCATGCGTCAACGCAACCATGCCACTTTCCGCAGTCACCTCAAGAGGACAGCTAAGCGTCAACTGCGGATCAATGATGGCAACATCAGGCCGAATCCGCTGACTGCGAATGACCACCTTTTCACCATCTGCATTCGACTTGAGAATCGCTGAATGCGTCACCTCACTGCCGGTCCCGGACGTGGTGGGAATGCATATCAACTTGACAGATCTCTCGGGGGCCCGATCGAACCCGCAGACCGACTTCAAGTCTGCATCGCTTCCAAACAATGCAGCGGCTGTTTTCGCGAAATCCATCACGCTTCCGCCCCCGACGGCAACAAGCATGTCAGGCTGAAACGTCTTCGCAACTGCTAACAATTCAACGACAGAGGCTGTTGATGGATCACGATCGCAAAAAACTTCCATCGCGGAATCGGCATTCTTAATCGCAACCTCCGCCTGCGACACAAGCCCCGTGTCATGCAATGCCTGATCACTCACCACCATGACCCGCTTAACATGTTCGCGATGAATCACTCCTGTCAGTGTCCCAATCGCACCTGGCCCAAAAGTCAATTGACTACCTGAAAAAAAGTTCCACGTCGTTCGCTTCAAACTGCCTGCAAGACTATTCACATTGTTCTCCTACCAGTATCAAACGGATCTGTACATTTCTTGGATACCGGCACCGGTGATCTAGTAACAAGTCGGACCAAAACCCTGCTCCCCAACCACGTGATTCTACCCACAGAACGAGGGAGCAATCAGCTCACAGATGCAAACACCGTGGTAGCAGCAGACCGAACTATTTCAGAAAAACGCAGGCAACGGCAACGCATCGAGCACAGGCTCACCCTATCACTCATCGCTGCCTGAACAACCACGAATCAAACATTACGAGCTGCCATCCTGACTCAGAACTAACTCTACCAACATGGAGGACCAGAGTGGCGGCTAAGACGCAGTTAATGGCATTCAGCAATATCAGCAGCCCGCAAGCAGTATGGCTTCACCAACCCTGTGGGTACCATGTTTAACGAAGGCTGACTACTGGCAGATGGACTCAGATTTTTCCATCAAGTCCCATCTGATAATACTTATGGGTAATCGAGTCCTGATTCTCCAACAACCAATCAATCGATGGCTCGCAGGCCATTGCTTTGTGGATCGCTTGAGCCATGGCCTTTCGATGAATATCAAAGAGAGCCTTGTGATCGAGATTGTCGTCATCGATAACACCGGGGTTCAACCAAACGCTGCAGATGATTCCCAAATCGTTGGCTTTTTCTTTTGGCAAATCTCCAGCACGGACCGCATCCAAAACTCCGTTGGCGATCGCGGCTTGCACGGTTCCCATCAGGATATTGGTATAGCGACTGTTCTTAACAGTAACTTTGCTGACGCAGAGCGTGACGGGGCGCACTTGGATGTCAGTATTCAGGATCGCGAATACCTTCGAGTGGCCCATCGACTGATCACCTGTCAAAGTTGCAAGAGCTGTCCCCACAGGCCCATCCAACTCACCAATCACAACCTCAGGCTCTGCAGCAGTGAAAGGTGGACCACCGGCAACAAGTGCCTCGCCAGTTCGTAGGACGATGCGATCAGACATGGAATGACTCCTGAGTCAGTAACAGCTTTGGGATAAATTGCGTAGGACGTTGCGTCCGACAGAGCCGAATAACGTACAAAGCAGCAATCTGAGATTCAACAGGGAGGATCTCAGCAGCCAAGCGATTTACGCAGCCATTCAGGTCTCATCGAATGACAATTACAACTGCAAGAGATTTGAAAGAGACACCCAACAGTACATTCAAGGATCAGCAATTTCTCAGCGATTACCCTGTCCCTAGGAAGATTCCGCAACAGTCGCGTCAAAGCTTGAGTTGATTCGTCCGGACATTGCCACTCGGGTGTGTCGTTTGCCGTTCCAAGGCAGCTTTCCAACAGCCTTTGACAAAAGAATCTGAACTTTGTGCGTTCGCCTGAATTTCAACATCTGTGCGTTCGCTAACGGAATGCGAACTATTTTTGGGGGAACAGAATCGCGAAAAGCAGACATCAGTACATGCACCGCGTTTTGAGGCCATGATTCCAGTCAGGATTTCTCGAAGGAAAAAACCTTGTTTGCACGAAAAACAGACCCCTTTAAGCCAAGAATCGCCTCACCCTGCTAGAATTCGAGCCTTTGATCTTGTGAACAGGTAATTACCTCGACACAGCTCCCCGCAAAACGAGAATCATCTAAGACGTGTTTTCGGCAATCGCCAAAAAGACAGCATGATGGGAAAGAAAACCTAAATGACGGACGAATCAAAATCAGAAACACCGCTTGATGGTGAACTGGTAACGCCAAGCAGCCAGCAAAGGCGTACAGTCACGCCTGCTCCTCCCCGTGAACGCGTGGAGGTAACGGTCAGCAATGCTGCCCAGATTATCGCACGCCTGCCAGCGACAGTTGGTGCCATCAAAGCCGAGGTCGGAAAATGTGTGATCGGCCAAGAAGATAACACCGAAGCGATCCTGTACGCGCTGTTTTCATACGGACACTGCCTGCTGGAAGGGGTTCCCGGCCTAGGAAAAACATTGTTGGTAGGTGCCATCTCTCGTGTCCTGCGTCTTGATTTCAAACGAATTCAGTTCACACCTGATTTGATGCCACCGGATATCACAGGAACAGACATTCTGCAGGAAGAGGAATCAGGGCACCGAGAATTCCAATTTGTGCGAGGTCCGATTTACACGCAGATTTTATTGGCAGACGAAATCAATCGCACTCCTCCCAAAACTCAAGCGGCCTTACTGGAAGCAATGCAGGAACGAACTGTCACTGTATCGGGACGCACGGATCAGTTACCCGAACCGTTTCTGGTACTGGCCACACAGAACCCGATTGAACAGGAAGGCACCTACCCTTTGCCCGAGGCGCAGCTCGACCGATTTCTGTTCCAGCTACAACTTGGCTACCCCACACACGAGCAGGAAACCAAGATTGTTGCCGGCCACTCATTTACACCTCTCGACGGTTTAACCCCGCAACTCGCATGGGTTGAAGTGATGGCATATCGCGACGCAATTTCGCATATTCCAGCAGCCGCCAATGTGATTGATTATGCAACTCGTCTTGTCCGAGCCACCCGTCCGGGAACGAGCGATATCGCACCCGGTGTGGCGAACTGGATCCGTTGGGGCGCCAGCCCTCGAGCAAGTCAGAATCTGATCCTTGCGGGTCGTGCGAGAGCTGCGTGCACAGGTCGCTTCAATGTCGCTTGTGAGGACATTGCCGCCGTGGCCCCGATGGTTCTGAGGCACCGCATCATCCGCAGTTTTCAAGCAGATGCCGAACAAAAGACGACTGACGACATCATCGAACAACTGATTGCAGAAACGCCGCAAAATGCTCCCAAGTCAAAGAGGTAGCACGGATGGCGGTTCTTGATCATGATCGACTGATTGAACGGTTTGACCCCAAGGTCATGTCGTTACTTCAAACATTGGATTTGAAGGCCCGTTATCTGGTGGAGGGTTTCCTGGACGGTATGCACCGCAGTCCATTTCATGGCATCAGCGTAGAATTCAGCGAATATCGTGATTACCAACCTGGCGATGACCTGCGGCACTTGGACTGGCAGCTTTATGCACGAAGCAACCGGCTATGCATCAAGAAGTACACACAAGAAACCAATGTTCGTGTGTATGTGGTCATCGACACCAGCGGCTCAATGAAATATCGCGGCAGCGAAGCATGGGGATCGAAGCTGGAGGTATCCAAAACACTGGCGGTTGCATTAACGTCGATGATGCTTCGACAAAACGACGCAGTTGGTTTACTGACACATCAGGAACCGTCCGAGGCAGCGACATTCATTCGCCCTTCTCAAAAGCAAAGTCAGTTCAATACGATCATTCAGCAACTTCAGGGCATGTCGGCTGCAGGCAGTCCACGCCTCAGTGATTTGCTGCAACACATGATTCGCTTGATCCATCGACGTAGCATTGTGCTGTTCTTTTCAGATTTGCAGGAAGAATCCGAGGGCATCACGGATGCATTTCAACAACTCAAATTCCTGGGTCATGAGTGCATGATTTTTCAGGTTTTGGATCGCGATGAATTGGAATTTCCATTTTCGCAACCTGCCGTTTTCCGGGATTTGGAAAACGGAGATCGCCGAATGATTGATCCCGCCGGAGCACGAACCAAGTACCTAAAACGCTTTGAGGCGTTCATGGCCGAGTACCGTGATATGTTTCAATCACTTGAAATGCCGCATTGTGTGGTAAGGACCGATACGGAACCGTGGGAAGCTCTGACTCTATTCCTTAAAGAACGCCGGCGGTTGATGTAAGCATGAGTCTGCTGTTTCCAATCATGGCCTTCGGAAGCCTGCTAGTCGGGGTGCCGATCTATTTGCACCTTCGCAGAAGGGATGAAAAGAACCTCGTTGAATTCCCAACTCTGCGATTCCTTGATGATCAGCCAGTAGCCCGCGCACGTCCAATGTGGCCCCGCAATTGGCCACTCATGCTGCTGCGGATCATCGGCATGCTGCTGCTGATTGCTGCCTTTACATGGCCCTACTTCAATAATGAGCAAACAGTCATCGTCGAAGAGAGTCGAGTCTATATCCTCGACAATACACTGAGTGCTCAGACACGCGACGGTTTCGAAACAACTCGAAATCGGTTAGCTGACGAAATTGAATCTTCAGGCATGGGTGTACAGATCGGGGTGATCGAACTTGGGTCGACCGCCCGAGTCATGGCTCGTCTGGGTGACGGAAAGCCAGCGGCAGTTTTAGCCGTGAGAGACATGGTCCCCGGTTCCGGGCGAGGAGACTTTGTTGACGCTTTTCGAACGGCCGCCGAAATGCTCAGTGATTCGCTCGGTGCCAAACGCCGAATCGTGCTTCTGAGCGACTGCCAAGCAAATCAATGGCTACTCGACGCCAACTCACCTCCCTTTCTCAAGGACATCGAGGTAAAAATAGAAAACGCTCCAGAAACCGAAATCGCAAACCTTGCCCTCTCTTCTCCAAGGGCTCGGCGACTAACCCGAGATGGTGATTCTTGGGTAGAAGTAGGTGTCACGGTCACATTACAGGGAAACCATGGCCCAAACGAAATCGTTTTTCGTGACCGCGGGCAAGAGATGGACCGTGTGCAACTAGAACCAGCATCCAACAGGGACGGCACGACTCCGGGACAAGCATCCGTCGCAGATAACGCGATCACCTACGGCACTGCTTTCGCTCAGTGGAAAGTCGATCCAACAGAGTGGACCGTAGGGGAGATCATACTGGAGGGAGACGCTGATGATTTGGCAGGTGACAACCGGGTGGTCTTTTCACTGGCCCCCGTACGCAAGGGAAAAGTTGAACTGATTGCTGATTCATTGTTTCTTCGCCGCGCGTTGAGCCCCGAAGTCATCTCGAACCGCTGGGACACGAACAATGTTGTTGAGGACTCACCGATTGTTCGTACTAAAGAAACAGCACCCGACGTACTCTGTCTTGAAAGTCATCGCCTGCAATCCGCAGACGTACGTTCAGTCGTCAGAAGTGACCTCAGTGCTGGACGTGGTGTCATTCTGTTTGTCGACAAAATCACCCCCGTAATTTCTGGCTTTCTGCGGGAAATGGGGATCGAAGCAGGGGCATCACAAAAGCAACCCGCCGAGCCGGGAACTTTTCGATATGTATACGCAGAACATCCCATCTTTGCACCTTTTCGCACAACAGAATTTGGCAACCTTGCCGAGGTCGATTTTACGAACTACCGGCGTCTGAAAGTCAAAGATGCTACATCACTTGCATTCTCCGCAGCAGGAGACCCACTTGTTTTCGAAGCAAACGCAGGCCCGGGCCGATTAATCGTCTTTGCCTTTTCCTTTGATCGCAGTGACACTAACTGGCCTATCCAACCAACTTTCATCCCCTTCCTTGACCAGGCACTTCAATACGTCCGTGGTGAAGCAACGACAGAAACATTTTTTGAACCCGGCGAATCCGTGGTCTGGGAATTACCCTCGGGCACGCAAGCTGAAAAACTCGTCGTTACCCCGCTTGACCCGAGCACAATGGGAGTCGCCGACGGGATTGAACCTATCATCATCGAAGTGGATGATCGCAAAGCAAGCTTCTCTCTCCCATCACAAACGGGGCACTTCTCGATTCGCTACGATCTGGCAGATGCGTCAGGAGCAATTCTTGATGTGAATCCATCACCTCTTGAATCTGAACTTGTTTACGAACCTGAACCGCGAGTGCTCGATAACTGGGGACGGCGTACCGATGACACTGCCAATGAACTCACCCAAACCAATGATGCTCCATCGGACCTTCCTACAGCTATCAAACTGAGCAAAATGGAAGCACTGCAACAACTGAACTGGTGGTACATTTTAGCCACCGCCATGGCTCTATTGATGGTAGAAACCATCTGGGGCGTTCATCAAGAAAAGTGAAAGTTGAACGAACCAGTGCACTGAGACAAACGGACACGTCACCCGGCGAATGCAATGTTTTCCCTGCAGAAAAAAGCATGAACCCAACAGCAAACTTACACATTACTTTCATCGATTCACAAACGAATAGCATTTGTGATTCCAGCCTTTTTTCCAATCCCCGCCATGAGCTCAACCACTACAATCAAAGTTGCTGTTCGTCTCACCGCTAGCCGAAAGTCCACCCTGTGATTCATCATCTGCTGGAAAGACGCATCACCGAAAAAGCTCATGCGAGCAAATGGGAAACTGCCATCAAAAGTACAGCGACCATGCTGTCCATCCTGTCGGTTCTATTGTTCGCGTTGGGCTTAACTGCGTATTTCGGTGTTGTTCAAAGCACAACCCTGTTTCTTCTGTTAGCTGCCTGCAGTTGCATCGGCACGGGACTTGCGTGGTTGATCAGTGTCATCATGGTTGTTGAACGTCGCTTGGACCGAACATCACTTGCGGCAGCGGTAGAGAAAGACAATGACAGGCTGCTGGATCGCCTCAACACTGTCGTGGAACTTGACCAGCGCATGACGAATGATCCCTCAGCTTCCATGTACCGTGATGCAATCGAAAACCAAGCAGCTGGAATGGTTCCCAAACTGCGAACCGCAAACCCACTGAAGAAGCGTTCAGTGACCGCGCACCTCCTGATCATGTTTCTGTTGGGAGTACTGGCGATCAACTTCTATATTTCGGCAAGCCCTCTGCAGACGCTGGCTGCGAACGAAGCGAAAGAGGAAGAACAGAAAGACGAAATCCCACCTCTTGTCATTCCGGATGACCCCGTCACCGCCCCAACTGAATCGCAAGAGCAAGCAATCAGCACATGGGGCGAAATTCGCATCAGTGAACCGGGACGCGACCTTCGCATCACGGTTCACGAAGACGTGCCACTACTTATCGAAGCGGCGTCAGACCGCCCACTGGCAAGCATCACATGGCAAACCCAAGTCAATGATTCTGAGGAAGTCACGCGTCCCTTGCCGGAACTCGAGGATCCCCGTTACGCCGTATTCCAACCCATTCTACACCCAGGCCAACTTGGACTTAAAGAATGGGATGTCACCCGCTATCACGCCACTGCAAATGCGACTGACGCAACTCAGTATGGCTCGTCAAGTTACTTCGTCGAAATCGTCCCCGGCGCAGAAGCATTGAAAGAACTACCCGACGCGGGATACAAAGGTCTTGAAGAGTTGACAGACCTGATCCACCAACAACAGCAAGTTATCCGCAACACGGAAAGGCTGAACGACTCAGAGGATCCCGACCAACAGAAAACCATGGACGCCCTTGCCGAGCGAGAGGATGCTCTGTCTTCCGCAGGCAGAGCAGTCCAGAAACAACTTTCAGAGAGGCTGGATCGAGCAACGCTGGGTAACTTTGCCTCATCGATCGAGGCTGCAAGCACTGAGTTTGCGAACGCCGAAACTGCTCTTCTGGAACGTGCCCAAACAACGGCTGAGCAAACCGAAGAATCCGCACTGATGCATCTTGTCGATGCCCGCCGTGAACTTGCAAACCTGATTAAGAACCATCCCGAATCATTTGAAGATTCAACTTTGAATGAACTGGAAGATCGTCCAACGCTGTCCGCCACACAAGCGGATCCTGAACTAGCGAAACTCCTCAAGAAACTTGCCGAGGAAACTCAGCAAGTCAATGAAGCATCACGTGGGATCACTGACCTGCTTGCCAGACAGGAAAAACTGGCTAGCGAAACCAGCAAGATTGAAGAAGATATCTTCCCGGGACGTCGCTCATCTGCACTCTCGACAAGCCAAACGGAGATCGCAGAACAATTCGATTCTCTTCGTGATCAGTTTCCAGAAGCATTCCAAAATCTGAAGGGCCTATCGGACAAGACATCGAACAACATGTCACGAGCATCCGAGCAGTTGTTGCAGAATTCCAAAGCGGCAGGTGAATCGGTGGAACAGGCGAAGAATAATTTGCAGGAGCTAAGCGAGAAAATTGAGCAACGCCAAAATCACTACGATCAGTTTCAGTCGAACTCTTTGCAACAACGGATCGCCGCGAATCAACAATCCTACCGCGACATTGAAAAGACAGCTGACAAAGTTGACGAATCGGAAGTTACAAAAGCCATCTCGGAGACAGAAGAACTGCTGCAAGAGATCCCCGACAATATCGGAAACGAGAATGCACCTGCAGAGAACACTGCCTCGTCTGATAATCAACCGCAGAGTAGAACGGATACACCCCAAAGCAATAACAACGACAAAGCGGGACAAAAACCGCGATCCGATTCGGTCGCTGAAACCAAGAAAAGCATCACGCGGCAAACTGAGGACCTAAAGAACACAACCGACAGTGAGAAACGAGCAGAAACCGCAAAGAGCCTTGATGAATCCCTCGGCAAAATTGCAGAGGCATTGAAACAGGAAACAGAAAAACGCCAACAAAGTCTCGATCAAAAGCAGATGGCATCGCAATTGAAACAGTTGCAGCAACAAACTCAGGCCATGCAAAATGCGAGAGAGTTTGTGCAAGAAGCAATCATTCGTGAAGAAACCATCCAGAGCAAAGCGACAGAGAACTTAAGTACCAAAGATCAGTTCCAAAACCTCGCGAGGGATCAATTACTGCTGGAAGAAGACATGGCAAATGCACGGGAACAGAACCCAGATGGGTTTGAATCGGTTGCCAGTCAATTCGAAAAAGCAGAAAACGAGATGCGACAAACCACTCGCGCTTTGAATGCTGGACAAGACAACGCCCCAAGCACCAGCAAGCAAGCAGTCGACTCACTGGAACAACTCGACGAGTCACTTGCGAAGCAGCAACAACAGATGGAAGATTCGCAGCAAGAAAAAATCGCACAACAGATGCAACAGCTGATCAATCAACTCGGCGAAATGGAGAAAAAACCCGACGATTTTTCGACTGAGGAAAAACAACAGACAGCGGGCCAATGCCAATCGGTCGGTACCATGGCATGCAAGAATCCCGGCAGCAGCGGATCTGGTGGGCAAAACGCGGGCCCCGGGTCACCATCCTCATCGGATGCAAACCAACCCAACCAAGCACCACCATCACCGAATGGTTCACAAACTGCGGGAACATCAGCACCATCCACGACCGATGGCGAGCCTTCCGAATCAGGCCAGCCAGCAACAGCAGGCCCCCGTTCTCCGGCAGGAAAACCGGCGGGCGACCCAACTCCAGAGCAAGCGTTACGAGACGCAACCGAACGCCTGGCTGAGTCTCAGGGCAATCAGGAAACAAGCGAAGCTGCAGGAGGCCTGAAACAACAGATGCAGAGTCTGGCGGAGTCGCTAGGCATGCAGCCTGGGATGGGAATGCAGCCGGGCAAGCAAGGGAGTCAAGCCAAAAAGATGCCAGGTCAGAGCGATTCACTACGTCCGGGGGGCCGCGCGTCACTGGATCGCGGTCTTGCCCAACTTGAATCCGCCGCCCGGCAAGGCGAACAAGGCAACCTGACACCTCAGGCTGAACGCGAGTTACGCGAGAATGGACTGGCAGACATCGTGACTGGGATACAAGGTCAGTATGGATACAACGATGGCACTCAAATTTTGATTCAGCAAGTCAAACAGGAACTCGAGGGCCCCAAGGTAAACATCGACTTAAAGACCGTGAATCAATTACGAGCGGAGATCCAAAAATCGCAGCGTGATTTCGTGATGAAAGCTGATGCACCGGAAGAACCAGATCCAACTCTTCGCAATGATCCAGCCAAATACCCATCGGCCTATCGCGAATCGATCCAGAACTACTTTCAAGCCCTTTCTGAAGACAAACCGCAATAGCGCATGAGTGAGCTTTCATTTCAATTCCCAGCAGCCCTTTTGTACTGCGGTCTCGCGACCAGCGGCGTTCTGCTGTGGTGTGGAATTGCGTTACGTCGGCGAGGCATTCCGCGAGGCCGCATGGCGATCATTCTGACACTGCGTCTGGTCTTTTTCGTTGCTTTGGTATTACTGGTATCACGCCCAGTCTGGACCTCCCCCGAGCCTGAAGACGAACCTCGAAAACACATCGCCTTGCTGCTGGACCAAAGCGAAAGCATGTCCGTACTTGAGGGCAACACAAGTCGGTATCAACAAGCAGTGGACTTTGCCAGGGAAACGCTCCTGCCCATGGTCGACCAATCCGAATTGCAAGTACACCCGTTTCTATTTGCTGATTCAACTCAAGCGGTTGACGGTGCCACACTGGCCTCTGCGACTGCCACAGGCCAGACAACCAACCTAGGTCAAGCGATTATTCAAAGTATCGTGACCGCAGACCGTCCTCCGCTTGCCGTTGTCGCACTGACCGACGGGATCCTCAACAAGACACAGGATCACAATCGTGCGATCTCGGTCGCAGTCAACCGACAGGTGCCGCTCATCAGCGTTGGATTTGGTAGTGAATCAGGAGGCCGAGTCATGGGCATTCAGGACATCGATGCTCCGTCCATTGTAGAACCAAACCAAAAATTCAAAATCAGCGCCAATGTGCGGGCAACGGGCGAAGCGTTACCAAGTTTCGAAGTGCTGCTGCTGCGTGATGGACAACTGGTGGATCGTCGAAGAGTCGAGTCGTTTGATGGACCCAGAACGTGGAACGAAACTTTCGAAGCTGTTGCCGCCCAAGATGGGGTTCATACATACGAAATCAAACTGATGCCACCTGCAGATGAATCGGTCGTGATTTCCAATTCACAAATGGCCACCGCTGTCAGGAGTGTTTCATCGAAAGAAATCCGTGTCCTGTACGTGCAAGGTGGACTGACCTGGGACTACAAGTTTGTTCATATTGCGCTGAGCAAAGACCCCACGATTCGCCTGACCGGCCTCAGCCGTACTGCAAACGCTTCACGGTTTTTCGAGAGCGTCCAAAGCGACGTTGATGTAATCAACGGCTTTCCGAACACGATCGACAAGCTCAGTGAATTTCGAGTAGTGGTTTTGTCGAACCTGCGTCCGGGAGATCTGACCAGCAACCAACAGGAACTGCTGGCCAAATACTGCGGTGAACTGGGCGGCGGTGTCCTTATGATCGGTGGCCAACAAACCTTCAATGCGTCGTGGCGTGACAGTCGTCTGGAAGACTTGCTGCCAGTGGAATTTGCTGTACTGAGCAACAACCGCAGGGGGCAGAGTTTTTCCGTTGACGTGACGCCCAATGCACTCAAGCATCCTGTTTTCCAAATCAGCGATGATATTTCGACGAGCGAGGCTTGGCAAAACCTCCCACTGTTCACCAACCGGGCGATCGTTGAAGATGTCAAAGCGGGCGCCGAGGTTTGGCTGGAAAGCCAGGGTGGTACCGGACATCCGGTGCTCATGGCATCACAACGCTACGGAAACGGCATAGCAAGCGTTATCTGCATGCAGAACTTTTGGCGATGGCGTCTGGCACGAACCAGTGCCCCCCAACATTATGATCGCTTCTGGCGGCAACTCTTCCGTTACCTCGCGGATGCTGGTCGGAATGCTGTTACCCTGAATGTCGTCAACACATCACCTGGTCCCGGGGATGAAGTTGAATTACTGATTGAACAACCCGCAGCTACCGGGACCGTGACTGTTTCCGAGAGCAAAACCACCGTCGTCGACGAAGCACGTCTAACGATTGTTGGCCCCGATCAAAGCGAAGTGCTGAACATCACTGTCAAAATCGAACCGGGGCGTCCTACATCAACGCGTTTCATGGCAAACGAGAGCGGCATGTACAACGCTACTCTGCAGCTCAAAGATGGCAACCTGCTGGCAAGCCGCGATATTCAGGTCAAGGAGATCGCAGCGGAATTGGTATCCACATCACGCAAGATGGAACTTCTTCGACAATTTGCGGCGGTCAGTGGTGGTATCGCGATGGAATTTGAAAAGACCGATGAATTGGCGGATGCACTCAAGGAATTCCTGCAACCCGAAGAACAAGTCGAAACGCAGCGAACCGATGTCCTGCCAGCTGGAATGAATGGCTGGATCCTGGCATTGCTGCTCGGTTGCCTGTCTCTGGACTGGCTGTTCCGAAAACGTTGGCAGATGCTGTAAGCTCCATTTAGCAAAAGACTGAACCAAAAACATGCTCATGATCAAAAAACTTGTACCGCAGTGCCTGCTAGTGTCCTTCATCATGTTGCTGGTGCTTCCATCGACCGCACAATCTCCCAACGGCGGCGAAGAGCAAGTTGACCCCAACACGTCCTTCTTCATGGGACGAATCCGTTACAGTCGCAACAATGGCAATGATTGCTCAGGGGTCGGCGAAAACATGACTCGCATTGTTTCGGAAGTTTCGACGATCCGTATCGGACGTGAGACGGTTGTCGCATTTACGGACCCAAAGATATTTGAGACTCCATTCCTGTTTATGAATGGACATAATGATTTTGTACTAGGCGATGATGAACTTGACAGTCTGCGAACCTACCTTGAACACGGTGGTTTCCTATTCGTCTCTGGGTGCTGTACCAATCCGGAATTTCCGACGGCATGGCGACGCGAAATGAGCCGAATATTCGCAGAAACAACGACCAAGGTGCTTCCCTACGAACACCCCATTTATCGTTCTTTCTATAAAATCACCCGCGTTCCAAGTCTGCACCGGAACGTTGACGTTCACCTTGAGGGACTGTTCTACGAAGGTCGTCTCGTCAGCGTGATGTGCGAGGACGGGCTGTGCTGTGCGTTCAGTATGGGCAATCGTTGCAACAAGGGGCGAGGCGTCTCACCCGAGGATGGACGCCAATTAGCGTTGAACCTTGCTGTCTACGCGATGACGCACTGAGCTGTCTACGCGATGACGCACTGAAGCGATCGTATTGGGTAGCAAACAAGCTCGTAACGAACACGCCATCCCTCATGCAGCTTTGATGGTTGGCGTATCCTT
>Ga0315320_10001719_pt1 | contig 18165 bp, 20 predicted proteins | sample M140m21515metaG_FD_203458 | JGI IMG/M metagenome (GOLD analysis project Ga0315320, IMG submission 203458) | Ammonia-oxidizing marine archaeal communities from Monterey Bay, California, United States - M1 40m 21515 | ecosystem: Environmental > Aquatic > Marine > Coastal | place: USA: California... | reverse complement strand
TTTCTTTTAGTAGATTGCTTTGTAAGAATATGATTTCTATTTGCACTTTTGCTTTTCACAGATGATCCTGTCTTTTTAAAGCGCTTTGCAGCTCCTGAATGTGTTTTAAGTTTATATCCCATATTGGCTCTAGTAATTTATATTTAACTCTTCCGTTTTATTGGCGATAAAACCATTAGTAATTGTCTTCCCTCTAATGAAGGCTCTTGGTCAACTTGAGCTATTTCTTCAAGCTCTAATCTCAGTGTATTTAAAAGATTTAATCCCATATCACTATTCAGTATTTCTCTACCTCTAAAACGGACGCTTATTTTAGTCTTATCTCCGTCAAGAATAAAGCTTTTAATCTTTTTTAATTTAATATTGTAATCACCGACATCTGTTGAAGGCCTAAATTTAATCTCTTTAGTTGTATTTCTTTTAACTTTAACCTTTGCTGATGAGATGCTTTTCTTCTTATCAAAAAGATGTTTACCATAGTCTAAAAGTTTACAAACAATAGGATTTGCATCAGAAGGAGATACTTGTACCAAATCCAATGAAGCTGAACTCGCTGACTTAAGAGCTTCGCTGAGTGGAAGGACTCCCATTTTATCTCCATTAGGCCCAATAAGCATAACTTGTTCAGCTCTTATTTTTTCATTAATAGGAGTAACATTTTTCTTTGAGGAAGCTATGAGAATACCTATGAATTAGAAGAAGATAAAATGTATAACATTAAAGGGTTAACAAAATGTATGTTTCGCTAGATTTTGATTGATTAACTTTCATTTAGAGCTGAATTTTATACTAAAAATTATATTTGGCAATATTTATGGTTGAAGAAATGATTGCTTCCAGACACCATCAACCATATCAAAAACTTCTCTTTTATTGACTCTTGATTCATGTCCTTCCCAAAATTCAAAATAGTAAGGTGTAAATGAGTAACCACCCCAATAATCAGGACATTTTTTTAAATCATCACTCATTAATGATTTCTTGAAATTTTCTTGAACCATATTGAAAGATTCTATTTTTCTTGACTGATTAGATGAAATGGCAAGCGCATTTTTTTCTTTTGATCTGTTAGAAAAATATATTTGATTGAATTCTTTAGAAGTTTTTTTTATTTTTGCTTTTATTCTAATTTGTGTATTTATCGATGCCCAGAAAAAAGTAGCAGCAATTTGATTATGTGATTCAAAGGCACTATCTTTCGGAGACCAATAATTACTAAAAAATATAAATTCTTCATCATTAATAATTTTTAAATTAACAAAACGAGAATCAACCTCATCAATTTTCTTGTTAAAAGACGATATTGATACAGCTTCTATATTTTTTTGGTCAGCGTCTAATGCTTTTTTGTACTTCTCTTGAAAAACTATATAAGGAGCTTCTTTGCTAGGGTTATTAAAATTAATCATTACTAAATATAATTAAAAATCTCTTTTAGGAAGATCTTTTAGCCATTTTTCATGGAACGTATTATTAGGGTATATAATCACCAAAGCTGTTAAAAAAATTAATTTAAAATCGAGAAGCATGGACTGATTTGCTTGGTACCATATCTCCAGCTTGCCTTTGTAAGGAGCAATTACTCTTTTATAGAATTTATGATAATCCTCATCTTTAACTGACGACATTAAAGATTCTTCATCCCTAAATATAATTGATCCAATACCTGTGAGTCCAGGCTTTACATCATATATTTTATTTATTATTGATTCAGGGTATAACTTCCAGTCTTGTTCTAAAACAGGTCTAGGGCCAACTATAGCTATATCACCTTTTATCAAATTATAAAGTTGAGGTAATTCATTAATCTTGGTTTTTCTCAAAAATTTACCAAATTTGGTTACCCTGAAATCATTTTCAAGTGTTATGCTTCCAGTCCCCATATTTAAGGAATCTTTAAGCATAGTTGCAAATTTCCATATTTTAAATTTTGAATTTTTATATCCAATTCTTTCTTGAAGATAGAAAACTTCACCTTCACCAGTAAATTTCAGTATGATCACAATGGGCAAAAAAAATGGAAGTAATATTAAAAAAGCGCTTGAAGCTATTCCAAGATCTAAAAGACGTTTAAATAAATTATACATTTTACATTTTTTGGTCAAGGTTCTTGCCTGTTTCTATATGAAAAAAATCAGGTAAATATTTTTTTAAAACTTTAATTATTGACAGCTTTGTGGATTTATTTTCATTAAATACATTCTTGAAATCATTATGCACATCCTCGAAAGAGATCTCTACATCATCTGTCACAATGTAACCAATAGAGTTATATTTGTTTAAGTTTAAATTTTCTTCTTTAGTGTAGAATTCCTCATATTCTTTTTCTCCTGAAGTATCAGTCTTAAAAAAATAAATAGGGTATTTAGGTAAATTAGTGTCAATTTGGTAATCTTTTGCTTCTTGCTCTGAATTCATAATCAATGGCTCAAAGCCTTTTTCTTTTAAATAATTTATTGCAATATCTTTAAAATAAATTTGATCTTTATGAAAATCTAGTTTTGGGAAAAAAATATTTCCCGTTTCTCCTAAAAAAGTTGCTAATAAACATATTTGACCTGATTGTTCATTTGTAACAAAGAATCTTTTAATATCTGATGGACATGAAAGTGGTTGCTTTTTTTCTAATCTATAGTTAAACCCATCCAACAAGCTTCCATTTGAGAAAGCAACATTTGCAAACCTTGCAGTGGAAACTCTAAAATTATTTTTCTTTGAAAGAATAAGTTTTTCCATTAAGCTTTTTGATGCCCCCATGATATTTACAGGATTAGCTGCTTTGTCAGTTGAAACACTAAAAAAATATTTTGGTGGATTTTTGTCGCAAAGTTCAAGTATTTTAATAATGCCAAAAACATTGTTTTTAATTAATGCTTCAACTGATATTCCATCTTTCTCTGATCTTACATGCTTATGTGCTGAAAAATTGGCAACAATATCCCAATCATTTGAATAAAAAATTTTATCAAAGGTATTGCTTAATAAATTCACTGGATATGTTGTATATTCAGGATTATAGTCTAGTAAATTTGAACTTCTTAGATCTCTAGTGATCTCAGTTAAAGCATTTTCATTGATATCAACAATAGTTATTTTAGATGGCTTATAAGCCAAAACTTTCTTAATATAACTAAAGCCAATACTTCCAGCACCCCCAATAACTAATATTGACTTCTCTTTAATTTTATCAAGGAGAAAGCTTTTGCTTTTATCTATATCAACTTCAAAATTTAAATGATTATATGCTTCCATTCTTTATAATTCCTTCAATACTAGCTTTCATTGATTTATGACTTTTAGCAAGCTGATTCATAGTTAGATTTTGTGCTTTTTTTTCATAATTTCTTAAATTCTTCACAGATTTAGAAAGTTCTTTTTTAAAATGATCTTTTATTTTTTCGTTAAAATTACCCTTAAAGGATCTAGATAAAATCACTCCTTTAGATTCTAATCTAAAATGTTCATTTAATACACACTCTGGAGTTGGAGACAAATCTGCACCAATTTTTCCAATACCACCGATACCAAAACCTTGATTGTTCTTTTTTAAAATTGATGTAATTTTCTCCATTAATCCATCAATAAAAGGTTCAAACATTGAGCTTGTTCCTCTTTCAATGTGCAAATCATTCAATCCAATATGAACATATTTAAATGAGAATATTTTTAATATTTCTTCAAGATTATTAATTGAGTCTAAAGTTTCAATAAGTAAAGCTGGCTCAATGTTGGAGGTATCCAATAAATCAATGAAAGTTTCAACCTCTTCCACTGTTTTAAAAAAAGGAAGCATGACCATATCTACATATTTACTGCTAGAATTAATTTTTTCAAACTCTTCTCTAGACCATTTGCCAATAGGGTTACAACGCACCAATATTTTTGTGTTATTAATATTGTTTTTTATTTTTTTAATATCAGAAAATGAGTGGTTTGATAAAACTGTATCTCTGCCATATTGCCTTTCTTTCTTGCCAATTGTTTCTAAATCAATAAAAATCCAATCTATATCAAGACTGTCAACTATTTGAGCCTCAATGATGTTATTGGTTATGTAAAATAAATTTATCATTTTTTAAAATGATTAAAATTACCAAAAATATCATTAAACTTTTGTTTACCCCTAATCATTTCGAATGCTTTTTCTTGCTCATTAAATTCTATAATAGCAACATCGGGAAGAATAAAAGGAGGTTTCATTACAACAGAATATGATCCAACCTCCTTAAATATAATTATATCGCCTACAGAGACATCACCATTAAAGTTATTATGTATTATGTCAGATTCAATACATGTGTATCCACATAATTTAGCATTTTTTACATTTAAGGAATTTTCTGGACTGAAATTTAATATTTCAATAGGGCTATTAATTCTATTAGGTGAAGGGTTCATGTTGTATTTACTACCTGTTGTATTGATATAAATAACACCATTTATTTCTTTTATGCTTACTACATGAACTGCAAAGTCCACTCCTTTTGATGCTAAGGCAGTACCTGGCTCAATTAGAACTTCTAGTTTAGAAAAATTAATGTCAACTTTTTTTTCTAAGAAGTCTGACAAATGTTTGATCGAGATTTCAGCATATTCATTAAAACTTGGGATATCAAATGGCAATTGTTCTTCTATATATTTGCTCATTCTGCTGAACATTCCTCCTCCGAGACTTATATATTTCAAATTATAGAAAACTTTAGAATCTACTTCAGACAAAAAAGAAGTAAATTTTTCAATGCAAATCTTCCACTCAGAAAGTTTCCTCGGTGCATAGTGATAATGCAAACTTTCTAAAGATAAAAATTTAGATGAGTTAGACTTATTTATAATTTTTTGAATTGATGCATCATTAATATCAATCCCAAAACGAGAAGGGCTTTTGTTTATATTAAAATTTAATCTTATTCCAATACGGCAATTTATTTTTGATTTATTTGCAAACTCTTCTATCCACTTGAACTCATCATAAGAATCTACATTAACTAATACTCCCTGCTTTAAATAATCTTTTGTTTCTTTTTGATGTTTAAAGGGTCCATTAAAAAAAATATCACGAGGAAGAAATCCAACTTTTAATGCAAGCTCTAATTCCATTATTGATACAACTTCTGCATAACCTCTTCTATTTTTTACAATTGTTAAGAAATTAGGAATGTAGTTTGTCTTGAATGAGTATGCAATATTAGCTTTATCGTAATATCTTTTAAAAGAATCTAACAATAAATCATATTCTTTTTCAAATATATCTGATTGTAAAATATAAGCCGCCTCTGAGTTAATATCATCAAGCTTATTTTTCAATATTATTTTACTAGCTTCATAATCCATAATTTATAAAATTTTACATTTATTTTTCTATATCTAACTTGGTTGTCCAAGAATAATTTTTATAGCTTTTAGCTGTTATCGCACTCTGATACTCATTAAAAATAAATTTAGTTAGGTCACCTATTTTAAATTTAGGTTTTTGAAGCAACTTTATTGGCGTTATTTCTGCAGCAGATCCACATAAAAAAATCTCATCACTTTCATATAACTCTTCTTCATAAATTAAACTTTCTTCTATTTTAATATTATTTTCTAATAGAATTTTTATTACAGTATCACGAGTGATGCTTTCTAAAATATCACAATCTATAGATGGTGTTTTTAAAGCTCCTTTTTTTACTATAAAAATACATGCTCCCGAGCTTTCAGAGATAAAATTATCTTTGTTTTTAAGTAGCGGAAGTTCTGCACCTTTTGATCTAGCTTCTAATAAGGCATACCTTCCATTTATATAATTAGCTCCGCATTTTATTTTTGGATCCATGGCTAAACTACTGATCCTCCTGGTCTCGGTGAGAGCCATAGTTTTATATGCATCAACTAAATTTCTTTGCTTGATTAATGGTGCGATAAAGAATACTGGAGTTTTGCTAGAAGACCATGAATCCATTTCATTTATAAGATATGTGAATCTAATAGAAAAGTCTGAAGTTATGTCATTTAAAATGATTAGTTCTTTTAATATTTCTAAGAATTCTTTTTTAGCAATTACTTTTGTATCAAAACCAATTCTATGAAGAGAGTTATTAAGTCTTGCTAAATGGTCCTCAAGCCTAAAAATATAGAAAGAGTCTTCTTTATAAATTCTTATGCCTTCAAATACATTTAATCCAAACTGAGTTGAAGCTGATAGCACTGGCAAGGTAGCATTACTCTGTCTAACGAAATGATTATTGTAATAAATGTAGTAGTCTTTCATAGTCTAATTATTGATCTTATTGAAGAGTAAGTACAATAGGCAAATCTTATCAAAAGCCCAACTAAAAGTTCAAAAATATTAATTATTTTATTTTCGTACATTAAAAAGTAAGGATAAGTATCATATTTTAGATTTTTTAAACCTCTTCTTGAATAGGTATTTTTATCTTGTTGCATATAAACTAATACCTCTTCAGTATTTCGAATTTTTAATCCATTAATTAGGGCATTTATCCATAGCAAGTAATCCTGGCCAAGTCTCGCTTGCGGATAGCCTCCAATATCTAAGATTTTCTTTCTATTAAAAAATACACTAGGATGATTCACCGGATTTCTATACTTCATAAATTTTTTAATGGAATCAAATGAAGTAGGCACAGTTCTTCCAGGAAAGAGTTTGGGATAAGATTCAAAACATAGAATATTTCCCCCAAGTATATCTATATCAGGGTTTGAGGTAATAATTTCTATTTGTTTAATAAATCTTTCATTAGCACATACATCATCTATGTCCATCCTAAAAACCCAATCGTTAGTACACAATCTCATTCCAAAATTAAGTGCGTGTGCTAAACCCATATTTTTACTTAATCTAGATATTTTAATTGGTAAAACTTCACTCCATTTTTGAATGCTGTTAAAAATTAATTCATTAATAGGCCCATCAATAACTAAAATAATTTCATTAGGGGTATTGGTCTGATTCTTGATGCTGTTAAGGCAACGATTTAATTCTTGAATCGTATTTTCACTATAAATGCTTATTAGTAACGATGTGTTCAATTGAGATGAAGTTAATAAAAAAAGATAAAGTTTTTTTTCATATAATTATTAACCTCCAGAAGTTAAAAACAGTTTATTTAGGTCGGAGGAAGTTTTTAATGTGTCAAAATCTTGCATGACTTTATCTCTACCATTATTGCCTATTTTTCTTGTAAATTCCGGATTATTTATAAACTCAATTATAGCATTCAAAACCGCTTCAGGATCTTTTTCATCAACTAAAATGCCTGATTTACCATTAACTAACTCCCTTGTTGCTCCACAATCTGTAGCGATTACTGGGATTTTGAACGACATTGCCTCCATTAATGAAACAGGAATTCCTTCAGGAACATCTGTGCTTATGGAAGAAATAACAACAATATCAACATTATTATTTTTATATTTACTCAAAAGTTGATGGTGGTCTATATTTCCTGGAAAATAGCAATGGTTTATTAAATTTAACTCTTTTACTTTTTCCTGAAGCTCATTTAATAATGGTCCACTGCCATAAAAGAACCATTCAAAATTAGTAATTCCCATATCAACTAACTTCTTAGATACTTCAATAGCGTAAATATGCCCCTTACGAGTTGTTAACTCTGCTGGAGTTACAATTGTGAATGAATTATTTACAAAACTTTTTGCTTTTCTAGAGACTGTGACATCAACTCCTAAGTGAACTTTTACTACTTTTTTAGATAAAGAAGTGCCAATAAAATTAGATAAGTCATTTGCAGTTCTTTGTGAAATTGTTCTACACATTGATGCAGAACGTGATTGAAATAGAATAGATCTTTTATATTTAGAATTAACGGTTTCGGATGTATGCAGCGTATAACTCCAAGGTACTTTTAGAATGGTAGAAAGAACAAATGCCATAAATGCAATTGAAGTAGTTTGTACAGAGTGGATATGATCAATATTTTTACTTTTTAGGATCTTTGCTAAAAAAAGTGATTTTGGCAATATTATTAATCCTTTAATAAAATCAATAATGGTATTTGATTGCTTGATGTTTTCAATTAAAAGTCTTAAAAATAAAAAAGGTTTAAATAAAATAGTTCTAAGTAAAAAAACAAAAATAGGCCAATTTAAAAAAGGTAAATCAATTAAGTTTGAGGTAAATTTAACTGCATCCTTATTAATTATTTTTCCTTTTCCAGTTCTTGGAATAATAGTTATTTCGTTACCTAACTTTATAAATGAGTTTATTTCATTTGTAGCCCAAACCTCAGATTTTCCAAAGGGAAAAGAGGATGTGATAAATACAATTTTTTTATTCATTTTTTTAATTAAGTGATTTTTTTCTATTAATAAATGCAATGGTTGAATTATTGGCTAAAAGCAATAATACTGATCCAGAAAGTAGAATCAACCAATAGAATTGAATAAAAGCAGATGTTTGACTCCTCATTACCATCATTATAACTAGTGCTGAAAAAGATAATATAACTTTGTTATGCATACTATTATTTGATTGGCCGAGTCTTAGCCACAAGAGCATTCCTAAATTCCAGAATACGGCATTATAAAATACCCCAAGGAACCCCATTGCATTGAATCCTTCAACAAAATAATGGTATGCCCAACCACCACCTCGCTCATCAGTTATGCCGGTTGCTCTTTCAACAACAGTTATTGTTAAAAAAGGATAGTCAAGTCCAACTAATGAGTTTGCTAAATTAGATTTAATAACATCTAAAGGCACAATTATTTTATATTCAATTGATGCAAATAAAGTATGAGATGGTAGATAATAATCTTGTAATAATATAGCAGTAGAAATTTCATCATACTCAAACATTGATTCAGCTTGATCTTCGTTGGCAAGAGAGGAAAAGTCTAAATCTTCACCTTGAATTCTTAGATTTCTTAAGGAAGATAACATGTCTAAGAGAAGAAAACTGCCCAGAATGAATACAAGTATTTTTCTTTTATTATATTTAATTGTTTTTACCATAGGGAAAAATTCATAAAAAAAGATGCTAATAAAGAAATATAAAATGGAGCTTCTTACACCAGAAGCGATTGTGACTTGTAAAAAAAATAAGGTATAAATAATAAATAATAAAAGTGAGAATATCCGTTTTTTAAGTTTAATTTTTGTATCTCTAAATAATGTATACAAAATTAAATTACACAAGGTATACATCCAAAAACCTATCCCAAACCATGGGCCTCCCATTGGAGTGCCACCACCATATCCAAAAAGTTCTCGATATTGTCTAAAATACAGATTTAGTGCTAAATAAAGCAAAATTGCGATTGAGAAAAATAAATATTCTCCATAATTACGGCGTGTAGACTTAACAATATAAGAATGTTTTTTATATCCGATTGGATTAAGCTTTAAATATAATAAAAAAGTCAAAACAAATGAAAAAAACATAAAAAACCAATATGCATAAAATAATGATGGGCCATAATAAACATCATATAATTGCGATAATTCAGGAAAATATGCATATCCAATTTGGGCAAAGATTGAATAAAGATAAAGCGTTAAAAAAGCTAATGCATGTAAGTCATGGCCTCTTTTCAACATAACAGTCATGCAATAAAAAACAAACAGAGAAAAGAATACTATTAAGAATAAAGGCAGCATTACAATTTAGATGATTTTAACGCATTCATAAATATCACTCCAATTTCATCTATTTCTTTGATTTTTAAAATAAATTTAGAACTTAAAATATATATGATCAAAAATATGCAAATACAAAATATAATTGAAACTAGCTGTGAAGTAACGTCAAAAATAAATGATGAAAATATAGATACAGATGAGATACTAATTGCAACAGCAATAAAATTTCTCAAAAAGAAATATAAAAAAAACATTGTTAAAAAATTTGCTTCTTTGTTTTTTGCAAGATAAACAGAAGTAAAAAAAAGAATAGCAAAGGTCAATGTATTCGCTATTCCAATTCCTACAAAAGAAAATTCCTCTTTTAATAGACCTGCAAGTACAAAAAATATAATTGGGATAATTAATCCCAATATAGCAATATTCTTAAACTCTCCTTTTGAGTAAAAAAGATTTCTTAATAAGTTTAAGCCACCTACAAAAACAGCTGCAAAAAGATACCACGGAAGAACACTAGATAAATTATATACGGAATTAGCATCGAATGAACCTCTTTCATAAAAAAGAGAAAGAATTGGTATTCTTAATGCGATTAAGACCCCTGCAGCAAACATTCCAATTAATAATACATACCTTAAAGTTTTTTCAAACCTCAAAAATGAAGACTCTCCTTTTTCATTAGCAAATTTATCTGCTAGTTCGGGCAACGAAACAACTGCAATTCCCATACTTACAGCCACAGATAAAAAACCCGCAAAGCTTTGTGAATAACCTAAATATGAGATGCTGCCAATTTCTAGCTTAGAAGCCCAAAAAAAAGCAATTGGAGCAATTATGGTAAATGGAAATAACGATAACGTTACTAAAAAAGATTGTTTTAGTAAAAGTTTTTTATAAGGTATCCTTTTGATATTAAAGCCCAGTAAATTGAAAGAAATTTTTGAAGCTTTTAAAAGAATAATAAACTGAAATATTAATGCAAAACAAAAACCAAGGGAAATACTTCTTATACCTAGTTTTACATTAAATAATAAAACAAAAATAATCATGAAAAAAGCTGGTAATATCGAGGTCCAAGCTACCTCAAAGAATTGTTTATTGTAATTTAATATAGCCATTAGATAGCTTGAAACAAACATAAATCCAGATCCAAGCCAGATCATCAAAGAGACTTGAAAGGCTATTTTTTTTAGATCAGTTGTTTCTTTTGAAATGAATAAATCTATAGATGTAAGTGAAACTATAAGACCGATAACTGTAAATAAAACTCCAAGGCCTAAAATAATTATCCATATAGAATCAATGAATCTATTTAGATCTAATCTGTTTGATTTGAACTTAGCAAAAGTTGGGATTAAAACTGATGAAAAAATTATTGGGGATATTCCTGTTATGATTGATGGAATAGCTAATATTTTAAAATAAGCATCCATCTCGCCTGATGCTCCAAATGTGCTGACAAAAACTATTTGAGCAATAAAACCTAAAACAGCGCTGAGTATAAGGCAGATTGTAACTAAAAATGCATTTTTTAACATTTAAGTATTAAGTGCTTATAACTTAATTTATTTAAAAAGATGTGTAAATTTATGAAATGCATAAAATATTAGGGTATATGTTGCCATAGTAAGCACTCTAAACTTACTATGATGTTCAAATATATCATCATCTAAAGAATAACCTTCATTCCTTAAATATTTATATACTTCTGGCATCCATTTTCCTTTAATAATACCATGATGTTCTGTGATAAGGTTTGGTTCATAAACAGAGTAGAAGTCAAGATTTTTACTTCTGATATTGGCATCTTTCTCGAATTGCCATGTATTTTCACCTGACTTTAGCAGGCTTAAAAGTACATCTTTTTTGATTAAATTTTGATATAAAGAATTACGATATTTAGCTGTTGCATTAATTTTGTATAATTTTTTATTAAAACGCTTGCCGCTATCAAATTTTCTCCTTCTAAGAGCCACAGAATCAAAATCATTCTCAATAGCGATCTTAAAAATTGATACGATTTCTTGGGAATTAATGCTGGTTAAAAAAGCATCGTCATAAAGAAAAAAAATTCTTTTACTCTCAATCTTTAATAATCCTTTTTTAAGAGTATCAGACCAGTTAATATCCTCACCAACTAATAAATCTTTTACTCTTTCATCTTTGGAAGGAATAAAATTATTTAATAAATAAACTGGATATGGGCAGTCTGGCCAGATATTAAATAGATGATCAATACAAGGCTTCCAAGTTATTTTAAATTTATCAACAGAAAGAATAAGAAATGCTATATCATTTTTTTTCATAAAAAACTATTTTAAATAAAACTCATTAATTTTTTTACAAATATAATCTATCTGTTCATTTTTAAGTTTCGAAGATGAAGGAAGCCATAAACCCTTTTTTCCAATTTCATTAGAAACCTTATGTTCACCCTCTAAATTATATGCTTCTTGTTTATTTATTGGAGGATACATAATCCTGGTACCAATTTTATTTTGTTTTAACCAACTCATTAATGCTTCTCTTTCTTCAACTTTTACATCAATAAACCATGGGGTTGTATTATCTAGATCTTGATCAAAGAAATGAATATCATTAACTTCTGAAAGGTTTTCACTATATCTTAAATATATCTCTTTCATTCTTTGAACACGCCAATCTAATTTGGCCATTTGAGCTATTCCTATAACAGCTTGGATATCTGTAAACTTAAAATTAAATCCGATCATTTCATGAACATCATTCCCACCACCAGAACGTCCAAAATCTTTTAATCTTGAAACATTATGAGCTAATTCATCATCATCTGTTATGATCGCTCCTCCCTGACCCGTAGAAATAATTTTTGGTGCTGAAAAAGAAAAACTTCCTGCAATTCCTTTTCTTCCTTGATGTATTCCGTCTTTATAAAAAGAGCCGAGAGCTTGAGCGCTATCTTCAAGCAGAATAATGTTTTTTTCTTTACAGAAAGAAATAATCTCATTTATGTCCAAAGGATATCTACCATTTGCATTCATTAAAAAAACTGCTTTAGTCTTTGGCGAGATATTTTTTATAATTTCATCCAAAGAGATACAAAGTGTCTTTGGATCAACGTCTACAAACTTAGGCTTTGCACCAAACATTTTTAAAGAATTAGGTGTCGCCACCATTGTAAAGTTTGGGACTAAAACCTCGTCACCGGCTTTGATGCCTGCTGCCATAGCCATAAGAGTTAAACTTATAGTCCCGTTATTAACAACAAAACAATGTTTAGAACCAGTATATTCCTTGATAAGGTCTTGAAATTCAAAAGTTTTCTTAAACTCTGTAACCCAGCCCCCTTCATCCATATATTTATTTAGAGCTTCTCTCTCCTCAATATCAAACCAGGGCTCCATTTGATTAATGAATTCAATTTCCATATCTAGATCCTATTTAGTTCTGTTTGTCTTAATAGAGTTAAAATGACATATAAAATATGTTGGATTAAATGTTTAATTCATAAACTATTTAAAGGATTTATTATATCTCTCTATAATACCCACCAACTTGGAATTTTTTATTTTTTAACTTAGAGCTCTCTGAATATCCTGCATCATAATCATCTTTTAATACTACTCTAAAATCAATACTGACTCTGCTTTTTCCAGTAACATTTTTTTTATTTCCATGAATGCATTCTCCGCCTGCAAATTTAAAGAATTCTCCTACCTTCATGCTTGCTGATTTGAACTCATCACTATTTGGATAGGTTTCAATAAACACCGATGCAGTATTTTCAGAGTTTGTAAGAGGTATTATGAAATTTTTTTCAAATGATGGATGGGCGTATTCAGCATCTGTGTCCTTGTGCCAACCATATCTATCTGAACGATCATTCTTATTTCCGCCAACTGCTATATTGTCTGGTAATTGAACCCTGAATGTTGGTGATGCTTGATAAATAATCGAATTTTCTGCAAAAATATCAATCATAACTTTTTTTACAAAATTTAAATAAGTTTCTTCAAACTCTTTCCATCCATTATTTAGTTTACTGTAAAACTTATCATGAAAAAATGTCATATCATCATTTTCATTTGTAAATAACTCATTAGAACTTATTTTATTAGATAGATTATGGATTTCACTTAAATCATCAACATCAAATAAAGATTCCAGTAATTTTATGAACGGATATTTATCCACATCGTATTTGAAATACTTTACTTCATATTCTTCTTTTTTGTTATTAATGTTTTGGATACTCATAAAAGCCTTTACCTCTTTTTTTACCTAAAAAACCTTTAGTAATGTATTCATTTAACACATACTTGACATCGCTATCATATAGATTTCCTAAGATTTCATCAAACATTTTATCTAGTATATCTAAGCCAATTAGATCTGCTGTTTTGAAGGGGCCATTTACTGAGCCTACCGCATTAACGTAAAATTTATCGAGATCTTTTTTACATATATCATTTTTGATGACAAGTCGAATAGCTTCATGTAATTGAAAAGCAAGGATTCTGTTTATAGCATAGCCCTTGATAAAATCCATTTTTAACGTTTTCTTTCCTAACGAGTTTAAGAAAACTAAAACATCATCAAAAAGATTTTTTGACGATTCCTCAAATTTTGATATTTCTACTGATTTAGATCTGTAGGCAGGGTTAAAGAAATGTACTCCAAAAAAGTTTTTTGGCTTACCAAGATCAATATGCATTTTTTTAAGATCTAAGACTGAAGTATTACACAAAATTGGTTTTTTATATTTAAAGTTATAAATGTTATTAAAAATCTTATATTTAGTTTCGTAGTCTTCAAATGTGCTTTCAATTATTAAATCTGAACTTAACAGGTCTTCTAAAGATGATGAATATAAAATTGAATTGCTTTCATGAACTATATTTTTAAAGAAATCTAGATTCTCAAATCTTTCCTTTAAATTTGTATCGCTTGAATATAAGCACAATGTTACATTATCAATTTTTTCAAGTATGTTTCTTGAAATTCCAAAAGCCATTTCTCCTGAGCCTATTATGCTGATCTTCATTTTTTAAGGAGAGCTGAATGATGAGATAACCCGACACCAAAACCAGACAGTAAGATTTTCTTTGAAGTATTTAAATCTTTGAATTTATGCTCAAGAAGGTTTGGTATTGATGTTGATACAAGGTTTCCAAAATTCTCGTAGTTTTGATAAAAAATATGGTCACCTTTAATCTTTTTGCTTAGTGTTTCAAGCATTATTTTTCCAGCTTGATGTGGGAAAATATCTACTGAATCCTCACAATCTATTAAAGAGTTGATTTCATTAATAACTTTTGAAATCCCAAAATGCAAAACACCCGGGCCATCCATCTCAATATTGTTATTTGTATTCATTAATAATTTATTGAAGGAACCTTTTAAAGTTGTATTAACTGATTTATTTCTTTTAAAACCATCATCTGATTTTTCTAATAAAGTCGATGAGGCCCCGTCACTGAAGAGGGTTCTAGTGGATCTTTGTGAGATGGGAATATATTTAGAGTAAGTATCGGCAGTCAAAATAAGTGCTTTTTCGGAGCGGTTATTCTCAAACATATCAAGGACAATAGAAAGGCAGTCTAAATATCCTGTACAGCCAGCATTTATTCCTATAATTTTAGCATCTGTAATTTCAGAGTTATGGTAAACATAATGAGCAATGCTTGGGAAAAGAATAGATGGGGTGTTTGAAACAGAAATGATTAAATCAATATCTTTAATATTCTCGGTTTCTTCTATTTTTTTATAGCTCTTCAAAGCAAGGCCTTCTGCTGTTTCTATTTCATTTGAAATAAATCTTTGATTAATACCAGTTTTATTTAAGATTTCTTCTGCAGACCACCCAACTTTAATCTCAATATCAGAATTGCTCTCTATTATACTGCCGAGCGCAGTTGATATTTTTACAAACTTAATCACTGTTATTTAATTTATTAGAAATAAAATTATCTAAATCTTCTAACGTTATAAGTTTCTCTATCTCTTCAGGATCAATTTCAATATCATAATCATTAGACATAATGGACATTAGATTAATCGAAGATAATGAATCAAAACCTAGGTCATCAAGAGTATCTGAAGGGCTGACCTCAGAAATATTACAATCTTCAAGGACATCTTGGATTATTTTTTTATTTTTCATTTTCAAACTCCTTTATTTTCTTTAAATATTTTTCCTTTCCAGACCTTGGAGCAGTCTTTCCATTACGAGAATAAATTGACCAAGATGGTATTTTTTCTTTTTTGCTTATGATGCAGCCCGCTGATATGGCGACACCCTCTTCTATTATTACACCTGGAAGAATTATCGAGTTTGCTCCTATGAGTGACATATCCTCAAGAATAACTCTTTCATGGTGATTTCCATACTGGATTGATTCTGGAAAAGTGGGTAAGTCAATACCAACGGAAAGGTAATTTGAACTACTAGCATAAATTTGCGCTCCAGCACTAACACCTGAGTATTTTCCAATCTTTATAGATCTAGTACTACCTGCTAAAGTAACATTTGAAGCTATATGAGAATGACTTCCAATTGAAACTTCGCCTGAGATATAAACAAAGTCATCTATAATTACATTATCATAAATTTTTACTTTTTCAGGCTTTCTGATTCTTACTGTTTTACCAATGATCACATTTTTTCCTAAATGAGCAAGATCTTGTGGGTTAAAAAATATATTTTCCATACTTAGAATTTTATTTTATCTTTTTCTACACTTGTAAAAGGACCATTTTTTGACTCAATAATCTTTGTATCATCTTCAAGAATCTCAAAACCATGACCACCAAAGGCAAAAACTGCTAGATCACCCTCATACAGGATAAAATCTTGCAAAAACTCTCTATTTTCAGAAAAAACTAGGCACTTCATTGAGCCCTTTTTTACATACACTGTTTCCTGGGTTCTTGTACCTTCTCTAACATAATCTGTATGAATATGATTTTGTAATACTTCACCTTTTTGATACCACCATGATCCAGCCTGAACGAACAACTCATTTGGAGTTATAAAATTTAATCCCTCCACCCAATCATCATCTCTATATATGATCGATATTATTTTGCCTTTATGCTTAATCGTTTCCATTTTTTTCCTTCATCATATCTCTTTCACTTATAATAGGGTTATTAATTTTCCAATCAATGCCAATGGATTGATCATTCCATGCAAATGTAAATTGATTGTCAAAGTCATTATAGTCACCATCATATGCTAATTTGTAATGGTATAAAGCTTCATCACTAATTGCACAAAAAGCATTTCCAAACCCTGGAGGAATTAACACAGCAATTTGATTATCCTTACTAAGCTCAAATTTAATCCATTTTTTGAAGTTTTTTGATTCAGTTCTCAAGTCAACAACAGCCTGCTCAATCTCACCCATCGGACATGAAACAAGCTTCCAGGTTTTACTGTCTCCATGAATGCCTCTTAATACCCCTTTTTTATTAGTATTAAATTTATCATGCTTAAAATAGAGATTATCTGGTAATATTTTTTGATCTAACTTGTTGACAAACGAAGTCCATATTTCTCCTCTTAAATCTGAAAAAGTATCAAATTCTATAATTTTTATTTCGGGTAACTCTTCTGAAGAAGAGATTTTTTTAATCAAATCCATAGCTGTCATACTTTAAATCATATTCAACCATTATTTTCACCAATTCTTCTAAAGAAGTTTCTGGTTTCCATCCTAGTTTATTTTGTGCATAAGTTGGATCACCATGAAGCAATTCAACTTCAGAAGGTCTGTAATAGCGGGGATTAATAGTCACCAGCTCTTTACCAGATTTAGAACATAACCCTCTTTCATTTACTCCATCTCCCTCCCAATTGATATCTATATCTACACATTTAAAAGACAGCTCCACAAAATCTCTGACAGTTTTTGTAATCCCTGTAGCTATTACATAATCATCAGGTTTATCCTGTTGGAGCATCAACCACATTGATTCTACGTATTCTTTGGCATAGCCCCAATCTCTCTTGGCATCTAGATTTCCAAGCTGAAGATTGTCTTGCTTTCCTTTTGAGATATTCGCAACTGCTTTAGTTATTTTTTTAGTAACGAATGTTTCTCCTCTTCTTGGAGATTCGTGATTGAATAATATTCCATTAGATGCATGAACATCATATGCTTCTCTATAATTCTTTGTTATCCAATATGCGTATAATTTAGCTGCACCATAGGGAGATTTTGGATAAAAAGGTGTTTGTTCATTTTGAGGATCGGTACCTGGAATGCCACCAAATAATTCTGATGTTGATGCTTGATAAAATTTAATATCTTTTTTAGATTCTTTCACTAAATTTAAAAGCCTTATAGTGCCTAATCCATCAACTTCAGCTGTATATTCAGGAACCTCAAATGAAACTGCGACATGTGATTGAGCGCCAAGATTATAAATCTCATCAGGCTCTATACTATTAATTAGTGCTCCCAAGTTACTTGAATCTACAAGATCCCCATGATGACTATAAAAGTTTTTATCTGCAAAAATATTATCAATTCTATCTGTTGTAAATACACTTGAGCGTCTTACGATTGCATGGACTG
>Ga0315320_10001718_pt1 | contig 18165 bp, 15 predicted proteins | sample M140m21515metaG_FD_203458 | JGI IMG/M metagenome (GOLD analysis project Ga0315320, IMG submission 203458) | Ammonia-oxidizing marine archaeal communities from Monterey Bay, California, United States - M1 40m 21515 | ecosystem: Environmental > Aquatic > Marine > Coastal | place: USA: California... | reverse complement strand
AAATTTACCCAAATCGCGTTCATAGAGGTTTAAGTCTAACATCCAGAATATTGTACCATTTGCAAATTCACTTGCCGAATTTATGTATGAATTCAAGTTTGGTACATCGCGCGAACCAACAACATCGCCTGTCCATTGATCATTCGCCCAAAACACTTCCATGCAAGGTGTGTCTTTGTCATGCGCAATCTCACAAACGGCTCTAACATATCGATGATGTACATCTGAATCATAGTGCTGAATTCGTGATGGGAATTTGAACAAAACTCCATCCATTGAATTTGAAATATCCCAATCCGAGTTATTTGATGCAACAAATGAGTCTAACTGATAAACTGGACGACCCTGTACAGCACCTCTTGTTGCATTATGTTCGATGTTTGATAGTTCCAAATCATATTCCATCCCACCTATTGCGTTGATTTTGAAATCCCATAGGTAGGCTATTTTGTGTAAATATTTTGTTACTGTTGTATTATTGGTATCGATTCGGAGTCCAAAATTATTGAGTTCGCCTTCAACTAATTCAGGAGTTGTTACGTTCATAACCGTAATTGATGCATCATTTCCATTTGAATCTGCCATGGAATGACGACCTACTTCCAATCCGTTAATTTCAATCACTATGTCCATTGTGTATGGCATATTTCGAAGAGACTCCTGGAGAATGAAACTCAATTCCGCTTGATCTCCAAAAAATCCCGATGGTGTTGCAAAAGTTGCGTTTAGAGTTAACTTGTCTTCAGGATAAATATAGAAATCGCCGTCAACTCCTAAACTTTCGTTAGTGAGGTAACATTCGCCATTGCATCCAACGGTTCCAAACATTAGAGTGTCATCCCCATAATACAGTGGAAGAGCTTCTGCTGGAAGGTACGGCATAAAATCTACTGCCGGAAGATTTTGATTCGGTGAGTTGGCAGAATTGTGTAAATCTGCAACTTGTGATACCGTAAGTCCGCTTCCAAGAGAGAGATTTACTGGTTTCATAAGAGCTTGAGAAAAATCATCCACTGTTACGCCGAATAACCCCGAATGCGAATTAGCTTTTTGTCGTGTTTGGTTGATGATTTCATGGTATTGACTCGGATTGTAATAATCGGCCATAACTGTCATAGTTTGTATTGATGAAGAAGAATTGTCAATTGAGTTTAGCATTCGGTCGATGTTGGACCAAACACAATCCGAACTTGGACCAACTAATGGAGCAGCCTCCATCAGAAACAAGTTTTGGCCAGTTGCTTGTAATACTTCAACTGTCACATCTGCATCGACTGATTTCCAACCTTCAGTACTTTCACATTCAAATAAGTTTGAGCGTGAGGGATTACTGCTGTGTATAGGGTCAGTCCATGACCCACGTAATTCGGGAATTGATTGTGTAATTGTTTCATTCAATTCATCCAATATTGCTTGTATTTGTTCCGTTTCATCCTGTGATGTTTCATCACTACTCAAACAGCCTGCCAGAGGTAGAATAAGGAAAATTAAAGCGATGAAAAGAGATTTATTCTTTCGACTCATAATTACTCGAATCGGTCCACAATGATAACAATTGGTATCTGAATCTAGTATATTTTTACTCACTTGCAGCCTTGTATTGAAGCATTTATTAGACCAGAAATCGAAAAAACTCAAACAGTTCAAAACTCTTAATTTACTCGAATCTGCGATGGTTCACAGTACGCATTTACTCTGTTAGTTCAAATCTCCTCTCGGCGCTTAACCATAGATTATGCCGGCCTCACATTTATGTAACAATAAAAATGGGAACAAAATATGAGTGGTCTATTATCAAAAGTCGAACACTCCGATTCTGAGAGGGAATATGGTGAATACAGAATCAAACCTTTTCAAAAAGAGAGCCCTCATTATTATAATGATAATGGCATGAATAATCTACTAGATCATTTAGAACAGGTGATGGATGATGAACTTGAAATCGATTTTGAAGTACGAAATATATCTCTGGTTACAGAACCTCCTGAAATTATAAAAATTGGTGGATTTTCAGCGCTACCTCTCATAGGAATAGTCATAATGGTGTTAGGAGTAATCAGTCCAATCTTTATATTCATAGGATTTTTGTTTTGCTTCATTGGTTGGATTCCGATGATGGTGACTTTGATAGCTTTGATTTTTGGCGGAGATCAAGAAAAACATAGAAATGAAATTATTCAGGAAATTGAAATCGGCGGCGGAGTTTACAGGCATGGTTGGTTAAGTGGCATCATAAATGGCCTTGACACATACTTCTCTCTAAAAATTGAGCATGATGAAGTATCAATAATGAGAGCATGGGAAATTCAACCAAGTGAGGAATTGAATATAAATTCTGAAATTTACTCTTATGGTGGGAGCGAAGACGGTGGTATCACTGGTCGCTTCATGGCTTCATTTACCCCATTATCGTCAGAAAGTGTCAATAGTTTAGGAAATAGTAATTGTCCTCATTATGGCAACTCGAAAAAACAAATCAATTTAGCCTGTAAACTAGCGGTAGAGTTTGGACTTAAACTAAAACCTGAATGGCCAGGTAAGATCGTTTTGAAGTCTATTCCTCAAATTGATAAAATCCTAAGTAAAACAGTGGTGAATCAAAATAAATTAGTTAAAATCATTTCGAAAATCGACCCTGAAAACCTTAGTGACTTACAAAGTACATTCCATGAAGTCGAATTCTTAAATTGGGCCCGAGTTCATTGACCAAGTATATTCGACTAAGAACCACTTGATGGATAATATAACCCTCAGCCAGAAAGACGATTTGCGATTAATTGATAGTTTTCGACTACAAGGGCAAACTATGTCCGACCCAGTAATGAGCCCCGATGGTAAATTTATGTGGACTGGAAATGAATGGGTACCTGCACCACCATCTTCAAAAGGCAACAATATCAGTATGCAGGATTCAGTTATAGGTGGAGATGTAGTAAGTAATACGGTAATCAATAACGACCCGGCTGCAGTTACTACAGCAGTTGTCACAGCGCTGCAACAATTGGGGTTGCTAGGAGATAATACTCCTAACCAAGTCCCTCCTACTCCCGATATTGAACTACCTCAATCATTCCAAGTTGGAGACCATTTTGAGTACCATAGTCCTACAAATGCGCGATGGCTAAATCGATGCAGAGTTATAGCGATTAATGATGATGGAACCTACAAAGTTGAGGTTCCAAAAGACACAATGATTGAAACAAAATTAGCCGTTGTAATTGGGACTTCGCCAGGAACTATCCGCCCAGCCAGCATACCCTTCAAATCAGGGGATAGAGTGTTCGTTAATTGGAAAAACCATGGCCACTATTTCCCTGGAAAAATCGCCAGTGAGAATGCAGATTTTACATTTAACATTCATTTTGATGATGGAGATGTAGAGTATAATGTCGAATGGGGAAGGATTGAACCATTAAATGAAGAATCCAAAGAAGTTCAAGATTATATCGAAAACGATTCTGAAGAGGAAAGAGATCTAATCGAAGCATTCCAAGTTTTCGACACTGACAATAGCGGCACTATTTCTGCAAGAGAATATTTCAGAATCCTTACTGAAATGGGTGAAAATCCAATATCAATAGATGATGTGATGCAAGAATTTAGCGAAATGGGAATTGGATTAGATTCAGAAATTGATTATCGTTCTCTTGCCAAATTAATGATTGGTTCTGAAGATTCTGAATTAGTTCAACTCAAACCAGAAGTCGTTATTCGTGATGCTATAATTTCCGATGGAATACTAAGAGGCTATGCATATGCTCATCCAAAGTTAGGCGAGGGTAAAATAAAATCCTCAGCGATTCAATCTGTTACATACGATGAAAGAGCAACTTCTAGAGTTGAAACAAGGAACACAACGTATGTAGTTGGCCCGACTGGGTGGACTGAAAGACCAGATGACCATCCATTCAACAATCCATATTCAGAAGGTATGCAGATTAAAGTTGAGTGGAAAGGAAGTTGGTGGGATGCAATTATCAGAGAAATTGCAGGAGAATCCTATCTAATTCACTACATTGGATTTGATTCAACTTGGGATGAATGGGTAGGTCACTCACGAATCAAATTAGAATTATGAAAAGTTCATTGGCTAGTATTCTTTGAGAGTAAATGTGGAAGCAACAATTCTTCTTATTGTTTTCACTGCATTCCTTGCTGCAGCATTGACTGTACCAGCTGGCTTTGGACTATCGACAATGCTGACACCTGTTGTACTTCTTGTTCTTGACCCTCACGAAGCAGTTGCAGTTGTAGCGATTGTACATGGTGCTCATAATTACGCCAAATATTTCAGTCTGAAAGAGCATGTTGATTTTGCGGCAATCAAGCATTATGGTATATGGCTAGTATTTGGAGCAATATTGGGAGCAGTGCTGCAAACTCAAGTTCCCCAAAGACCTCTATTGTTAGTGATTGGAATTTTCCTAATAATTTTGCCAATATTAACACTTAGTGAAAACTGGTCAGGTTACAAAATCCCCGAAGCCAATGATCGAATTGGAGGGTTTGGTTCAGGTTTCATGGGAGGTTTATCTGGACACCAAGGAGCTCTTAGAGCAATGTTCTTATCACGAAGATTAACTAACAAAATGTCTTTTGCTGCAACAGCGAGCGTTTTAGCACTATGTGTTGACCTTACAAGAATTCCAATATACCTTTATTTTCGTCCAGAGGAAATATTTGAACACGCCAAACTAACTGGACTATTGGTATTGTCTGCTCTAATCGGAGTTCGTGTAGGCAAAAAGTGGCTGGTTAAATGGAAATCAAATACAATTAGAAATGGAATAATGGTTGGTATTGTTGCTAGTGGAATATTCTACTTGTATCAAGCCCTCAACTAAATTCACCCACCTCCTACGGAGGTGCAAATGACCGAAATGACTCAAAGGGAGAATGCTCACCCATTAACATGGCGGAGGGTATTGAGATTGAGGTTAACCTTCCATTCTCTGAACATGATGAAATGCCTTTCCGCTTGGGAGACATCGTTCTCGACAAGAAATTTGGCGACCTTCACCCATCCCTCAAACCGGTTGACCAAATAAGACATGAATGGAAATTCCAATTTCGACTCATGAGGGCAGAATGGGGACAACCTCACTTTCTCACAATGCTGACTGGTGTGTTAGCATTCTTGTTAGGGTCGGTTTCGACTGAAATCTTCGGAGGAGGAGACCCTAAGTTAACTGGCATCGATGGATTTAGTGCCATAGGTGGATTCGCCTTCTTCCAACTTGTCGTATCATCGGTACTTTGGATTTGGTTCTTTGTTCAACTTTCAGTTAATTTCCCGATTATGCGTGGCCATATAATCAATGTAATGATAATTTGGGGATCGATTTTCATTTCACAAGTGGTGTTACATGTAAGTTCACCGGGGTTCCCAATCGGGGCTAGTCTAGGGGATGCATTAGGCGGAGTCATTCTTGCCGCCGTGGGATGTTTCTTCACATATTTCTTCTGGAAAGCAGTTACTGAGACTAGAGATTTACACGTTATGGAACACCATGTTCACACAGATGTGCGAGTTATGGAAGAAGCAATGGCTGAACACAGTCTATTCTCATGGACCATTATGGTCTGCTCTTGGGTGTTACTAATTGCCTTGAATGGATGGTCAGGAGCACATTTCATTGCCGACCGTGTTGCAGAAGATTATGCAGTTTATGCTATTCATCTAATCAGCGGTGTTGCACTGATTTACGTCCTAATGCACATGCTTTGGTTCCCACAGCGAATGTTGGGAGAAGGTACGAGAGTACAGACAAGGGCTGCGGCAGCTGCTGATGCTGACCTACTAGTGGACGGAGTAATCTTAGTTAGCGAAGGTGAATGCAGATCATGTAAAGCAAGTGCACCAATAAGCCAGAATGAAGTTGGTGAAACAATGGTCGACTGTGCTAGCAAAGATTGTAACAGCAGAGGACCTGCTGGAAACAATTGTGAAGGTTGTTCTGAAAAATACCCAACAAGATATACCTGTTCTAACTGTGGTGTAAACAGCCCTGTTATCGACTATATTCCTGACTCGGAGGCATGGTAATGTTCCAAGAAAAGCGAGAAGATTTCCCCACATTGTGTGGAGATAACCCTCCTGTTTACCTGGATAATGCGTGTATGACGCTGCGCCCTAAGCCGGTGATTGATGCCATAAGGTCATACTATGAAGAATCCCCTGGTTGTGGTGGCCGCTCTGTGCACAGATATGCCACTACTGTCTCGAGGAAAATGGTAAGTTGTCGCTCAAAAATGGGGAAAATGTTCAATGCCGACAACTCTGATGAAATCATTTTCACAAAGAATGCTACTCATTCCCTTAATCAAGTCGCCAAAGGTCTAACTTGGGACAAAGGAGATGTGGTTTTAACTACGGATAGAGAGCATAATTCTAACCTTGTTCCTTGGCTACAATTAGAACAGGAACAGGGAATCGACCATCGAGTGGTTCGTTCAAATGAAGATAACACATTTGACATGGAGGCTTTCGAAGAAGCATGTGCAAATGCAGGAGATAGATTGCGAATGGTTTCACTATCTCATGTTGGAAATTTAGACGGTGTTGCAACTCCGGTCAAGAAAGCAGCTAAGATTGCGAAAGATCACGGAGCGATGGTTTGCATTGACGGGGCACAATCCACCCCACATATGAAAGTCGATGTACAAGACTTAGGAATAGATTTCATGGCATTTTCAATACACAAAATGATGGGTCCTTCTGGGATGGGCGGCCTTTGGGGCAAGATGGATTTATTGGAGAACATGAGATCAATCCAATCAGGTGGAAGTACGGTTGACACATCAAACTACGATTCAATGGTCTGGTCGAAACCTCCTGCAAGATTTGAAGGCGGACTAGGTAACTATGCAGGAATATTAGGAACTAATGCTGCTATTGATTACATCTCTGATATTGATTTAGACAAGGTTCATGAGCATGAAGTATCACTGAATAGAGTTATGACATCGATTATCAAGGATGTAAACGGAATTGAGATTATTGGGCCACAAAATCCATCTCTAAGAGGAGGAATATGTTCACTACTATTCGATTCAATAGATGCGCACGACATTGCAATACTTCTCGATGAGGCTGCAGATGTTATGGTTCGTAGTGGAATGCATTGTGTTCATTCTTGGTTCAATGACAAGGGAATCGATCAAGGTTCACTAAGAGCGAGTGCTTATCTTTACAATACAGAAGCAGAAGTTAGATTGTTTGCAGAAACACTAGTTGAAGCAGTAGAGGCACTGGGTTGAGGTAAATGGACGACCATACTTCAATCCCGAACGCCGAAATAGCTGATGACATGGACTTCATCCAAAAGATAACTGTCGTTGCTGTAGGAGTATTCATGATCGCAGTAGCATGGATAATCTGGGAAGTCCTTGTTGATGAATTAACAGATGGTCCTACTGCTGATGCTCTAGCGCGTGAACAAGATTTTGATGATCTAGTACAGTACAGCCAGGTCAACGACCTTACAGGAGAAGGTGTTGATGTTTGCATGGTAGATTCTGGAATCGATACAGGGCATCCAGATTTAGATGATATTGTACTTGCTGGTTGGTCAGACTTCATCAGCAGTAAAACAGAACCTTACGATGACAATGGCCATGGTACTATGATGGCAGGAATCTTAGTTGCAGATTATGGTTTATCTGGCATTGCAAGAGGTGTCAATCTTTATGTTTCCAAGGCACTTTCTGGTAATGGGCAAGGAAATGACGATACTGTTGCAGAGGCTATCGACTGGTGCGTTTCTTCTGGTGTAGACATAATTTCGCTATCACTAGGCGGCAATGCATCAGGCTTTTCCATTATTCTTGGTGATGCTGTAGAGGATGCTGTTGATGCAGCCTACGATGCAGGGATTGTTGTTGTAGCTGCGGCAGGTAATGATGGAGGTGCGGGTGATGATGGTGATGTTGCTTCTCCAGGAATTGTAAATACCGTAATTTGTGTTGGAGGTGTTGACTACAATGGCAATATTTGGTCTGGGTCCTCAGTTGGAGACAACAATGCAAGGTTATGGCCTCCAAAGTTAGCAAGAAATAGCCCTGATGAAAAACCAGAAGTTGTAGCACCAGGACACAAAGTTCCAGTGATTATGATTGGAGATGATTGTAGGGATGAAGATTACTGCTGGGGATTATCATCTGGAACAAGTGCTGCTACCGTTTACGTAACGGGCGCTGTTGCCTTACTTTTCGAAGAACACCCTGATTTACAAGGTGGTGGAACAGATATGTTAGACAACTTGAAGCAATGGATTGCAGACTCATCGAAAAAGCGTAGTGGTCAAGAGAATCATGACGACTATTACGGATACGGTTTACTACAAATTAATGCTCTTATGCAAGAAGCAGCATGAATTATTCTTTAGGTAACCATGCTACAATTGTTCCTCCGAACAATGGAGCAAATGCAAGATGGTGGGTTCCATTTGATTCTTTAATCAGTTCCATCCACCCATTGAATCCAACAACTTCAGGGTCATCAGTATCTCTATCACCAACAGGAGGTGTTGGTTCCACTGTGAATAAAACACCGTTCTTAGAAAGGAGTGGTAGCATTGAATTAATTTCACCTGCCAATCGAACCATCGGAGCGTCGACAATAATTACATCCGCACCCGGTAACATTGGTGCATCACCAGACTTTGATATTGACCAAGCCTTCAATTCGCTAGATAGTAGGGATGGTGCGCCTACAACAATGCTTGTAGGAACTGCAGAATATCTCTGAGCAAGCCTTGTTAGAATTACTGCGAATCTGTTTCCTTCTTCTATCATTTGAAAATGTTCTAATTGGTCTTTATTTTCATAATGGTCTAGAATCCATGCTGACAAATGTCCGATACCTGCTCCTGTCTGAATAATTCTTTTTGGCTCGATCAAAGATATAGAATCACGAATTCTTCTTCTTACAGATATTGACCATGTAGACAAACCCATGTGTTCAAGTTGAAGGCCAATATTTGCGGCCACCTCGGGTTCATCTCGGGGCAGTTCTTTGTTAGCAGATAGGACTGCCGCTAAAACCTCCTCGCGCATGTTCACTGCTCTCGGCTCCCCTTCACAAGCCTTCGCATATGCCGACAGCCTCAAAGGTGAAGGGCATGGCCCGCAAATAGGGAGGAGTATGTATGGACGACGAAATTGAAGATGTTATAGACGGCGACATCGAAGAAGATAGTGATGAATACGATGTTGAAGAGCTAATCGAGAACGTCACAGACTGCCCTGGCTGTCGCCAACCCTGTGGCCACGAGATTCTTCGTGAGAAGAAAGCAGGCACTGGAACTGATTATCTGTTGAAGTGTGAAGAGTGCGCACACATTCACACTGTCCAAATGCGCCCTCCAAAAGAAGTAATTGTTCCTTTCATGCTCAGTGAAGGTTCAGAGACCGTAGTGATTAAAATCGATGTTGACGATGATGAGATTCTCCGTATTGGAGATATTTTCGAGTATGCTGATGCAAGTTGGGAAATAAACCGAATCGAGAATAAGGAAAACAATCCAGTCAAGAAATTAGTTGCTTCAGAAGTCGGGAGAGCGAACGCTGTTCGATCTGACATCGTCATGGTACGTTTGACACTCACAAAAGGCGAATTCTCAGATAGTGACTCGATATTTGTTGAACGTGATAAAATGTTCAGAGCAGGGACTGTCATGGAACATGAAGGAGAAAAATGGAGAATCCGTGCGATACACACTGGCGCTGGAAGAACTATGACTGGCCGAGTTGTTGCACACGACATCAAGAGAATCTATCTTCACGAACCTCCTAAACCTGAAGAGCGAGATATTCCAAGAACTCCTCGCGAGAGAAGGCAAGCATGGAAGGAAGGCAGACTGGGAGATAACCCAGACCCTGTTATGCCAGATGCTGAAAAGGCAGGGAAACCTAAGCAACAAAGGCCCGGCCGAAGACAGAGGAAAAGGCGAATTTAATTACGGACGATTTGTCCATGGCATTAGGAATGCTTTGGCCACTTGTGTTCCAATAGTTGGGTTCTCTTTCAAACGGCGAATTGAATACTCGTACCACTTTTCTCCATAAGGAATGTAAACTCGAGTTCTGTGACCTTGATTACTCAATTTCCTCCTCATAGGACCTCTAACTCCCAGTAGCATTTGGAACTCATATCCAGGCCCTTTCTGTAGACGAATCTCCCCCGAATTTTCACGTGGGTCTTTACTAGACGGCCCCATTCCTCGTTCTTCAAGTGCTTTCAGTGTGTGATTGATTACTGGATGGTCATGGCTGGCAATTCCAACATAAGCTCCTGAATCTAACATGGCATCAATACAAGCATTTGTTGCTTCTATGATAGGCTGTCTTTCAGTGTGCGAAATATCGGATGGTTCCAAATATATTCCTTTACAAATTCGGTAGTCAGCGTTTGGACCAATTTGGTTTGCAATATTCTTAATGTCATCAAGTGTTCTGAATAACCTTCCTTGCAGCACAACTCCAACATTTTTCAGTCCTTTCTCATGCATATCGAGCATTACCTGTATCGTATCATCAGTTACTCGATGATCTTCCATATCCAATCTAACAAACATATCATGTTCATTAGCCATTGAGACTAATGATTCAATGTTATCCATTCCTTTGTCACTATCTAGAAGTATTCCGAAAGCTGTTGGTTTGATTGACAAATTAGCATCAAAATTATTCTCACTAATTGCGGTGATTACTCTCATGTATTCCTCTAAAAAGAAGGAAGCCTCATCCATTGAAGTGATTTCTTCACCAAGAACATCGATTGTGAAACACGCACCCTCTTTAGAGAGTCTTTGCATAACTTTCACTGCATCTTTCAACTCTGGCCCTGCAACATATCTTCGGCTCACCCAACTAACAAACCATCTTGGCATGCGGATGGTCATTCCGACTATCACGCGCGAAAACAGCCCGACCATGATACCCGCCAGTGACGCCGATTCTTGACCGTTTTCATCAGATGATTTCGGCCCGTTTGAGTAGAGGAACATCTAATTCCACCAGTAAATCACGGATAGCCTGCCTTTGCCACCCCTTGAAGGCCTTCTTATCCATGCTGCAGATTACTTCTCCACCAGGATATGCTAACTTAGTCGAAGCAATGGCTTTCCGAATGCTATTCTCCCACAAACCTGAGATTATACCAGAATCGTCCCTTTCGAATGGTAGAGCATAAGTTGCTAACATATGCCCAATCCAAACTTCCTCATGCAGCCCCAACATATTGGCTCTGGGGGCATAATGTCCACCACCTAAAGTAACTACAACTCGACCACTTCCGTTCCACTTACCCAGACCATTATTGCCGTCTAAACCAAGACCACGGTAGATAATACCGGCTAGGATTACAGCAGCATCTTTGTGGCCCCAAGTTTCAGCAGTAGAACCAATTTCAATGAACATCGAAGGTGTTTCAATCCATGGCCCGTGATGAGTTGTCTCTAATGATAAGTCGAAGTCAGCCATATCGCTAGCAACACGATTCATTTCACGCCACCATGCTGCAAGGCGGGGATTGGGTGGTGGGCAATCTGCAGCCCTACCACCATATTCTGGAACTTCATCAACAGCCACTTGCATAGTTCCGATTGGGTGAAGGGTGAGTGAGGCATTTCCACTAGCTGCTGAATGCCTAGATGGGAAAATGACCTCACTTGGTTTCTCACCAGTGCATAATTCCCAACGCTTGTCAAGATCATCCTCCCAAAGACAACCATCATCCATCCACCACATTCTAGCGTGTAAGAAGGAATAGGAAGTCTTCCCTTCCACTGGTTCAAGTAATTTCCAATCGCATAACTTCAGAAGTTCTTCAGCCTGATTTGTCGATGCGATATCTCCCCCGGAGACGATAATCAGGCTGACCATGCCGCTGCGTGCAGATTTAGACTTTTGAAGGAATGGTTCACAAGCCTAGTGCCCTTCGCAGGCATATGGGAGGTGCACCTTGGCGGATATTTCAGAGGAATGGAGTCGAGGTCATCATTGATGTCGAAGGTGGAATTACAATCGACGGCCATACTGCCAAACCATTTCCCTGTGAAATAACTCACGCCACTCTTTGTGATTCAGGAATTGTTGCCACTTGGGTTGACCATGAATTGAGGCTTGCAAGAATGGCACTTTTGTCCCTTGATGAGGAACTTAAGAACGGGCCAACTAAGGCTGAGTTACGAATTGACCGGAGCTTGATGGTTAGTGGTGCAGAATGGTGCCACATTGTTGATGCAGAACCATTGGCAGTTGAATCAAGTGCCGACAAAATTGTTTTTGCACTGTGGTCTAGAGGGATATACTGTATTGATTCATCTGCGAATGAAATGTGGAGACTACCTCTATTCAAAGATGGAGACAAAGCGCCACCAAGGTCTAATGAGGTGAGCTCACTAACTATCTCAGGTGATGACATTATTGTCTGGTCAAGAGGGGGGGATTACAGAAGAATATCCTTGGATGAAGGCAATGTCTTGTCAGAGAATTCGATTGGAGTAGAATGTGACCTCGAGAAAGTATTCAATTCAGGTGACAAATACCTCCTATCGTCGAAAGATGGTTGGGCCTGGGAACTAGTGGATGATAATATTACACTAGCCCGTAAGTTTAGAGGGACTATTCAAGATGCAGTGCATGATGGAAGTGATTGGAGAATTATCTCATGGAGAGAAGACACACTCCTCAGAGGAAAATCCCAGACTAGGGATGAACTAGGAGTTCAAATAATCCAAAATGATGATTCAACTTGGATGGTATTAGACAACCAAGGAAATATGACTCCGCATTTAGAATGAGGAATCATTCGTTGGATTGAGTAAATCCACAGCGACCGCATGATTTGCGATCGGCGTGAGTAGCCAAGAAGACACCCGGGCCACATTCTGGACAGAACTCTGCCTTGCGAACTAGTGAACCGTCTTCGACTGCGTACTTGGACCACTTTGCTCCAGCCTTAGGACCGTCAGACATCAAGCCTCACCTCCATCACCAGATGCATCTTCTGAGGTTTCATCCTCAGCAGAAGATGAGTTACCTGAACGCATGCCAGAATATCTGTCATGCATGTAAGATGGTTCGACCTTCATTGATTCTGCGTCAGCATAAACAATTCCAAGGCCAGTTGTGGAACTCATCCCGAAGCGGGTATTTACGTTCTTTATAACAATCAAGTCACGATTTGAACCAGGTTCAATTGAAGCGATTCCATTTAACATATCTACACGAGATGGAGTTGCTGTACCTTCATGGTTCCAGCGGAATTCAATCTCGACTCTCTTGAGTAGCGGGTTTTCTTTACGGTCAATAATTTCCATTTTTATTCCTCCTTCATCGGATGTTTACCTTGAGTGCGTAGTTTCCAGGGAGTTCTATGTTGAGGCGGTTAGCAATCTCTGAGCGAGATGGGTCCATAACAACGACATATCCTGTCCAGTCAGATGATACTGGGGCGGATGGGTGACGTGAACATTGGTCGATATCGTCAGCAAGAATCAGGTGACATTCGCCACATGCAAAGGGGTTTTTAGCCATTCAAAACACTCCTATTCAATTCTGGTCCTCGTGGATCCATTCGTGGCTACCTAGCCCAGTCTGCTTACATGTCAATCCAATCTTAGAACGACGTGGGTCGCTAGTATCTGGAGATAGAGATACGACTCTCGCTCTCACTGAACTTCCAACACCCAACTTGCGGCCACTTTGGCGACCTTCGAGAACTCCCATTCCGGCGTTGATATGAACATGGTCTTCCATGATTTGTGACTTGTGAAGTAGTGCTTCCATTGGACCAATTCTAACGAAAGCCCCGAAGTCGTTGACTTCAGATACCGCTCCTTCTACAACCTCATAGTCCTCGATACAGAACAATACTGCATCGAATCGAACTTCTTGGTAAATTGCACCATCGCCGTGAATGATTCTTCCACGACCAATAGGTTCGTGGTTAGATGTTACTAGAACGAAGTTGTTATTGTCATCGAAACGACCTTCGAATGCAGATGCTGCAAGTCGATCGATATGTTCATTCAGTGATTTCTCCTTACGGATGTATTCCGCTGGAATACGGATAGTGTCCTCTTTTGTGACGACTTTGTACATTTTTTCACCTCATTTTCCCCTCAAACCGATTCACTGCAGGAGAGACGAGTGAGGTTATTGTACCTCATCCGTCCTTCACCGGCTGTGCCTCGGGAGAGAAATGTGACCGAAGTCATTCACGCCACCAGCGACCCCTATTTGAATGATACCCCACTAAAACGAGGCATGTTGGCCTGAAAGTCAGTAATTATGGCTATGAAATTTAACCTTAATTATGCCTTTCTCATGGGCCCGTAGGGCCCAAAGCCATAACAACCTCGCTTGGCCCCCTATTCTTAGGTGGGACTGGTGAAAGCGCAATTTCGGGCAGTTCTGATGCTACTGATTCTAGTGGCCTCAACGATACTAGTTCCGTTTACAACATCAGCAGATGGCGATGAAGATAATGCATGGGACCCTGTTTCACAACCTTGGGCTCAATACGGAAGAGACCCTGGTCATTCCAGATTATTACCTGAACATGGTGAATCCGGCCTGATGACCATTGAAACTCCTGCAATAAACTGGGAAGCATTCGATACTGGAAGTGGGGCAGATGGATACGGAGTTGCTATAGCTAACCTTTCAAATTCCATTACTTCACCTGAAGGTGCTAAAGAAAGGTGTGGAGAAAACCACCTCTTCGCCGTGATGACCCACACTGAGAATGTTGATGAACGTCATTTGTCAATTATCGAGGGCAATACTGCAAAAGTTGCATGGCAAGTTAACTTAGGAAGTGTCGATATCATTCGTTCCACACCAATAATTGTAGATGTCGACGGAGACTCAAAGCAAGAGATTGCAATCGTGTATGACTCAGATGGTTCCCTAGAGGTCGACTTATGGGCACCAGAAATTACCTGTGATGAATCAGGATGGTCCGTATCTGGGCATTCCAATGAGAAGGTTTGGTCATGGTCGGATGCTGATTTGCGCATAGGAATTCCAAATGCACACTTTTGGACATCTCCTGAAGCTGTGACTCAGCCGCTATTGGCAGATTTGTCTCTCGATGGGAACCCGGAATTGATCATAGCAGCCGTCGATACAACCACAAACGAGCCAACCGTTGTAGCTCTACCACTAGGGCTACAAACTCCAGAAGAAGATTGGAAGGTTGCACTTGACAGAGGAACTCATCCCTCAGACCCTGCATTCGCAGCCTTAGATGACAATAGCGGTTCTATCGTACTAACAACTGTAGATGAAAACAGTGGTAACTTTTGGATATGGAGGATTGATGGTCCAACTGGATCTTTGGACTGGGAAAGAGTATCGATTCAGGGAACAGATAGTGATAGTGACACCCCCCGCATACGGTTACCAGGTCCAGTAATTACTCAATTAGATGCTGATGCTGCACCTGAAATGATTCTAACATTACCATCTGATGAAAATCAAGACGAGGATGGAATGGGGGCTCAATACATAGGTATGGAATTAACCAGTACTGATGAGATTTGGAGATTTCGAGCCAAAAATGGTTATGCTGATGCTGAGCCGTTGGCAGTAGATACAACAGGCAATGGAATTACAGACCGTGTTTGTTGGGTAACATGGTATTCAACCGGAGTAGGCACTACCAACAGAGATGGCCTAACTGGTTGCCATGACATTACCATAGACCCTCCATTCAGAGAGTGGTCGAGAGTTCTGCAAAGCGGCAGCGGAAACGATAACGAAGGTGAAGTAGCAGTAGCATCACCAATTGCTATTGACTTAGATGGTGAAGATGAATTGGACTTGTTGGTTGCTTATGGCAACAGAGTGTTTGCATTTGATGGCAATACTGGGACATCTGCAGACATTGGTGTTGGCTGGTCATCACCAATTGATATTGGACACAGGACGTGGGCAGGCCCTGCTATTGCTGATTTAGATGGAGATGGTTATCTTGATATTCTTGTTGGAGACACTCTAATCAGCGAGGCTAAACCAGATGTTGCACCGCTTGCAGATGGTAGAGGAATTGGCTTTACTCCGACAGACCCCGACCCTGGTGAAATGGTTACGATTTCAGGACAGTATTCTAATATCGGCATAGTTGATACTGATGAAGCAGTTGATGCAGTGCTAATCATGGACGGTGTAGAAATCGAAAGAAGTAGAGTGAATGTGGCTGAAGCTATCGCCCCCTCTGGAGAAGGTGGACCAATTACCTTCAGCGTTGATATTGAAGCAACTCTCGGAGTACATACCGTCGAACTCTTGTTAGATGTTAACAACAACTTGACGCAAACCCGCTATGACAATGACAACTACAGCACAACTCTTGTCGTACTCGAACCTTACGTTGCACAAATTCAAGCCCCTGTCGAAGTGTCTCGTGCCTTACCAGGGAGTTCACAAATTGTGGACGTTACTGTTACTAGCCTGGGTAGTCGAAATGCTGCTTGGACTCTAAACTATGATGATAGTCAATTACCAGATGGATGGGCATTCAATCCATTAGATTCTAATGATCTCTCTCTCGACTTGCAGAGGGATTCACCTCAGGTCGTTCAATTTGAATTTTCAGTGCCACAAGATGCAGTGGGATCAGATGATGCACAAATCCCTCTTAGTTTGTCTCTAGACCAAAACCAAAACATCACATCTTCAGTTACTTTACCGCTAGAAGTTGAGCGGACGCGTGGCCTATCTCTACAATCTTCCTCTGGTCTGCCGATGGGCATCGGCTATGGCAGACCTGGAGATGTAGCACATGTTTGGTTACTTGTAGAGAATGTAGGAAATGCTCAAGAGACTACTGAAATGCAATGGTCATCAAACACATGGAGTGCAGATACTACACTTGTCGACTACAATGGTAACACCCAATGGGGCATTGAATTAGACCCAAATGCAAAAGAGGAATATCTGGTTGAATTTGAGATACCTAGTTCAAAGAGCCTCGGAGATTCCTCATCCGCAGTACTAACGCTATGCATAGGGTCTGGAGCAGAAGAAATTTGTGAAGATTTCTTAGTTACTGTATTCGCGAGTGACATATCTAGTAATGTACCTCACATCAGAACTGTACCATCCACAGGATTGACTTGGGAATTAGAATCCAATTATGCAGGTAGCAAGTTAGTTTGGGATATGTCGAGTGCAGGGATGCTGAAGGAAGGTTGGACTTGGAGCACAAGTGGCAATCTTGGAATCAACGGGACTTTGCTTGAGATGACTGGTCAAAATGGACAGTTGCATCTTGATTTGCCTCTCGATGCACCACCTATGAGGCATCATTTCAACCAAAGTGAGGAAAGTATAGCCAATGCCGACCTTGTGATATCCCTGCATGTGTTACAAGTATTCAGAGCAGAAGCTGAAGTGGTAACCCCTGGTGATGGTGCAGTACTCAATGTTAGCGAGAGAACAAAACTCATCCTGCGTTTGCAAAATCCGGGTAATGGCGAAGATACATTCACACTGAGTGGGAGCACACTCGCAGGTAATCTATCACAAGCACCGAATGTCACCTTCGAGATTTCAAACCCGGTTAGGACATTAGGACCGGGTGGAATCAGTATGGTTCCTGTTTGGATCACTCTTCCTGAAGATGTACCTGCGAGAGAAAGTTTCCAGATTGTATTCGATTGGGATAGTACTGGTAATCTAGAAGTGGGAGACCAAGCACAAATTACAATTGAGGCTAGGCCTGATCACAGATGGGATATTGTTGTGCAACAAGGTAATAATATTCAGGTCACACCTGGGACTGAATTGAATTTAACATTGAATTTAACAAACATTGGAAACAATGATGACCTTCTAACTTTAACTCCTAACTTTTCTAACACGTACGCTGGGAACGACACATCACTGTGGAGTTCAGAAATTATTAATTCATCACGCCTTGAAGTTCAGGGTCAAGAAACTGTGAACCTGGTGCTACAGATTCCATCTAACACTTGGGCAGGAACAATAGCAAACCTAACACTAGTTGCATCATCAAGTGGATTTGATATCGACAAAGAAATTAGTATATTGCTAGAAGTGAAGGAAATTGCAGGATGGAGATTAGACCTATCCAACACATCTTTAGAAGTACCTCCAGAAGGCGGAACGTTAGACATTATTGTAGAGCAA
>Ga0315320_10001716_pt1 | contig 18174 bp, 19 predicted proteins | sample M140m21515metaG_FD_203458 | JGI IMG/M metagenome (GOLD analysis project Ga0315320, IMG submission 203458) | Ammonia-oxidizing marine archaeal communities from Monterey Bay, California, United States - M1 40m 21515 | ecosystem: Environmental > Aquatic > Marine > Coastal | place: USA: California... | reverse complement strand
GATGCAGCGATAAGACTTATTACCCATCAAAAAACCTTCAATTAGATTTTAGAAAAAAGAATAAAATAAAAAGATCTGATATTGTTATCGGATATGCTGGCAGATACGCTAAGCAAAAAAATATTCGCTCTATGCTGTTTGCATTTTCAAAAATTATTAAAAACCAAAAAAATGTTTATTTGTATATGGTTGGAAAGGATATAAGCCCTCAAAATAAGGAGCTAACTAGCTATACAAATGAACTAAAGATAAATAATAAAGTATTTTTTTTAAATGAGCAAAAAAACTTACTAGAATTTTATAACGGTATAGACTTTTTGTTACTAACTTCTCACTCAGAATCGTTTCCAAATGTAATAGCGGAGTCTATGCTTTGCTCAACTCCCGTATTATCAAGTAATGCTGGTTGTTCAAAAAAAATTATCGATGATTTTGGATTTATTATGAATAATAATGATCATATATCAATTTTTAAAAATTTAAAAAGAATTTTAAATTTTTTTAAGTATAAAAAAAAAGAATGGAGATCTTACAAAAAAAATTCTCGATTACAAATTCAAAAAAATTTTTCAATTACAAATATGTCAAATTCATATTTTAAAAACTGGATTTTTTAAGTGAAGATAATTTTTATTTGTACTAAATCTATTACATTCAATACTTTTTTAAAATCACAAGCAGATTACTTTATTAAAAAAGGTTTTGAAATAGAGGTAGCTTGTTCAGATAGTAAAAAATTAAATATTACTAGTAATTTAAGGTATACAATTAACTTCCCAAATAAGATAATCGACTTATTTAATTTAATTAATTACATTAAAGTTTTTAAACAAATTAATAAATTGGTAAAAAAAAACTCTAAAGCAATATTCTATTTACATACACCCTTAGCTTCCCATTTATTTAGATTATTTACTTTTTTTAGTGAATTAAAAATAATATATTTTGTACACGGTTTTAGATTCACTTCGATAACAAATCCCTTCAAAGCTTTTTCTCTTAAGATTATTGAAAAAATTTTATCTTTGAAAACTGGTATTTTTATTACAATTAATAATGAAGATTATAATTATGCTAAATCTAATCTACTTAGAAAAGCCCCGTGTTATAAAATAAATGGAGTAGGTTTGGACTTATCAAAAAATCATTTTAATAAAAAAATTATAAATAAAAAAAGAATAAAAAAAATTTTGGTAATAGCTGCATATAAAAAACAAAAAGGATATTTAGAAATATTAAAGGTAGCTGAAATGCTAAAAAATCAAAAAATAAAAATAGATTGTTATGGTTATGGCGAAAGCTATAAATTTAATTCAATTAAAAATAAGAAAAAACTCAATAATATTTCCTTTAATAATTTTGATGTAAAATTACATAATAAAATAAAAAGATATGATATTTTGCTTCATTTAAGCAAAAGAGAAGGTCTACCGGTCGCTGTTATGCAGTCTCTTTCTGAGGGATTACCTGTCTTGTGTTATAATATTAGAGGTAACAAAGATTTAATAAAAGACAAATTTAACGGTTATTTTATTCAATCATATAGTGATGTTCCAAAAAAAATTCATTATCTTAATTTAGAAGATGGTTATTTTAATAAAATGAGAGTTAATGCATTTAGATCAATAAATAAAGATTTCTTAAAAAAAGAAATTAACTTAAATATATATAATATTATAAAAAATTATTCTAAGCATTAGCAGTGAATTCAAAATTGAAAAATTTAAATTTTATTTATAGAAAATTAAAAATCTCTGACTATTCTGAATTTCGTAAATTATTCTTTCATTGTTTTGGCAGAAAAATAAGTTTTGAATTTTTTAAATGGAGATATTTTAGCAAAAAATTTTCTTTTTGTTATGGAGCATTTGAATCAACTAGATTAATTGCAAATGTAGGTATGATTTCAATCGAATTAAATAATAATATCCAAGAAAGAGTTTTTTCAAGACACTCTAGTATGGTTCTAGAAAAGTATAGAGGCAATGGAGTTTTTTCAGATTTATTAAAAGTAGTTAAGAAAAAAATTTCAAAAAATGTACGTATAGTAGCCATGTGGCCAAATAAAAATAATTTTGCAAGTTTTGGCATAGAAAAGAAAAAAATTTTTAAAAAAAAATATTATTTATATAAAACTTCTTCTAGCTCAACTTTATTAAAAAAAACAAAAAATTATCATATTGATGAATTAAACAAATTTAAAAATTTTACTGAAAGTAGAAATAGTCTTTTTTTTAAAAATTTTATTTATTTTAAAAATAGATATTTAACATATCAAAAACATGAATATTTATTAAATAAATTTGAATTTAAAAAATTTTCAAGTTTTTTTATATTAAAACGTAATAAAGATAATTCAGGTTTGAATTACGTAATTCTAGACCATTTTGGTTCTGAAAAAATAAAATCCAAACATCTTTCTTGTTTAATTAGTGATCAAAAAAAATTAATTTATCTGTCTAAAAAAAAAATTAATAAACCTAAGTTTAAATTATTAGATTATCTATATTTTAAGATTGGATTTATTAAAAAATTTAACTTAAAACAAAAAGATAAAAATTTGTTTAATAAAGAAATTTTTTTAGGTGATACAGATATTTTTATAACGATTGGAAAGATATAATAAATAATTTAATTTAATTTAAATTGATACTAATGATAAATAATTGATGAGATTTTTTGATATTTTATTTTCTATTTTAATATTGATAATTTTTTCTCCAATAATATCTTTAATTTCATTGCTTATATTAGTTTTTGATGGGAAGCCTGTGATTTATAAACAATTTAGAATAGGTTATTTAGGTAAACGATTTATCATTTTTAAATTTAGAACAATGAACAATTTTAAGTTCAAAGATGAAAAGTTAAGGTTAACGTTTTTAGGAAAACTATTAAGAAAAACAAGTTTAGATGAATTGCCACAATTTATTAATGTATTAAAAAAAGATATGTCTATTGTTGGCCCTAGACCATTACCTGAAACTATTGAAAAAAAAATTAAAAAATCTATTAAAACAAAAAGAAGAAAAATTTTACCAGGTATAACTGGCATGTCACAAATAAATTATACTGGTAAAAATAGGAAATTGAATGATAAAGTTAAATTAGATATGTATTTGATTAATAATTATACTATATATAATTATTTTAAAATCTTACTAAAAACACCAATTGTTCTTATGGTTAGGTTTTTTAAAAATAGATCCTCAATTATTAAGTAAGTATCTTTAATTTTTGTAACAATTAAAATAGCTTCGACATTTTATATATAATTAAATAAAATTTATCTATAAATTTAACTTAAAGTAAATTAATAACATAATTTAACTCTGTAATTATTTTTATTAAATTATGAAAAAAAAAGTTTTAATCTTATCTCCTCATGCAGACGACGAAATTTTAGGTTGTGGAGGATTTATATCTAAATATTCTAAGCAAAACTATCATATAAATGTTTTAGTTTTGACAAATGCTAATAAAGGCGCTCCTGAAATTTTTACCACTGCAGAAATTAAGAAACTAAGAAATGAGTCAAAAGTGGCAAATAATTTCATTGGGACAAAGCGATTATTTTTTGAAAATTTACCAGCTGTAAATTTAAATAATTATCCAGTTTATAAAATTACAAATATTATAGATAAATATATTACAGACATAAATCCTGAGATTGTTTTAATTCCCTCTATAAATGACATTCATGATGATCATAAAATAATTTTCAGAGCTGCAAAAGTATCTATGAGACCCAACAAAATTAGTAATTTAAAAAAAATTTTATCTTATGAAGTGCTCTCAGAAACTGAGTGGAACGAAGATGGTAAATCTTTTAACCCAAATTATTTTGTTCGTTTAAAAAAGTCAGATATTAATAATAAAGTGAAAGCTTTTCTTAAATATAAATCTCAAGTTAAAAAATTCCCTCACCCAAGGTCAAAAGAAGCTATTGTTAATTTATCAAGAGTAAGAGGTGGTCAAGCATTTGTGGAATATGCAGAGGCTTTTAAGGTAGAAAAAATATTAGATTGATATGACTTCAATAATTTTTTTAACTTATGAAAATAAATTTATTAATCATAAATATAAAATTATAAATTAAAAACCTAAGTACTCAAGTTAAAAAAAATGATGTTTACAGAATTTAAATGTAAGAAAAAGATAATCACATTATTAAAATATTACAAGGTATGATTATAATAAATATTTAGTTAAAATTTTTTTAAATACTTTAAATGAAAATTATTATATTAGGTTACAATGGTTTAATTGGAAGTTCTATTTTAGATGAGTTGGCAAAATATCTAAAAAAAAACCATAACTTTGATTTAATTTGTGTAGGTAGAAACATAAAAAATCAACCTTATAAAAATAAAAAAATAAAATATATAAAGTGGAACTTTCTTACCTTTACTAAATCAAAATTATATTTTTTAGAAAAAGAAAACATTATAATTAATTGTGTTGGTAAAAATCATAGTGGTAATGAAAAACTTAAAAAGATAAATGTTCTATTCATAAAAAAATTAGTTAGTTACATTCAATATAATAAAATATCGATACGTTTTATTCATTTAGGAAGTGTAAGTGTTTATGGTGCTGAAAAAAAATATTTTACTAGAGCAAGAACTATTACAGAAAATTCCCTAACGCACCCTTATGATTTATATTCAAAAAGTAAATTAGAAGCTGAGTCTTATATTCGAAGTATTTCCAAAACTAATAAAAAAAACTTTTCATTTACTATTTTAAGAATAGCAAATGTTTTCAGTGAATTAAAAAACCCAAATTCGTTTAGATTAATTAACTTTTTATTAAATAAAGGTATTTGGCTTAAGTGTTCAAACCAGACTAAATATCATTTTATTCATGCTAAAGATGTAGCTTTAGCAGTTTTTCTTTGTATTTTACATTTTAAAAAATCAAGAGATAAAATTTACATTGTTTCAGATGATATTAATCAATTTGAATTACATAAGATCTTTGCAACAGGACATATATCTAAATTATTAAAAATTCCAATTTCATTACAAATATTAAATTTTATTGTCAAAAATATACCGTTACCAAAAACAATATTAAATTTCTTTTTAACTATTTCATCACAAATCAACTACGACAATAGTAAAATAAGAAAAGAATTAAACTTTTATTCTAGGCATTCTTTAAAAAAAAAATTTTTGAAAAAATATTAATGAAAAAAAAACAAACAATCGCATTAATAGCAATTACAGCCTCAACAATAAATTCATTTATGTTAAGACATATAGAAGTATTAAGTAAAGACTATAATCTTTTAATTTTTTGTAATGATACGTCTTTAATTAGAAAAAAAATTCCAAAAAATGTATTATTGACTAATATAAATTTTAAAAGACAACTTAATTTAATTTTTGATTTTGTTTCTTTTTTATCTGTGTTTTATTTCTTAGTAAAGTATAGACCACACCTAACAATTTCTATAACCCCAAAAGCAGGTTTAATAACTGCCATATCTTCTTTTATTGCTGGAGTATCATATCGCATCCATTATTTTACGGGACAAACTTGGGTTACAAAAAAAGGATTTGTTCGTTTTATATATAAGGTTTCAGATCGTATAATCTTTAAACTTTCCCATCATGTTCTTATGGATAGTAGTTCACAAAAAAAATTTTTAATATCAAATAATATAATTTCACACGACAGATCGACTGTACTATTACATGGTTCAGTTGGAGGTGTTAATACTAAGAAATTTAAATATAAAAAAACAACAAGAAATTTATTAAGAAAAAAATTACAAATTTCTAAAAATGATTTTACTTTTCTATATTTGGGTAGAATGAATAGAGATAAAGGAATAATTGATCTTATAAAAGCATTTCAAAAGATTAAAAATTTTTATAACATATTTCTTGTTTTAGTTGGACCTATTGAAGATGAATATATTAAAAATTTTATTAAAAAAAATAAAAAAGTTATTTACGTAGGTGAAACTCTAAATCCGGAAAAATGGTTTTCTATGGCAGATATTCTTTGTCTACCAAGCTATAGAGAGGGGTTTGGGTCAGTAGTTATTGAAGCTGGGTCTTGTAATTTACCCACTCTTGGTTCTAATATTTATGGCATTACTGATGCAATTGTGAAAAATCAAACAGGTTTTTTGCATAAAGTTGGTAGCATTAGTGATATTAAAAAAAAGATGTTACTTGTTATTAAAAATAGGAAATTACTTAAAAAATATGGACAAAGAGCAAGAAAAAGAGTTGAAAAAAAGTTTGAAGAAAATTTAATTAGCGAAAAATTTTTAGAATTTATTAAATCGAGAATTAATTAAAAATTAATAATACTATATAAGATAAAAAAATAAATAATATGCCTTTTTACTCCAGTAAAGCTATTCGAAAAATTGGGCCACTTCTTAAAAGTGGAAAAGTAAACTATTGGAGCGGAAATGAGTGCAAAAAATTTGAACAAGAGTTTTCTAGATATTTAGGAAACAAGTTTTCTTTAACTTTAAGTAATGGAAGTGTGGCGCTGGAATTAGCTTTGAAAGCTTTAAATTTGAAAAAGCAAGATGAGATTATTGTGTCACCAAGATCATTTATTATATCTTCAAGTTGTACATTAAATTTAGGATTAAAACCTATTTTTGCAGATGTAGATGAAAATGGTAATTTGAACATTGAGGGAATTAAAAAAGCCTATAACAAAAAAGTAAAAGTAATAATTATTGTTCACTTAAATGGATTATCATGTGACTTGGAGCCAATTATAAAATTTGCTAAAAAAAATAAAATTTTTTTAATTGAAGATTGTGCTCAAGCTCATGGAGCAGTTTATAAAGGTAAGAAAGTTGGTTCATTTGGAGATATATCCACTTGGTCCTTCTGCCAAGATAAAATTATATCTACCGGAGGTGAAGGAGGGATGATTTCAACTAATAATAAAAAACTATGGCTTAGATGCTGGTCACTAAAAGATCATGGGAAAAATTATGATAGTTGTTTTATTAAAAAGCATACAATAGGTTTTAAATGGCTACATGATAATCTGGGATCAAACTATCGAATGACTGAGATGCAAGCTCTTCTTGGAAGAGAACAGTTAAAATTATTAGATAAACAAATAAAAAAAAGAAACATAACAGCAAATTTATATTTAAACGGATTAAAGGATTATTATCAAAAATATGATATTTTGAAAAAACCAGATTTTAAATGCTACACTTGTCCATTAAAACAAAGTGAAAAATCTTGTAGTAAATGTACACATGCCTTTTATCGCTTAAATTTATTCATAAATAAAAATAAGATCAAACAACTTGAATTAATAGAGCAACTTAATAAAAAAAAGATAAATTGTAGCATTGGAGCGTGTCCAGAAATTTATAGAGAAAAAATATTTAAAAAATTAAAATTTTATCCAAAAAAAAGATTATCAAGTGCAAAGTTACTTGGTGAAATCAGTATAATGTTTCCAATAAATCCTAATAGAGCTCTAATAAAAGTAAAGTCAGAAATTAATTCAATTAAGAAAATATTAAATAGGTATTTGTAATTTATTTATGTATCAAAAATATTTTAAAAGATTGCTCGATATAATCTTAAGCTTAATTTTACTTTTCTTTTTTTTCCCTTTTATGATTTTAATATTTTTTTTAATATGGTTTTTTATTGGATTTCCAATTTTTAAGCAAAAAAGACCTGGTTTAAAGGGTAAAATTTTTACATTGTATAAATTTAAAACTTTATATGATGCTTCTAAAAATGTTTCTGAAAAGAAAAGGCAAAGTAAATTGGGTAATTTTTTACGAAAAACAGGTTTAGATGAGTTACCGCAACTATTAAATATATTGGAAAACAATATGAGTCTTGTAGGCCCTAGGCCTTTATTAGTAGAATATTTAAAAAAATATTCCAAGAATGAAAAAAAAAGGCATCTGGTCAAACCAGGTATTACAGGTTTAGCTCAAGTATATCCAGAAACTTCAGGGCTTAAATTTTGGACAAAAAGTTTTAAATTAGATGTTTATTATACAACAAAGGTTAGTTTTTTTTTAGATATGAAAATAATCTACAAAACAGTAGAATTAGTATTATTCAAAAAAAAACAATATAAAGATTTTAAAAAATTTTATGAATAAAAACATAGCTATAATAGGAGCCGGAGGACATGGTAAAGTTGTTGGAGAAATTGCTTTATTGAATCAATACAAAGTTATTAATTTTTTTGATGACAAAGGAAATGATATTAAAAAATTTCCATTTACTATTTCTGGTAGTCTTGATTATTTAAAAAATAATCTAAAAGATTATGATGCTTATTTTGTTGCAATTGGAGAAAACCGAATAAGATCTAATATAATAGAATGGCTTAAGAAAAAAAAAATGAATATTGTTAGCCTGGTACATCCTAGATCAACCATAAGCCAATTTAGTTCTTTGGAGATAGGAACTTGTGTTATGGCTAACGCAGTAATTAATCCAGGAACTTTAATTAAAGAGGGAGCTATTATAAACACAAGTGCATCTGTTGATCATGATTGTATAATTGAAGATTTTGCACATATTTCACCTAATTGTTCATTATCTGGCAGTGTAAGAGTTGGAAAATTTAGCCATTTAGGAACGGGCACATCTGTTCATCCAGGAATTCATATTGGCAATAATGTAAAAACAGCAGTTGGCTCCAAGGTGTTTAAAGATATTTTAGATGACACAGTTCAGAAAAATTAATATTTTGCGGATAAATTTTCATGATTAATTATATTAAAAAATTTTTAAATAATATTTTATCCCTTCATCGTTACTCAAAACGATTAATTGCTATATTAACTGATGCTAGTTTGTGTTTATTATCTACTTGGATTGCCTTTATTATAAGATCTGAATATTGGCTTGCTCTTAATCCAGAAATAGATGTGTTAATTTTATATGAAAATTTTAATTTTCACTCAGTATTAATATCTATAATAATTGCAATACCAATATATTGGTTATTCGGGTTATATAGAACTATATTTCGTTATACAGGTTTTTCAATATTTTTTACTATCTTAATGTCTTCATGTATTTATGGAATATTATATTATTCAATTGGAGTTTATGTAGTAGAAGGAATTCCAAGACCCATTGGTTTTTTTCAGCCATTGCTATTATTCTTTGCAATTCTTAGCTCAAGATTAGGAATTAAATATATATTTTCTAAAAATTATGATTTTAAAAAATTTTTTGATAAAAAAAAAGTATTAATTTATGGCGCAGGAGATGCTGGAAGACAATTACTTACTGCTTTAGAAAACAGCTCTGAATTTAAAGTTATTGGTCTTTTGGATGATGATAGTCAATTACATAGACAAATTTTATTGGGTCAAACTATTTATTCACCATCTAATTTAGAGAGATTAGTTAAAACTAAAAATATTAGTATAGTTTTTCTTGCGCTACCAACGATTGATAGAGTTAAGAGAAATCAAATAATTGAAAATTTAAATAAATATAAATTAATTGTTAAAACTCTTCCAAGTATATCTGAGATTGTAGATGGCAGAATAACCATATCTGATATTAAGGATTTAAATATTGATGACCTATTGGATCGTGAGCAAGTTGAACCAGATAATAAATTATTAAACAAAAATATAAATTCAAAAACAGTACTTGTAACGGGTGCTGGAGGATCTATTGGCTCTGAGTTATGTCGTCAAATTGCAAAATTAAGACCAAATAAATTAATACTTTTAGAATTAAACGAATTTGCACTTTATAAGATCTTTGAAGAATTAGCATTTTTAAATAAAAGTCTAAAAATAATTCCGTTGCTCGTTAATATTCAAGACCAAATCAAAATAGAGACAATTTTTGAAACATTTAAAGTTGATACAGTATATCATGCTGCAGCTTATAAGCACGTATCCTTAGTTGAAGAAAATATTTGTGAAGGAGTTAAAAACAATGTTTTTGGCACTTTAGCTATTGCAAAAGCATCAATGAATAAAAAAGTTTCAAATCTTGTGTTTATATCAAGTGACAAGGCAGTAAGGCCAACCAATATAATGGGAGCTTCGAAGAGGCTTTCTGAACTTTGTATGCAGGGCGTTTGTAACGATGCTAAAGATATAAATACTAATTTTTCAATAGTTCGATTTGGCAATGTACTAGAGTCCTCTGGTTCTGTTATTCCAAAGTTTAAAAAACAAATAAAAGAGGGAGGACCAGTTACATTAACTCATAAAGATGTGACACGTTATTTTATGACCATAACTGAGGCAGCTCAATTAGTAATTCAAGCAGGATCGATGGGTAAACATTCTGAAGTGTTCGTGCTTGATATGGGTAAGAGCATAAAAATTATAGATTTAATAAAAAAAATGATAAATCTATCTGGATTTACTATTAGAGATGATAAAAATCCAACTGGAGATATTAAAATTAAGATAGTAGGACTAAGACCTGGTGAAAAATTATACGAAGAATTATTGATTGGTGATGATCCTCAAAAGACTGATCACATTAAAATAAAAAAAGCAAATGATTCTTTTATTCCATTTGCTCAATTAGAATTAGAACTGAATAATTTAAAAAGTTTATTAGATGAAAACAGTATAAATGAAGTTAAAAAACTTTTAGAAAAATTACTTAAACTATACAAATCAAATTCACATATTGTTGATCATCTTTATGTTGAAAAATTACTATCCAATAAATAATCTTGAGAATAATGATAAGGCAATTAGGTTTCAAATAATTATAAATTATTGCATTATCTAATTAATTATAATAAATAAATTGATTATGGTGAAAAATAAAAGAAATGATGAAATTGATTTAGTAGAAACTCTAGAAATTATTTGGAGAAAAAAGTTAAGCGTTCTCTTTATTATAGCCTTTAGTTTATTAGCAGTATTTTTAGATCAATCTTTTAATAAAGATCGTATTAAAATAAATGCCATAACTGAAATTAGACCTATTAAGACGGTTGATGAAGCTAGTTACCAAATCTTTAATTCAGTATTAAGATCATTAAAACCCGCGCAAGCAATTATAGATGAACCTAGCTTATATAACGATATGAGTGAAGAGGAAGCTCTAGCTTTTGCCGATTCTGATAATAATAGAATGATAAAAAATCTAAATATTAATAATATTAATAAAGAGTTTTTGTATGATTTGTTTATTGAAATAATTAATGAAAAGCCCAACTTAAAAGAAAAAATTAAAATATTTAATTTAGTTAAAAAAGAAAATTATCCAAATAAAATGGAATATGAAACGGCAGTTAATAAATTAGTTTCCTCAATTAAATTAATAAATTCTGGAGATTTAGAAGGTGTAGATTTTAGAAATGAAGCATCAAATGTAAAGATTCAAATTATAAACTATGATGTAGAAGAGTGGGAAAAATTCTTAGGTTTTCTGGAAAAACAAACAAATCTTAGTATCCAAAAAAAAATTACTCAGGTGTTTAATGATTATGTAAATTATTTAGAAATAATGAGAAAATTTGAAATAGAAGATCTTGAAGCTAAATTGTTAAGTCTTACAGAGGAAGATAAAATAATATTATTAAAGAAAAACATAGAGATTTTAAAAGCAGATAACTATTCTAATAAAATATTAAGTATGTTTAGTACCTCACCTATTGCCAATAAAGAAGGGTTTTATGCAGCAAGAATAGTTGCTGACTCGACACTTTATAAGTTAAATGAAATAAAAATTTCACTGAAAATTTTATACGCTTCTGTCATTTTAATAAGTGGGATATCAGGAATATTTATTGTATTGATAGCAAATAGAATACAAAGAAGAAGATAGAAAATAATCTCATAAATATTTAATATAATTAAATATTAAAAAATGAAAAATCAATTATTTTTTTTTAATTTTATTCCTTCCTGGATAATAATTTTAATGCCTGCTTTGTTAATATCAGGCCCTTTTTTATCTGACCTAGGTTTATCTTTAGTTGCAATATTGTTTTTAATAAACTCAATAAAGAACAATTTAAAAAAATATTATAATAATTATTATTTTAAATTTTTTTTTATATTTTGTTTAATTTTAATTCTGAGTTCTTTGTTATCAGATAATATTTTAATCTCATTAAAAAATTCTTTATTTTATTTTCGTTTTGGAATATTTTCATTATGCTTTTGGTATTTGTTGGAAAAAAATTCATTTTTTTTGAAGTATCTTTTTATTTCAATGTTACTTTGTTTTTCATCATTGATAGTTGATGGTTACACACAGTTTATTTTTGGAAAAAATTTATTTGGCTATGCTTTATATAATGATTACAGGGTCAGTAGTTTTTTTGGTTCAGAGCTGATACTAGGAAGTTATATGGCGAGATTTTTTCCTATTCTATTTGCATTGTTTATTTTTTTTGATCAGTCAAAAAAAAATAAATTAATGTTATTTTTTATGACAATAGTTTTTATATTGGCAGAAGGACTAATTTTTATTAGTGGAGAAAGATTAGCATTATTTTTTATGAACTTGTCAGCTGTATTTATCATTTTAATGATAAGGGAATATAAAATTTATAGGTTTTGGACATACATTTTATCCTTATTTTTGATTATTGTATTAATGAGTCTTTTTCCAAATTCAAAAGAACGATTTATTGATAAAACTATTTATGATTTTACCCATAACACTGATAATAAAATTTATATATTTTCAAAGCCACACAATGACATGTATATAACTGGTTATAGAATTTTTTTAGACAACAAGTTTTTTGGTGTAGGACCTCGTCAATTTAGAAACACATGTGATCAAGATAAATATAATGTGTCAAAATATTCTTGTGAGACACACCCGCACCATACTTACATAGAACTTTTATCAGAGGCGGGTATATTTGCATTTTTATTAGTGGCGGGACTTTTCATTTTGATTTGTTATTTATCAATTAAGCATTTTGTATTTAAATTCATACGGGATAAAAAAGGTATATTTAATGATTTTGAAGTATGTTTATTGAGTATTATTTTAATAAGTTTATGGCCTTTTTCTCCTAGTGGAAGTTTTTTTAATAATTGGATGTCAATTGTTTATTATTTTCCTGTTGGATTGTTGCTGTGGCAAAGAGCAAAGTCTAAAAATTCAATAAAATAGTGAAATTATATATTGAAGCAATTTGTTAATAATTATGTTTACAAATTCAAGAATATTGCTAAAAGACTGGTGCCGGTGATTATTGCGAAGGGGTAATACCCGATCCCATTCCGAACTCGGAAGTCAAGCCCTTCAGCGCCAATGGTACTTTGTCTTAAGACACGGAAGAGTAGGACATTGCCGGCTAAAAAAAAAGTTATGAAAATTAAAAGTTCGTTAAAATCATTGAAAAAAAGAGACCTTAATTCTAAGCTAGTTAGAAGAAGAGGTAGAGTTTACATAATTAACAAAACAAACCCAAAATTTAAAGCAAGACAGAAGTAATTTTTATGGACAATAAAAACCATAAAGATACTTGGAATAATTTTACGAAATTTGTATTGTGGGGAACTGTCGCTGTTATAGGTGTTTTAGTTTTAATGGCATTATTCTTGCTATAGAATAAAGTCTATGAGAATCGTTTCAACTTTAGAAAATCAAAAAATAGAAAAAAGAATCGCAATTACTCCAGATATTGCAAAAAAATACATAACTCTTGGCTTTGATGTTTCAATAGTTGAAAAATATGGTGAACATTTGGGATTTCAAGATAGTGAATATAAAGTACTAGGGGTTGAAGTTTCCAGTAATGAATCTGAGACATTAAAAAGTGGAGACATTATTACTCAACTGGGTTTATTATCTGATGAAAATCTCTCAAACTTAAAAAAAAATCAAACACTTGTTGGGGCATTTAATCCCTATAATAATAAAGAAAAAATTGAAAATTTATCTGGAAATAATATTAATATTTTTTCTTTAGAAATGTTGCCTAGAATAACTAGAGCTCAATCAATGGATATTCTTTCGTCACAAGCCAACCTTGCTGGCTATAAAGCGGTAATTGAGTCGTTCGCAAATTTTGAAAAAGCAATTCCAATGATGATGACAGCAGCAGGTACAATTCCAGCGGCAAAAGTATTAGTAATAGGAGCAGGTGTGGCAGGTCTTCAAGCAATTGCAACAGCAAAAAGAATGGGTGCTATTGTATTTGCAACAGATGTTAGAATTGCCTCAAAAGAACAAGTAGAAAGTTTAGGTGGAAAATTTTTAACAGTTGAAGGATCTGAAAATCTAGAAACAGAAGGTGGTTACGCAAAAGAAGCCTCAGAAGAATTTAAAAAAAAACAAGAAGATTTATTAGCAGAAACTTTAAAAAAAATTGATATTGTAATATGCACGGCTTTAATCCCAGGCAAAAAAGCTCCATTAATTATTAAAGCTTCTATGATTGATAATATGAAGTCAGGCTCTGTTATTTATGACTTAGCTGCAGTTCAGGGTGGAAATGCTGAATTTACTGAAGTTGATAAAATTGTGATTAAAGATGGAGTAAAAATTATGGGTGAAAAAAATATCCTTAATAAACTTCCTGTTTCAGCTTCTAATTTATATTCAAAGAATGTATTTAATTTTGTGTCTAATTTATATGATAAAGAAAATAAAAAGATTAATATTAATTTAGAGGACGAGATAATTAACAAAACATTAATTAAATAGATTTATGGAAATAGACCCTTTTATATTCAGATTAAGCATATTTATTTTGTCAATTTTTATTGGATATTATGTTGTTTGGAGTGTAACTCCATCTTTGCATACACCATTAATGTCAGTTACTAATGCTATATCGTCAGTAATTATTGTCGGAGCTATAATTGCAGGTTTAGCAGGAAGCTCAGATAACATCTTTACGGTTTCTAATATTTTAGGATTTTTAGCAATATCGCTTGCAGCTGTTAATATATTTGGTGGATTCTTAGTTACTCAAAGAATGCTTCAAATGTACAAAAAGAAGAAGAAAGATAAATAGTTATGTCAGCAAATTTATCAGCAATATTTTATTTAATTTCAGGAGTTTTATTTATTTTGGCATTAAGAGGTCTTTCATCACCAGAAACATCAAGACAAGGTAATTTTTTTGGAATTTTAGGAATGGTAATTGCTATTACTGTTACTTTTTTATCCATTGGTAGTTTTTCTATTGGACTGATTTATGTATTAATGTTTTTAATAGTAGGTGGACTCATAGGGGCATTCATAGCTTACAAAATACCAATGACAGCTATGCCAGAGTTGGTAGCAGGCTTTCATAGTTTAGTTGGTCTATCTGCAGTATTTGTTGCAATCTCAGCGTTCTTAAATCCAGAAGCATTTAATCTAGGATCTCCTGGAGCCATTAAACTTGCAAGCTTGATTGAAATGTCAATTGGAGCTGCGGTTGGTGCTATAACATTCTCGGGATCAATAATCGCTTTTTTAAAGCTTCAGGGAATAATGTCTGGATCGCCAATTACATTTAGGGGTCAACATTTCCTCAACGCCCTATTGTTAATTTCAATTGTAGTTTTAACTTATTTGCTTTGCTCATCGCAGTCATCTAACTTTTTTTGGATATTAATAGCAGTTTCATTTTTAATAGGATTTTTATTGATCATTCCAATTGGTGGAGCAGATATGCCTGTGGTAATTTCAATGTTGAATTCGTACTCTGGTTGGGCTGCAGCAGGGATTGGTTTTACTTTAGAAAATAGTGCATTAATTATTACAGGTGCTCTCGTTGGATCCTCTGGTGCAATCCTATCCTATATCATGTGTAAAGGTATGAACCGTTCATTTTTTAATGTAATTCTAGGAGGATTTGGAGCAACAGAACAGTCTGCATCAACAGAAAATAAAGAGCAAAGACCAGTTAAGAGTGGTAATGCTGAAGATGCAGCCTTCTTAATGAAAAATGCATCATCTGTTATAATTGTGCCTGGTTATGGAATGGCTGTAGCTCAAGCGCAACATGCATTAAGAGAAATGGTAGATACGTTAAAGAAAAATGATATTAAAGTCACTTATGCAATTCATCCTGTTGCAGGAAGAATGCCAGGTCATATGAATGTATTGTTAGCTGAAGCTAACGTTCCATATGATGAAGTTTTTGAACTTGAGGAAATTAATAATGATTTTGCTAATGCAGATGTTGCATTTGTGATTGGAGCGAATGATGTAACAAATCCAGTTGCAAAAACTGATCCACAAAGTCCAATTTATGGAATGCCAGTGTTGGATGTTGAAAAATGTAAATCAGTATTATTTGTAAAAAGAAGTTTATCTCCTGGATATGCGGGAATTGATAATGACTTGTTTTACAAAGAAAACACTTTAATGTTATTTGCTGATGCTAAAAAAATGACTGAGGATATAACTAAAAATCTTTAAAAATTAATGACAACAAAAATATTTTGTGACATTGCAGAATTAAACCAAATAAAGAAATTCAATAAAAAAAAGATAGTAAAGGGTTTTACTACAAATCCTAGCTTAATGAGAAAAGCAGGAGTAAAAGATTATAAATCCTATTCAAAGAAAATACTAAAAATTTGTAATAATAAGCCTGTATCACTAGAAGTTTTTGCTGACGAATATAAAGAGATAAAAAACCAGGCCCTTCAAATTAACACCTGGGGTAAAAATGTTTATGTAAAAGTTCCTGTTGCAAACTCTAAAGGAGTTTTTATGGGTAAAATTATTAAAGAGCTAAATAATTCAAATATTAAGATCAACATCACAGCAATATATAGTGCCAAACAAGTAACAAAAATTCTAAAATTAATTAATAAAAAGACTAAAGTTATAATATCAATATTTGCAGGTAGAGCAGGCGACGCTGGTAAAGATCCAGTTCCAGAATTTAAAAAAAGTATTGCGATGGCAAAAAAATTTAAAAATGTAGAGATACTTTGGGCAAGTATTAGAGAACCATATAATTATATACAGGCAAAACAATTAGGCTGTCATATTGTTACCATTCCCCCATCAACTATTGAAAAAATAGAAAATTTTGGAAAAACATTTGATCAACTTACCAAAGAAACAGTTAAAGCATTTTTAATTGATAGTAAAAAATCTAGGTTTAAAATTTAATTAATTTTTTGAGAGAACTGGTTGCGGGGGACGGATTTGAACCGCCGACCTTCAGGTTATGAGCCTGACGAGCTACCAGACTGCTCCACCCCGCGGTATATCTAAATTCTATTTTTAAGTTTATTAAGCTTTTTAACTCTCTTAATATTCTCTTGTAGAATTCTTTTTTTCTTTTCAGAAGGTTTTTCGTAAACACTTTTTAATTTTACTACTTTAAAAAAACCATCTCTTTGTAGTTTTCTTTTAAGCACTCTAAGCGCTTGTTCAATATTATTATCTTTGACTTCTATTTTCATAAATATTTTTTAAGAATGTTAAGTACCATTATATAATTTTGGTGTCTATTAAAATTATTCAATGTTTGAAACTTCTCTTGTTAGTTTTGCCTTCTCTTTTTCTTTTTTTTCCCTTTTTATTCTTCTTTCAGCTTTTTCAATAGCTTCAATTAAATCCTTTTGAGAAAAGAGTCCCAATGCTACAGGGTCTTTAGGGTTCAAATTATTATAATTCCAATAACTTTTATTTTTAATTGCAGTTACAGAGGCCTTGGTTATTCCAACTAGTTTTGATATTTGTGAATCTTTTAGTAATGAATGATGTTTGATTAGCCATAAAGCTGAATCTGGTTTATCTTGTCTTTTTGATAAAGGAATGTATTTTTTAATTTTCTTATCTTCAGTTGAAATTTCAATATCAGTATTTTTTATCTGCAACTCTTTATCTTCATCTTTTGATGCTAGTTCAATTTCTTCTCTAGTAAGTTGACCTGATATAATGGGATTATAAGCCATTATTCCTTTTGCAACTTCACCATCTGCAATACCTTGCACCTCTACTTCATGTAAATTACAGAACTTTGAAATTTGTTTGAAAGTAAGTGTAGTATTTTCTACTAACCAAACAGCAGTTGCCATTGGCATTAATGGTGTGTTTGACATTTAATCTTTCTTTTCTGATCTGAAGTTTTGAAATTTTTTATTGAATTTACTTACACGACCCTTATCCATTAATTTTTGCTTTCCACCTGTCCAAGCAGCATGAGATTTTGGATCAATTTCTAATTTTAAAACTTCTCCTTCTTTGCCCCAAGTTGATCTTGTTTCAAATTGAGTTCCAT
>Ga0315320_10001715_pt1 | contig 18177 bp, 14 predicted proteins | sample M140m21515metaG_FD_203458 | JGI IMG/M metagenome (GOLD analysis project Ga0315320, IMG submission 203458) | Ammonia-oxidizing marine archaeal communities from Monterey Bay, California, United States - M1 40m 21515 | ecosystem: Environmental > Aquatic > Marine > Coastal | place: USA: California... | reverse complement strand
AGTGTGTTGTCATCGATTCCCAGTTCCTTGAGCTTCCGCAGAATCGCCCCCAGCGAATCATCGATCCACGCTTCGCCAGCTACATGGCTATCGGGATCGAAACCTTTTTCAGTGATCGTCTTGAGAAGCTCCTTGCGAGGTGTCATGACCTCTGGCAGGCTTTCAACTTCGCCCTGTCCCGTGATCAGCGGGTGGTCCATGGATTTTCGCCAGGACTTATCCGGCCCGTGCAGCAGGGTACTGCAAAGGTGAAGGTAAAAGGGGCCGTCCTTGTTCTCGTCAATGAATTCCAGAGCCGCCACCGTCGTCCATTCAGGGTTGTGCGAGGAATAGGGCTGATGAATGTTCTCTGGGTAGACGTTCTTCGCCCAGGAAAATCCCAGCGTCTTCAGGTAACGACACATCCAGCGTTCGTTGTGTTTGAACTGAGCCGATGTTTCAGGCCCAGGGCTCGCATCTTTGGGTATGTTGATCCATTTGTCTTTCCCTTTGTACAACTCCGGGAAATCCAATTCGGAAGTAAGGTGATATTTCCCAACGAAGCCGGTGGTATAACCAGCTTCACGGAGAACATTTCCGACATTCATGTTGTCACGCTCAAGTGCGACATTGAAATTGGGAAGCCCCTGATTCTCTTTCCCGCCGACCTCTTCGGTGTAACGTTTGCTATGCGAATTACCAGCGAACCGACCAGTCAGGAAGCTGTATCGAGATGGCGTACAAACGGAACTGCTGACGTAGGCGCGAGTGAACTTCATTCCTTCCTCTGCCATGCGGTCGAGGTTGGGAGTGTAGGTGTCGCCCCCATATGCGGCGATGCTCGATGGGTTCTGATCGTCGATCAGGAACATGATAATGTTAGGACGCTCTCCACAGGCGACTGACGCAAATGTCGCCGACAAACAGAAGATCAAAACTGAAAGATAGGTCTTCATGATGAGATTTATCAAAAGCAGGTGTATTGAAAAGGTTCATTGTTTCTTATGGCTTCATGGCGTACAGCCAGTCACCAAGCAAGACGTTGAATCGGCATTAGTTACATTTCATTCTGGAGCGATCGAAAAAGTCCACACGACCGCGAAACACTCGCCACATCAGTGCTGCTTCGTCAACAAGTAGCTTCACGTTTTTCGTGTTTCACATCGGTTCTTACTGGATACCATTCTTTGCATCACGTGCTTTGATGCGTGCTGCTTTCTGTTTTTCCCGTGCGGCTTTCTTTTCTTCCTTTGACATTTTTTTGACTGGCGCACCCGCATCAGGTTTCCAGCGTTTTTCCTGCTTGCTTACCGGGTCCGCCATTTCGTCGAGCCATGCGTTGTACTTATTCGTGAGTGCGGAAACCACTTCAGGGTGCTTTGCGGCAAGGTCAGTAGTTTCGCTGAGATCCTTTTCAAGATCGAAGAGTTCAAGGCGACTTTTCTGTGCTACCAGTTTCCAGTTCCCAGAACGAATTGCCCACTTACCATTGGCGCCCGCAGAACTCCAGTACAATTCATCATGGAGTTTTTCTGTTTCGCCTTTTAAGGCGGGAATGATGCTTCTACCGTCCAGCGGTTTGTCCTTAGGCATAGGAATCCCTGCGGCGTCGAGAGCCGTAGCAAACAGATCAGTCGACCACATGGGCACGTCGCATTTCTTCCCGCCTTCCAGTTGGGCCGGCCATGACACAATGAATGGGACGTGAACTCCGCCTTCGTAGTCCATCTGTTTGAACCCGCGAAGCGGTACATTACTGGCCTTCATTGCACTGGAACCACCATTGTCCGTGAGGAAGATTAGCAGTGTATTGTCGAAAATGTCGTACTTTTTCAGTGACCCTACAATTTCACCCACTCCCATATCAAGATGCTTGATCATGGCCATGAGGGTATCGCGTGTTTCGTCGCCAGTAACTTTCTTGATGTCTTCTTCGGGTGCCTCCGGTGGAGCATGCACTGCGTTGTATGCGACATAGAGGAAGAATGATTCATCCTTGTGGCGGCCAATAAAGTCGACGGCTTCCTCTGTGATTCGAGTGGTGAGGTAGCCGTTTTCGTTGATGGGTTTGAGGCCACGATAAATGGGGTGTTCCATATCTGAGTGGTCAAAGTAGGGATGTGCCCCACGTCCCATGAAGCCATAAAACTCATCGAATCCTCGATTCATCGCGTGATACTCTTCGGTGAGTCCGAGGTGCCACTTGCCCAACGCACCAGAAACGTAACCGGCTGGTCCCAGACGCTGAGGAATAAACACTTCATCAAGGGGAACGCCTGAGCCTCCCTCTCCTGCTGTATAGATTCCAAATCGTTGCTGATAACGACCGGTCATCAGCCCCGCACGTGTCGGCGAACACACATGTCCACTGGTGTAGCCCTGAGTGCAAATGATCGACGAATGTGCGAGTGCATCGATATTTGGTGTACTAACTTCTGGCGGGGAGTGCGGGTTGTAGCTGACATCGGCATAGCCCTGATCATCAGTGAGAATGATCACGATGTTCGGTTTCTCTTCCGCCAGAACAATGGAGGAAAATCCAATCAAGCTGAGGATCAAGGCTTCTAGTGTTTTTCGACTTACCATGGCTCTTCGTTTGCAGTTCCCAGGTTCTAGGTTCACTTCATGCGGTGGTTTGAAAATCTTCTCAGTCTGCTTGCTGGGCAGAGATGATCCGGAGGACGCAAACTAAAGCGATTGATTGCGTTGCGCCCTGTCGACCTCACTTTCGTTTTTTCCGCTTTCTCACTTTTCCGTGCGTGACACTTCGAATGTACGCGGCTGTCTCATGCTGCGTGAGGCTGCCAGACTTGTCTTCGTCTGCGCGTTTGAAAACATTCTCGATGTGATTCCCGCTTGTGCATATGATGGCAAACTCTTCGACATCAAGCATTTCGTCCCTGTTTTTGTCTGCTTGAAGAAACCACTCGTCAGCTGTTTGCCGCGATAGTTTCCACCATGACACCCCGCTTAGTGCGTTCATGAACTCAGCTGTGCCGAGTACACCATCTCTATCCCTATCAGCCTTACGAAATGAGTCAGGACCATGCTTTGGCGAATAATAAATGTGCTTACTAAACTCGACGTAGCTGACTGATCTACTGGCATCTTTGTCGACCTCGTTGAACAGCTCCCGTTCTGTCATCGTGAGCCGCTTTTCACCAACCATGGCTGGCTCACCAAGTGGAGGCGTGAAGGTAATTGTCTTGATGATCCCGCCTTTTCCACACGAGGCTTTCACTCCAAGTCCCACGCGTGGTTTTTGTTCACTTTGTGTTCGCAAGCCTACGTAATAGACCGTTGACTTTGCGTTCATGTAGAGCTTGTGAAGGTGCTCGCCACTCTGCTGAACAGAAAACTTTTTTCCTGAGGAGTCGACACTCGCAAGCGTACCGACAACAACGGACCTGTCTGTTCCCTCACTGTTAGATTTAGCCTGCACATTCAAGGACATCACTAAAAAGGCACAGGTCAAAGTTGCCGATTTGACAGCTGATGCTTTTGCTTTCATGCGAATAACTCCAGGACAGGTTGTTCTCCGTCACCGACGGTCATGGGCCGACCCGAAGGTGATATAGCTGGTTTTTCGATTTCCATTCCAGTTGCGTGTGCGATGGTGGCGTGAAAAGCTCCCACCGAAACGGCATTATCCTCAACGTAATATCCAGCATCGTCGCTCTTGCCATAAACAAAGCCCGCCTTGGTGCCTCCACCCGCGAGAACAGTGGAAAAGCAGACGGGGTGATGACTGCGACCATCACCATCGAAGTTTGGTTTTCGACCAAATTCTGTCGCGACGACAACTAGGGTTGATTCCAGCATCCCACGCTGCTGCAGGTCCTTGATGAGTGTTGCAAATGCTTGGTCGAACACCGGTGCTACGTCACCCATTTCGTCGGCGAGCGCTTTGTGGTGATCCCAGCCGTCGTGCTTTACCTCGACAAAACGCACACCAGAATCAACCAATCTACGAGCAAGCAGGCACCCTTGACCAAATGAGTTGTCGCCATATGCCTCCCGCTGCTCTTGAGACTCACCCGAAAGGTCGAATGCTTTCAGTTCCTGACTCTTCATCAATGCGAGAGCATCGTCATAGAAACTATTGTATGCATTAACCCCCTTATCGTTGAATTTCGTACGAAAGTTGGCATCGAGTCCGTTGAGTAATGTCAGTCGTTTTTTTGCAGCGGCCCTGCCACCGATGGATTCAACATCATTGATACCTTGGCTAGGATCACCAATCGCAAGAGGTGCATAGCCCGACGGGAAGAACCCGTTGCCCTGGTCAGAACGGCGGTTGATACACACGCTTGATGGCAACGTTTTGCTGCTCCGTCCTAAATAGTGAGAGCCCCAAGCCCCAAGGTTGGGGTGCAGGATCGTACCGCGTTTTTCAAATGCAGTCCTCATAAAGTACTGCGCTGGCGCGTGGACACCAATTTTCGCCTCCATCGAGCGAATCAGGCAGACACGATTCGCGATCGAAGCAAACTTCGGAAAAAAATCGGTGACTTGAAAGTCGGCTGATGTGTTAATTGTCTTTGCCGGACCTTTTGATTTTCCCTGCTTTGGGTCCAACGAGTCGATGTGACTCAAACCCCCGCTAAGCATCAACCAAATCACGCTCTTTGCTTTACCAAATGCGGCAGGCTTCTGGCCTGCCGATTCTGCAGCAACGAACTGTGCCGCTGGAAGGATACTCAGACCGAACGACGCCGCAGCGCAGCGTTCTACAAACTGCCTCCGCGACGGTGTGTCTAAAGAGTTAAGGAGTTGTTTCATGTCAAATCGGACGTTTGGGGATCGTTTTGGAAATGAATTTTGCGGTGGCGGCCGGTGGCTATTGAATGAACAGGAACTCACGGGAGTTCAGCAGAGCCCAGGTAATATCACCTAGGTCGAGACCTTGATTGAGTGCGGAAACACACTGTTCCATGTCTTGCTCAGTTGGAGGTCGTGATAGGCATGTGCGGTACAGGGAAGCAACCTGCATGGCTTGCGTATTTTTGTTTCTGGCTGCCTCGACCTCTGATGCTTTACCCATCAGACTCTCCATGACTTCACCATTCATCATTGCCAACGATTCGGTAATACCACCTTCGGTCGATCCATCATCAGCCACTTCACGAGCTGACTGACCTGCAACTCTTAGAAAATGTGTGGGCGGCATTGGTTGTGGCAATTCTGAAGCCCGCATCCACGAAGTTTCGCCCCTGAGTTTGGCTTTCCGTTTGCTAGACCCCATAAAGAGCCCGCGTCCGCCTTCACCTTTGGAAGATTTTCCACCCTGTCGCGTTTCCAACAGTGTCGTTGCAAAATCAAAAATTTTCTCGCGATCTTTTGCAATGTTGGTTCTATCGTGCTCGAATTCAAATGGAAAAACGAGGCGTGCCATCTTTGGAGCATGATCTGTCTTGATTCGGTCGATCTCCGGGCCTCTCAGCAGGAGAACAATCGAATCCCATGCCTGCTCAGCCGTCATGCGACGCAACAACGGCCCGGGGAACCGAAAGTCCTCGCCCTCAGGCGGCGTCACACTGACCTTCTGCTGGTACGCTTTCGTGTTCAGAATAACTCGCTGGAACTTGCGGAGATCGAAGTCAACATCTCGCATGAGCTGAGCGAGAAATTTGAGAAGTTCCGGATTCGTAGCTTCTTCCAAGGCGTCAAGGTCCGTCACCGGTTCCTTCACGGCAACGCCAAAGAATTTCTTCCACATACGATTCGCGATCGCCTCAGCGAAACGTGGGTTCTTGGGTGATGTCAGCCACCGCGCGAATAGCTTCCTCAGATGGCGAGGGTCGGTGGTTGTCACGTTTGCCCGCCTGGCACCTTCCCATGTAATGAACTTCGGAACCACTTTCTCACCGGGCTGCGCGTCATCGTAGGCGTAGTCTTCGGGATATTCGGTCGCGCGGCCCTGCTCATAGACAACTCGTTCCATGTTTGGCTGAAGCAAGGTGACGAGATTCGCTTTCGAGAAACGTTCATCACGCAGCGTTATCGCCGGCTTACGAGTGTCGACACGCTCAAAGGCCGTTGCCCCAAAAAACGAAGCCATTTCGTAGAAGTCCCGCTGAGTCCATTCGGCGAAGGGATGGTCATGGCACTGCGCACAAGCAACATTGGCCCCAAGAAAAGTGGTCAACGTGTTGGAAAGGCTATCCAGCGGCATACTGGCATCTCGCAAGAGGTACGCCGTAGCGCCATTCTCGCCGAGCCGGCCTTCAGCGGACAACATGTCGTGGACTAATTCATCCCATGGACGATTTTCCCGAAGCTGTGACTTCAGCCATGTGTGAAAGGTCCAAGTCTTTCCAATACGGTAATAATCGTCCTTCACACGAAGCATGTCTCCCAGCCAGTTGAACATATGAGACTCGTGACCAGGAGACTCCAGCAGGTCATCGATCAACCTCGCTCGACGATCTTTCCGCTTGTCCTCGTAAAAACTTACAAGTTCCTTGTCCGTTGGAATACGACCAATCAAATCCAAGTACACACGACGGATGAATTGAACATCGCTTACCGGCGGATTTGCTCGTAGTTCGTGCTTCTTTAGATCAAGCTGAATGATCGCGTCAATTCGCGAGGACGCATTGACCGAGTGATCAGCACGAGCATTGGTCACTGGAACGAAGAGGCCCAGTAGCATGATGCTGTATCTGATAGAGCTTCGAATCATTGACATATATTTAAAAAGGGGAGTTAGTATTTTCAAATTGGGAGTTTGAGACGAAATCGAGCAGGGACGGAGGCACAAACTACGGCTGTTCTGACACGACGACTCGGATTTGATCGACTGCAGAACTCGCTGAAAGGTCAAGCGACAAAGTCCGCCGATCCTGGCTCAGTGTCACATTGTCTCGACCTGAGTCAGGCAGGTCATCAGGTCGGGTTGGCTCAATGCCACGCCGCGTGTCTCCATAATCGCCCAGAGGATGTCCAAGCAGTTTGTCTGTCTTGATGAGATGCGTAGTGCCACCAATCAGCCCGAGAATCGGCCGATCGAATGTGATTTGCCCGATAACCCTAGCTCCATCGATTTCGCCCCGAGTGAACTCACCGATTGGATTGAGTTGTAGCAAATAACTCCGAATCAACTGCCCAGCAGCAATCGCTTGTTTATTCCGGCGTCGAACACGGATGTACTGCCCCGGTTCCGTTACATTGACTTTCAGATCAGATCTCAGCAGAACTTGAGAACGCTCATGGAATACCACAATGCGTTCGCTGTCCTCGTATCTTCCCGGTACAAAGTTGGGGCCAGGCGAAACAAACTTCATCAGGCCGGTTGCCTGCAACACACCGGACGTGACCGGCCACGCGTCTTCATAACGCTCCGTGGAATAGTCCACTGTAACAATCGAATCGGCTTTTGGTGTGGATCGGACGGCGTTGCCTTCGCGGACAAGCTGAGGCGTATCCTTGCCCTCAGCAAGGCTGACCTCGACTTCTCCTTCGAAGACGCAGACATCGGTTTCACCGTCTCCACCAACCGAGACACCAAACGCAGTCCCCAAGTCAACGACATCCATTGCCGGCGTAAGCACTTCGAAACCCACCGCAGACTCCGGTATGGACGCCGTCAGGATTCCACTGGTGAGGACTGTTTTGCCTGACGATAAGATTTCAAACTCGGCCGGCCCCTGAAGCGTTACCGTGGCACCATTAAGAAAGTCCAGTCGCGCCAGCCCAGTCTCCAAATGCAGCTTACCTTTACCGAGCCCATCCCCCAACACTCGTTCTTCGCTTCTCCATCTCGCATGGGATGTGTACTCAAGTATGGCAATCGCTGGAACGCCACCAACTCGCGGTATTCCAGGGTCAGTGTCAGGCCAAGTCAGGAAAAGGAAAAGCGATGCAGCGGTAGCCAATACCACCGCTGCGATGGCACATTGTGCAAACTGAAACTGTGACGCTGTGTCCCGACTAGACTCGACCACAGCAGAATCGACGCCCGGAGTTTCCGAGGGAATGTGCGTTTCAAGGTCCGCCGCGTTTGCCGATTCGACTGCACGGCCATGCTCGTGAATCAACCCTGTCAATAGGCGCAGATCGTTGAATTGCCGCACGCGATCAGGAGAGTTTGCTAGTTCACGGTTCAGTAACTCTAAATCGCAAGCATCGATTGCGTCTTCCAGATACAAGGTGGTCAGACGCAGGAATTCTTCATCATTCATGAGATGGGATCCCCCGTGTCGAGTGCCGCCAGCTTCTTTTGGATGCACTGAGCAAGCGTGACATAAATGCGCTGCAGAGCCTTGTACACAGCATCTGGCTTGCTCCCGAGTTTCTCTGCCACCCGATTGCCGCGCAACCCTTCAAAGTAACGCATCCGTATCGTCTGACGTGACTTTTCACTCAACCCTTCAAGACAGGCATGAAGAGCGTCCGCTCGCCGAGGCATGTCAGCAGTACTGCGGCGCTCAAACTCCGCGTCAACAAGATCCAGAATGGAGTCGTCCAGCAACGCAACTTGGTATTTTTGTTGACGGATCAACTCAAAACATCGGTTGCGAAGCACCCTCCACGACCAGCCACGCAGATGCTGAGGCCCCTCAAAAATGTCTTTATTTTCGAATACCTTTGCCAACATGTCTTGATAAGCATCTTCTGACAGGTGGGATTGGCGCAGAATCGACCACGCCAGGGCGATCTGCTTCGTCCGTTCAGGCATCAAAACGATCAGGATTTCAGTACGGTCCATGAACTCTATCATGCGCGAGATCAGAAAGTGTGGACATGCTTTTTGAGAAACTATTTGCGAATCCTGCAACAACGCCGAAAACCGCATGAAGAGCAGCCTGGGGCGGTACCGTTACACGTCTTCAATCATATGATTTTCAGCATGAAATCGATCAAGTTCGAGTCGAGCGAGCGACATTTCTCGCTCGCTGGCCATTTTACTGGAGCTCGACTGCTCGTTTGACCAAAACGCCAGTAATGCTCAGCGACAACTGCTACTTGTGTCGAACAACTTTTAAGCACGATTTGCCGGGCCCTGGATCACGCCGCCTACTAGATGCAAAGCAAATGCACCTACAGGGTGGTTGCGAGTACTTGATTTGGGTCGTTATGCTGTCTGTCCTCCGAGATGCCGTATGTGAAGTTGCGTCCCGCAAGGTTTACTAAGTTATGGCCGCACAAATGATGACGTCTGACGAAAATTCCCGAGAAAGCCTGCCCGACATTCAGTCCTCTCATGACGATCGCAACATCGCGATCAACAGAGTAGGGGTCACCGAGATTCGCTGGCCCATTCTTTTTGTCTCACCTTCCTCGCAGGAAATCACCGAACAAGCGACCGTTGCAAGCTTCGACATGTTTGTATCTTTGCCGGCAAATAGAAAAGGGACACATATGTCCCGATTTTTGCAGCTACTGACCGCTTGGGATTCTCATTTCAGCATTGAGTCTCTAAAAAGCTTCTCCCAGTCCATCCTTAAAAAACTTGATTCTGATGATGCTTTCGTGACTGTGCGTTTTCCCTATTTTGTTGATCGATCAGCGCCAGTCACAGGAGAAGCTGGAAAGATTCAGCTCGAAGTAGCGATTGATGTGAAATGTGGAAATCAGGATGATTTGGTCATGACTGTAACGGGACCTGCGACCAGTCTGTGTCCCTGCTCCAAGGAAATCTCAGCTCGTGGAGCACACAATCAACGCTGCAAATTGGCGGTGAGTTTTCGCTGTAAGGCGCAAAGTGAAATTTCGATTGATGAGTTGTATAAATTGATGGAGCAGTCTGCTTCGACACAAGTTTTCCCAATTTTAAAGCGGTCAGATGAAAAGTGGGTCACCGAGGCCGCTTATGACAATCCAAAGTTTGTGGAAGACATCGTCCGCGACTTGGCTTTAGCTTTGAGTTGTGACGAGCGCATCGCGTGGTATCGTTGTTCGTCCGAGAATTACGAGTCGATCCATCAGCACAATGCGTTTGGTGAAATTGAGAGCGATCGTGATTTCAGTCCCGGCTCTTGAACGAGGCGTTTCGCCCCACCAATGTGCCGACGTAATACATGAAGCGTTCCTGGAATACTCGCGGCCAAGCACCATGGTTGAATCACAGCAGCATGCCACGTACGAGTGGTCATGCTTGAGCGTCTGAAAGTCATTTTCAACGCTGTTCACGGTGGCGTGGGCAACTTCGGAATTGCCTGCCAAGACCGACAGAATCGTTACTTCAGAACTTGCGAAATTCAGGCGTTTCCAATTCAGAAAAGCTCACGCCTTGTGCCAAACTTCCCTGCACTCGAGCATGGCAAAACGACCACAATCGAAGCCTCCTGTGCTTGGCAGTTGTCGACGGCACCAACTCGCACACCCTCCGGCCAGTGTGGTTCTAATCGTCTGACCTGCACATTGAATGAAGAAACAACAGCACGAACCAGCCGTCAACCGTATTTCTATCCCTGCAGTAAGAACACATGCACGCGGTGCTAACCAGCTATGCGATTTGGAGTGGAAGACGAGTCTTGCGGTGCAATCGAATGATAGAGATCACGATATTTCCCCGTCTGTTTTTCTTGATCAAACTCGCGAACAATCAACCTTCGAGCTGCTCGACCGAGTTCTTGCCGCACGTTGGGGTCATCGATCATGCCCTGAATATTGGCAGCGAGCTCATTACAGTTTCCCAGCGGCGCGAGCGAACCAGTTTTGCCGGGGATTACAATCTCTGGGATTCCGCCGACGTCAAACGCTGCGACCGGCGTCTCACAGGCCATCGCTTCAACCGCCATTTGCGGCATATTTTCTGCAAAGGATGGCAGCACAAACACGTCGCTTGCTGAATAGGCCAACGCCAACTCGCGAGCGGTCGACAGATACCCTGTGGTACGGAACTGTGGCAACTGCTTCTGCAGTTCACTCGCATCCGCGTCGCCAAACCCGAGGCAGATAAAATCGGAAGCGTTCTTGATCTGGGAAACGGATGTTATGAACTCGCGCAGCCCCTTTCGTCGATTCCCCAGTGAAACCGCACCGAACCCCAAGACGGTCTTGTCTAGCGGCAAACCCAATTCCCGGCGAGCAGTCACCCGATCGATCGGGGCAAACTTTTTCGTATCGAGACCATTATAAATGGTACGGACGCTAGAGGCATCACTCAACAGATCACTCTGTTCCACTTGCCGCTGGAGCCACCGACTGGGGGTCACGACATGAATATTTTTCCCTCGGTAAGCTCGTTTCTTCGCTTCGAATCCAAGCCGCGATACATCGTTGGAGCGAGGATATTTAAGCTGAGGACAATTTCCGCATTGGGAGTGAAAATGCTCGCAACCATCGTGGTGATGACAACCACCCGTGATCGGATTCATATCGTGCAATGTCCATACGATCGGCAGAGATGCAGGAAGAGTATCGAAGAAGCTGGGCAAATCCAACCACCAGTTGATCCAATGCAAATGCAAAACATCACCTCCGAGCAGACTGTCCGAGTAATGAGATGCCTTTGCTTTCGCCCAGGGCATCGTGAATATCTCAAACTCATCCGAGCGCCCACGCAGCTGTCGCTCATGAATTTTGTATTTCGCGAATTGCACTATCGACTTGACGCTAACTGGCTCGCGCAACGTGATTTCTGCAATGTTGGCCTGCAGTTCGTCAGTGGAACGCGCGGGTTTGCACCACAGGCGACTAGTCTCTCCCGCATCCATCAGTCCCTGATGAAGCCGTTGCGCGGCGATCGCAGCGCCGCCGCGAAGTGAAGTGTTCAGCTGATCTACAATCATTACGGTCGGTGTCCACGACGTTCAGTGACAACAGGACAATGGTGATGGGCGAAGTCGCAAACCACAAAGCCAGAAATATTTTGCCGCGATCACGCTGCGCGATTTACTTTTGTTTTCGATCCGCGGAACTTAGCGGATACTAATTTCGCCACGACCCCGATGTGACTCGTTGTATACGGATTTTCTTTGAACGCATTCCAAGCATGTTTCCGAGCTGTGTCGGCGTAACCATTGCTGCTGGCAAGCCCCGCCCAACCGCGGTAGACACGTGACGATGACGAAAACTTCTGTTCGGCGAACGTAATCGGGATAGAGGGACGCCCGGATCGAAGGCACGCTTCGCGTACCGCTCGGCGAGCGCACTCCAATTGCTCTCGCCTCTTTTCGTTGGTAATTGAATTCAAATGCAGACGATAGTTAAGCAGGGGTTCGGTTAAATTTGCTAACTGCCCAATCTCCGCGAGCCTCAGCCACAGATCGAGGTCTTGAGCATACCTAAACGATTCGCGATAGCCGCCGACACTCTCGACCGCTGTTCGACGCATCAAAACAGATGGATGAGGCAGTGAACCAATTCCCTGGTACAGCGACTCAACGATATCGTCATGCTGGACAGGTGGTTGGCTGTCGCCGAGAGAATCGCCGTCAGGATCGATTAGCCGGAGCCTACTTCCCAAAGCCACACATTCGGAATGTTTTCGCAGATAGGCGAGTTGAGCTTCAAGCCGATAAGGGTCCGCTCGATCATCCGAATCCATCCGTGCAATGAACTCACCCCTTGCCTGGCGAATCCCAATATTCAGCGAGGCTGTGAGTCCAACATTCGCATGATGTAAAACTTGGATGCGATCATCGCTGGAACGATATTGCTGAAGTAATTTTGTGGTTCCGTCAGTTGATCCATCGTCAATCACAATGAACTCAAAATCGCTTGCTGTTTGACACAACATGCTGTTGATCGCGTCTTCCAAATACTGTTCGCCGTTGTAAACGGACATGATGACGCTGATGGTTGGAATTTTATTCAACATCTATTTTCACGCAGCCCTCAGAGAGGGCGACAGCGACACGGACCAACGCTCGAGCCAAAGCCCCAAACAAAGCAAGTTCCAGATTGTTTGTGGGCTACGATGCGATCGGGCCCGCACTGCTGACGCGTTTGGAATCAGTTCCAAAAGAGGGCTATCACGCTGGAACACGCGGTCGAGTAGCGGTTGCATATCGGGACGCTGTAGCCAAGCCTGAATCGGTGCGCCGAATCCCTGCTTTTTGCGATTCTTGATTGATTCAGGCCAGAGGTCACCGCAAGAATCACGCAGTAGTGTTTTCAAACCATCATCGGTCTGGAAACGCATGGACGCGGGCAGGCTTAGCACGAATTCAACAAGCTCGACATCCATGAAGGGGCTGCGAGTCTCTAAACCATGTGCCATCGCTGCTCGATCAACTTTTGCAAAAATGTCGCCCGGGAGATAACAGCGGAGGTCGAAGTCAACAGCACGATCGATCCCAAGTATTTGATCGTCGGGCCGATAGCAGTCGAGCCAGTCGGACCGTCGCTCTTTTCCCACACTCGATATTCCGAGTCCCTGGGCATCAGTCATCAACAATTGATTGATGTGTCGATTCCATGTGTCGGGTGTTTGGCGTCGTGCACGGATCGCCTTGTATCGTTCCGACCACTCACGTCGGCGCGAACCGACAGGGAAACGCGAAACAACCTGATAAAAGAGTTTCTCGCTGAGGTTCGCACTCGACGCATTTTGACGCAGCAGCGGACGATACCAAGAGTATCCACCAAACAGTTCGTCGCCGCCGTCACCGGACAGCACAACTTTACAGTGGCGTTTTGCAAATTCAGAGATCAGGTAGGTCGGAATATTGGACGAGTCACCAAACGGTTCGTCGTAGACGCTGGCCATCCGATCCATCATCTCGCCAACAGGAATATCCATCTGGATCTCAGCGTGGTCGGTGTTGCATTGCCGAGCAACATCACGTGCGAACGGTAGTTCGTTGATCAGATCACCAAAACCAACTGCGAATGTTTTGACGGGTCCAGATGCGTGCTTGGCCATCAGGCCAACGATGGTGCTTGAGTCGTAGCCACCACTGAGGAAAGCGCCGACCGTCGTGTCAGCGACCATCTGGCGATTTACAGCCTGATCAACCAAGCGACGTGTTTCAGTGATCGCTTCCTGTTTGTCGATTGAAATGGTCGACAACTTGGGTTCCCAATATCTCTCGCAGCTTAGTTGTTCATCACGCCAAGTGATTTGGTGCCCCGGCGACAGCGAACGTATGTTTTTGTAGATAGTCCGGTTAGGAGGGACGTAAATCAAATTCAGATAGGCGTCCACCGAATCAGGATCAAGCTGAGGAGTGATCAACTGCGAGGCAAGAATGGCTCGAATCTCTGATGCCAACACAAGCTGATTTCCATTGGCAACAGCAAAGAACAGGGGCTTTTCACCAAGTCGGTCACGAGCGGCGAAAACGGAACGATCCTGGCGGTCCCAGACCGCAAACGAAAACTGACCATTCAATTTACTGAGGCATTGCTCTCCCCACTGGCGAAACGCCAGCAGCAGCACTTCAGTATCGGAATCACTATGAAAACGGACGCCTAGCTTTTCAAGCTCCGACCGCAAGGATCGATAATTATAGATTTCACCGTTAAACGTGATGCAATAACGGAGCGTGTCATCCCACATTGGCTGCTGGCCACCATGGGGGTCGATAACTTGCAAACGAGTATGGCCAATCAAGCAACCATCTGTCGCTTCATGCCCGTTTTCGTCGGGGCCACGATGAGTCAAACTTGCGACCATTGATTTGATCGCGTTTTCGTTTCCCCTCGCGCCGTTTCCGGCAATTAATGCTATTCCACACATCTCAGCCTGCCACTTGCAAACGTTGAAAGGCATGATCCTGCCGAATACAGATCACATTCTGATAGGCGAATAACTCGCTTTGCACCGATAGTTCAGGGATCTCGATCATTGATGTTGGCAATAATCGATAAAATCGATAGCCCTCCAAGTGGTGCCGGATGTCTCGAAAGAACACTCGGCTAATGAGGTTCATTTCGTTAAATTCCAGATGAATCAGGGGTACGGCGTTGCGTGCCAGTAGCTTAGTTGCACCTTTAAGCACTTCGAGCTCGTGCCCCTCGGTATCGATTTTGAGTAGATCAATCGTGCCGATCTGCAGGTCGTCGGCAAGTTGATCCAGGGTGTTCATCTGCACTCGGTGCTCCACGGCCGGAATACCATGAAGGTCAGTGATTACTTCCTCGTAAAGAGATGCGTGGCTACTTCCATCGCAATCCGAACGATCAAATAACAACAACTCACTGACTTCAGACCCAAGCGCACTGTTCACTGTTTCAATGTTAGGCAGGCGTTCGGAAAGTCGCTTCACATTCGCCACATGAGGTTCAACAGCGACAATCCGGCTTTCTGGATATTTGTCGCGTAAAGCAGCGGAATAATCGCCAACATTCGCACCAACATCCACAAAAACCGGTGCCCGATCTTTTGGCATATAATCTTGCAAGACGCGTGACAGGAAGTGACCCTCTCCGCTCAAGTGGTCGTTTTCCCAGTTGTGAACGCCTAGGCCATGAAGGCTGCACTCGAGCAAAAGCTTGTTAAGCTTATAAAACTGTCTCCGCGCGAACGCGAGCCGATAGAGTTGCTTGATTTGTCGTTTCATAATAGGCAGTCTTTGCTTGTATTTCCTATGCGATTTTCTGATTGCAGGAATTGTGGATATCCAAATTCAGAACGGACCCGATTTTGTTTGCGTAAGCGTTGATCGAAAATTCGGAATCGTATCGCTCATGGGCGACAACGCTCAAACGCTTTAGATTCTTATCGGAACTGCTCAGCTCTAAAATTGCATTTGCAATCGGCTCGGACGTGCCTTCGGCGACAATCAGACCTGCGGGCCCGACAACTTCTGGGATTGAACCGGAGTCTGAGCCGATGATCGGCAGGCCCATCGCCATCGCGTCAGCTAGCACACCACCAAATTGCTCTTTCCACTTTGGACGCGTCATCGACGGCAATGCAAGGCAATCTACTGCGCGGTAAAAAGACCAAAGCTGTTCTTTTGGTAGGACGCCCAAAACGGCAACGCGTCCCTTCAATGAACCTCGAGTTGCTCGGTCGGCAAGCTGTTGCGACTGCGTGCCGTCACCAGCAAGGGCTACCTTGAATCGAGCAGGCAAGCTTTCTACGGCATCAAGCAACAAGTGCCAGCCCTTCTCTTCACAAATGCGGCCGGCAAATCCGACAATGAAGTCGGAACCGTCAGTTTTCAGACCGAGGTCCATCGTTGGTACATCAGCTGGTGGCCCTTCCATTCCAGCAACCAAGGTCTTAGCTGGAACGGTGGCCGGCATCCCGGCGCTACGGATTGCGGTAACCGATTCTTCGGCCGTGGCCAGCAGGCCATCTAAGCGAGACCATCGTTTGCTATAGGAGTGTTGTGTCCACCATGATCGCCGCCTGAAGACATTCTCGCAAACCGCGGTCACGATTGAGGGGCCCGGCTTCGAGCGATAGTGTGCCAACAACTCCAAAGACAGCCGTTCGTTTGGTTCCTGTTGCAACCAGATAGCATCCGGTCGAATTCGATCTAGCGTTGCTTTCAACCACCGCCGTCGCTTAAAGGCCCCAGCATCAGGAACCGTTGAAATTTCAGTTACAAACGGTAATTGAGCAGCGGCATCGGCATCGATCCAGCCAAGTTGTTGATGAACTGATGGCAGCGTGGGGCACCGATCCGAAATCACTGCACCTTGCACACCGTGGCTTTGGCAGATCTGCGTGAAGGCCTGCCAATGGGGTGGGTAGAATGCGTATTTACTAACGAGCAGCAATTTTTTCATGGTCCTCACGCGGCCCCCAGAATCGAGCGGTGATCCAGCCCGATTTGATCAAAGACGTCGACAAACCGTTTTTGCCAAGTATGTTCTGCTCGCGCACGTCGCAGGCCGGCTGCTCGAATCCTGTTCCGTTCTTCATCATGCGTGAGGTAGTATTTAGCTTTCTCGATCAGCTCTTGCTCACAACCGAAGAAAACGATTTCCTGATCGGGCTCAAAGAACTCGGTCAGTTCGTCATACGCTTCGACAAGATAAAATGCCCCGCTCATGGTTGCTTCAAAATCTCGCAGACGCACCTGCTTAATGGCCGGCGAACCATCCTTGGGGATCTCAGCAACCGAGCTGAAACCAAGACTGATGCGGCTGCGACTGTACATTTCGATCAATTGCTGATCCTCTAACGGCGGCCCGCAATGCTCGAGCGGCAACGATGGTGGTTGCTTCACACCCCACAGTCGGCTTCTTAATTGGTCACGTAGCCTACGTGACCAACGCGGAACCTCGGAATCCATCCAATGCGGCCCCCAAGCTCGGGCATCCACGCCTGCTTGGTGAAGCGCCCCAAGACACCCAGGACGATTGCCATATTTCTGGCCGACAAATGTCACGTTGTAAGTTTCAGCCACATCATACGGTCGATAGACATTCGGGTTTGACGCTTCTTGGCAATAAATCGGATTCGCACCAGCGTCTCGATAATCCTGCATGCGGAATTTTTCCGGCACGAGGCAGAAGTCATATGCCGGGGCAATCTCTTTTACCAAATGAAACTGGTACGACGCATTGCAGTACCAATTGACCGTTGGAATTCCGAGCCTTCGAATCTCGGCAATCGCGTCGGATTCAACATAGGCGGAATAAAAGTAGCTAAAGAAAAGGTCAATCGGGGATTGCCGATGCGCTGCTCGGACCTGATCCAGCAGCCGTTCGCTGAATCGTGCCCGATTTTTCCGCACGGTATCGTGCTGCTCTGTTGTTTGCGGATCGAGACAGTAATTAAATGGCTCATAGTCGATATTGAATTCGACTAATTCATGACCAAGATCGACGAGCGAATCATACAGATTCGCCCTCCATAAATTGGTAACGATTGTGTTTCGATCAAGTGCATAGTCCGGCGCGGCATAAAAAACACGCATGTCGATGGAGTCCGTTCCGTTATTGTGTGAAATTAGGCCGCCCGGGAGGCAGTGCAAGCTGTTTTTGTAGCAACGATTTGCATGCCGAAACACGCAAGTTCGGAAGAGCTATTGTCTTTTCTGCTGAACCGATCGAGCATCGAGAGCACGACCTTGGTGCAACATTTTTCGATTAGGTTGGGGCGGTCCTGTGAATGCTCGATGGCAACCTGCTTCACACGCTTTAGTTCTTGAGCGACGAGTTTGAAGAAATTACCATTGGGCGAAACTGTATCAATCTGAAAACCAAGCTCTCCCAAATGTTCTTGGTAAAAATAGCGATTGAAACCTGTCGCGAAGTGATAGGGTGCAAAATGCGTCAAGCTCACAAACGGTGCTGTGATAATCAGCCGCCCCTCTGGCTTCAACAATCGAGCGAGTTCGTGAA
>Ga0315320_10001713_pt1 | contig 18197 bp, 25 predicted proteins | sample M140m21515metaG_FD_203458 | JGI IMG/M metagenome (GOLD analysis project Ga0315320, IMG submission 203458) | Ammonia-oxidizing marine archaeal communities from Monterey Bay, California, United States - M1 40m 21515 | ecosystem: Environmental > Aquatic > Marine > Coastal | place: USA: California... | reverse complement strand
AGAGCATATTAATAGTGCTTATGCTGATGGTGGATTTTCTGTATATGAAGTGCCAGCAGATGGTTCAGATGATTGGGACTATGAAAAAGAAACATATGACGGAGAAGCAATCTATGTATATGGAAGAGAAGGCGGATACTTTAGTAATGAAGAACCTGAAATTATTAATGAAGAAGATGAAGACGGCAACAAATATGTGCCAGTCTTAATGTTTCATAGTTCAGAAAAAGGTGGCTTTGGTGCTTGGTTCGTAGATACAGACGAACCGTTTGATGAATTTAAATTAGGCTATGGTGTTGTTGAAACAAATTTGGCAGAATTTGTAGATTCTGTTTACTATGATAAAGTGGAATTAGATTGTGACTATGACTACAATGACTCAACCGGTAAAAGTTATGATGCTGAAGTAGGTTGGTTAAATATTAAGTGGCATGATAGTCAAGATCTAACACAAGAAAACTTAGAAGACTATTGGGTAGATTTCGACGATAACGTTGAATGGGAAAAGGAGAATAGATGAAAAGAATCTTGATTTGTGGTTTACCTGGCTCAGGTAAAACAACGTTAGCAACTAAACTAGTAGAAATACTAGGTAATGCAGATTTATACAATGCAGACGAAATCAGAGAAAAATTTAACGATTGGGACTTTACACCTGAAGGCAGAGAAAGACAAATGAAACGTATGCAAGACTATGTTAGAAAAAGTGTTGCAAAAGGAAATTACGGTGTAGCAGACTTTGTTTGTCCAACAAATGAATTACAAGAAGCATTTATGCCTGAATATACTATCTTTATGGATACTATAGAAGAAGGTAGATATGAAGACACAAATAAAATATTTCAAAAACCAAGTGAAAGTGGTTTAGGTGTAACATTAGTTGCTGACGAATGGTGGAGCGAAGACAAGATAGAAGAATGGGCAAGATTAATTGCTGTTGATATTAAAGACCATGAGTTCCAACCTAAATTACCAACTACACAGATGCTTGGAAGGTTCCAACCGTTCCATGCAGGCCACAAGGCATTATTTGAAAGAGCATTAGAAAAACACGGACAAGTAGCAATACTTGTAAGAGATATGCCTTTGACAAAAGATAATCCTTGGAATGCCGTAGAAATTTGTAGAAATATAGAATTTGAGTTGGCAGAATTTGGTGGTAAGTTTAGAACCTATCCTGTTCCTAATATAATGAATATTACATACGGAAGAGATGTAGGATACAAAGTAGAGCAAGAAGTATTTGATGCAGATATAGAAAGCATAAGTGGTACAGAAATTAGAAAACAACAACGTGAAGAAGGAAAATTGTAATGCAAGAACTTATAGAAAAAGTTGAACAATGGCATGTAGATAGAAATTTAATTGACGGAGCGAATGATAAAGACCAAGTATTAAAACTACTACAAGAAATGGGAGAGTTATCTGATAACGTATGTAAAGGAAACGATATCAGAGATGACTTGGGTGATATGATGGTTGTAATGATTAATATTATGAAAAGGAATAATATTACTATGGAAGAATGTTTACAAGTAGCATATGACGATATTAAAGATCGCAAAGGTAAAATGATAGATGGTATCTTTGTAAAAGAAGGAGATACATAATGTACGAATTTACAAGTGAAAGTGTCAGTAGTGGACATCCAGATAAGATTGCAGATAAAATATCTGATGCAGTAGCAACTTATCTTATTGACAAAAATATTAACCATAGGGCGGCAGTAGAAACCTTAGTAACAACCAATATGGTTACACTTGCAGGTGAGTACAAAAGCGATAAGTTTGATAAAGAACATATTGAAAGTATAGTTAGAAATATAGTTAAAGATTTAGGTTATGAACAAGACGGGTTCCATTGGGACCATTTAAAAGTATATAATGAATTGCATGGACAGAGTCCAGATATAGCAATGGGTACTGATGACTTTGGTGCTGGTGATCAAGGTCTTATGTTTGGATATGCATGTGATGAAACGCCCAATTACATGCCTAGTGCAATTTACTATAGTCATGAAATACTTAAAGCATTGCAAACAGCAAGAGAAAATGGTGCTGATTGGTTAGGACCAGATAGTAAATCACAAGTTACATTTAACTATGATAGTGTTGGTAAACCCATTGACATTAAGACAGTTGTATGTAGTACTCAACATAGTCACGAACTAAGCATAGAAGAAGTTAGAGATCGTGTAATGGATATTATATTACCTGTAGTCAAAGATAAAGTAGACTTATTACATACTGAATGGTTAATAAATCCAACAGGTAGATTTGTTATAGGTGGTCCAGATGGAGACACAGGCTTAACAGGTAGAAAAATTATTGTAGATACATATGGCGGTTATGCACCACACGGTGGCGGAGCCTTTAGTGGTAAAGATTGTACCAAAGTGGATAGAAGTGCCGCCTATATGACAAGATACCTAGCAAAGAATATTGTTGCTAGTGGTAAGGCAAAAAATGCTACAGTACAATTAAGTTATGCAATAGGTGTCAAAGAACCAACAAGCCTATATGTATATGCAGATGGAGAAGTTAGAAAAGAATTTGCAGATTACTTTATGGATAATATAGATCTTACACCAAAAGGTATTATAGACAGATTCAAACTATTTGATCTAGACTTAACCACAACAACTAACTATGGACACTTTGGTAAAGAAGACATGCCTTGGGAACAAGTAGACATATTCTAATGGACACAAAGTATAGCCATCCTGCCTACACAAGGTATCCACAATTAAAGGAACTTGAGGATTTAAGAAACACTATGGATTTAAAAGAAACTATCAGAACAGTACCTAACTTTCCAAAGGAAGGTATACAGTTTAGGGACATTACAAGTATGTTAGAAAGCCCACAGGCGTTCAATAAAGCATGTATTGATCTTACTAAAGCATGTATGCAATTTAATGCTACTAAAATTGTTGCAATAGAAAGCAGAGGCTTTATATTTGCTTCTCCTGTAGCAAGAGATATGGAACTGCCTTTAATACTTGCTAGAAAGCCTGGTAAATTACCTAACCAAACATTTCAAAGAAATTATAAATTAGAATACGGCGAAGCAATATTACACATACAACGAAATTCTGACTTAAACAAACAAGATAAAATTGTTATTATAGATGATTTAATTGCTACTGGCGGAACAGCAAGAGCATTAGCAAGTCTAATTGCACAATGTTGGCATATACCTAAAGAAAATATTTTAATTCTGGCTGTAATAGACTTGCCCAATTTAGGAGGAAGTGCTATAATAGAACAAGAGGGTTTTAATGTTGAGACCTTAATAGAATTTGAAGGTGAGTAATGGCTAAAAAGCCACAAATACCATTAAAAGACATAATGGCGGCTATTGATAAAAAGGATAGAGGCTTTTACAACCGTCTTAATGACGAACAAAAGAAGGCATTTAGTGCCTGGATGATGATGAGATATTGTAGTAGTGTGCAAGGAAGAGATGCCGCAAACTATATCTTTATGACAAATGAATTAGTAAATTATCAGTTTATGGAAGTTAGTAAACATCCTGAACTGCAATGGTTATTACTAAGTGCATGTGGTGTAGGTAAAATACAATTTCATCCTTATTTAAAACCGCCTAATGCAAGAAAGAAAAAAAGCAAAGTATTTGATTTTGTATATGATTTATTTCCACATATGAAACATGAGGATATTAATAATTTTATAGAATTAAATACAAAAGAAGAATTAAAACAGTTAGCGGAATCTCATGGATACGATGACAAGACAATCAAGGATATTTTTGGAAAATAGTTTTACATGTAAATGGTGCGAAAAAACATTTAGGAGCGAAAGAACTCTAAGTGCCCATATGTGTGTAAAGAAAAGACGTATGGCAGATAAAGAACTTACACATACTAGATTAGGATATAGAGTTTTCCAAATGTTTTATGAATTAAATACTACGGCAACAAAGGCTAAGTCTTATGAAGACTTTGTAAAAAGTCAATACTATGAAGGATTTGTTAAGTTTGGTAGAAGTTGTGTAACAAATGAATATTTAAATCCTGAGCAGTTTGCAGAATGGCTTATTAAAAATGGTAAGAAATTAGCAGACTGGAGCAAGGATAAGATGTATGATGAATACATGTTATATTATGTTAAAAAAGAACCAGGTATGAAAGCCTTAGAACGAACTATTATATATTTGTCAAATTGGAGTAAAGAATCAGGTAACTCTTGGCAAGATTATTTTAAAGCAGTATCTCCAGCAAGGGCGGTACATGATATTAGAAGTGCAAAAATTAGTCCTTGGGTTATATATTTGTGCCAAACAGGTGATGATTTATTAGTAAGATTTGCAGACGAACAAGTAAAAATGATTGCCGACATTATTGATGCTACTTTTTGGATGAAGCAATTTGCTAATAATAAAGAAGAAGTTGCAGAAGTAAAAAATGCATGTGAGATTGCAGGGATATGAGTGATAAACTAGAAGTAATAGACTATTTTGGTCCAAAGATAGGAAAGACTAAACTTAGTGACGAGGAAACACAAGAACTTTATGATATTTGTGTAGCAAGTAATCAAACAGATAATCATAAACTAGTAGGATTTATAAACGAAGAAAATAATGTTTATACAGAACTAAGAAATAGTAAGGTAATAAAGTCTATTATTAATCTGATAGAGGATTATGTAAGAGATATAGATAATGGCATATATGCAGATACTTTAAAGGCAAACGATTTAGATTCTATAGTAAATTTATCTGATGCATGGTACAACAAACAAGTAGCAATGGAATATAATCCTATACATAATCACTTAATGGCGGCAGATTTAGTATGTGTAATATATCCTAAAGTAAGTTTAGATAAAAATGCAACAAATTATATAGTTAATAAAAGTGCGTACCAAGAACAAAAAGGACAAGTACATTTTTTATATGGACAAAATCCTAACATAAATGGATTTGGAAAAAGTCTTTTAACTTTAGAACCTGAAGATGGGGACATACTTATATTCCCATCAAGTTTAGATCATTATACTGCTCCAGTACTGGGCGAAAGTTATAGATACAGTATAAGTTGTAATTTTAAAATACATAACCATATAAAAAGGCTTGCACAAAAATGAAAATAGATTTTGATGTAGATATAGATATGGCAAATAGAGATGACTTTCTTAAGTTAATTGACCATACGCCTGCAAGTATTGAAAAGGATGGTAAGTTTACCAAACACAATACTGGTGTCTACTTTCAAAACATTCCCAAGTTTCCTTTACAAGGTTATAGTACAATAGATCACAAACAAGCAGAACAAGAAGGTTGGTTTAAAGTAGACTTTTTAAATGCTAGTGTATATAATGATATTATAGATGAAACACATTTAAACAAATTAGTTGATACAGAACCTATGTGGGAATTGTTTCAACATAAAGAAGTAGTAGAGCAACTATTCCATATTGCTAATCATTATGATATTGTTAAGCAACATCTTCCAACTAGTCTAGAACAACTTGCAATGATACTTGCAATAATTAGGCCTGGTAAAAGGCACTTGGTGGGAAAGAGCTGGAAGGAGATAGAAGCAGATGTTTGGGTAAAGCCAGATGATGGAACTTATTTCTTTAAGAAAAGTCACAGTTATGGATATGCATTAGCAATTATAGTGCAATTAAATAATATTTGCGAGTAGTTAGTCTGTTTTCTTGACTAATTGAATTCCACGTCTTTTAATACGTTTCTTTAATAAATTTTGTAATGTAGTTACAGGACCAAATAAAATTTCAACATCCTTCATTATAAATGTTTTTAAACAAGGTTGAAACATCCTCATCTCAATATTTAAAAATACATCTATAGGCAACATTCTGTTAGATTCCCACCACCAGGTTTCTCCCATTTCTAAAAATGTTTTTCTATTCTCTATTGTTGGGATTTTTTCTATATCGTAGAAAGTTAAGATGCTATTATCATGATTGACAACAATTCCAACGTACTCTACACCACCATATAGTATGCCTGTTAGAAAAGGGTACTTCTCTTTTGTTGAATCTATTAGATCTTTTTTCTCCACAATGTTATTTATGTTAGGTATTGATAAATAGTACAATAGAAAGAGTAAAAATTATGAGCCAAGGCAATCACAAATTATATTTGTACGAAGATTATATAGATTTAGTAATAGATGCTAATGGCGTATATGTGGATAATAGACCTATGAATAACAGAAAATTAATAGCACACAAAGGAATAACAAACGAATTAGTATTTAATATTACTGATAGAGATAGAAAAAAACAAAATGTGTTTGGTAATACGTTTAGTGGTAATATTATTAATCCTACTACTAAAAGAAGAGTTTTATCTAAATTATTAGAGCAAACTACTAAAGTAGGACAAGTAAAATTAGTTTTAAATGATGGTGACCTTGCTAATTTTGATGCAGGACTTTATACAATCTATATAACAATGCTAAAATCAGATGGTACAGATGCTCCTGTGTTTACAGATCAAAATAGTGGATTAAAATTCCAAATAGAAATATCAGATCAGGTAAGTGAAGAACCAGTTACTACACAAAGTATAAATTCATTCACACAATCAGGTAGTAATGTATATGTGTCTAGTGCAATGTATGGTAATGCAGATAGAAACTTTAATCACTCTTTACATAGTTTAGCAATCTATCCTTCCTCTTATTCAGGAGAAATAACAATACAAGGTAGTTGTTTAGAAAATGCTCCTAATAGTGATGATGCAAGTACTGACTGGTTTGATATTAGTAATGTGTCGTTAACTTCATCCTCAGTATTAACACATAGAACATTCCAAGTAAATGCAAATTGGCTTAGAATAAAACATGTGCCTACAGCAGGAACTATCAGTAAAGTACTAATTAGAAACTAGTTGACTTTTCAGCATATATCATGTATAATTAATGCATGGATATAGACTTCTTAGTTGAAAAGGTGCACCGCCTTCTTTTGGATAACTTGCCTATTAGGACAAGTAGAACTCCCAGTGGTTGGAATACAATGGACTGTCCAATGTGTACTGACAAAAGAAAACGTGGTGGATTAATTACAACAGGTGCAAAAATATCCTATAATTGTTTTAATTGCGGTTTTACAACTGGTTGGGAGCCTAGTCCTGCATTAGGAAAGAAATACAAAGACTTAGCATTAACATTAGGTGCAGACCAACAAGAGATACACAAAGTAACTGTAGAACTTTTAAAATATGCAGAAGATTTAGAAACACAAGAAGCATCAGACTATGTTTATAGTCTAGCAAAATTTAAACAAGAAGAGTTACCTGAAACTGCAACAGCAGTAGATGATTTGCCTGAAGAACATCCTATTAGGCAATATGCAAAAGAGAGGGGACTAATTGGTCTATATCCATTGCTATATTTTGATGAGTCATTATATAAGCAAAGATTGGTGGTCCCTTTTTCTTACAATGGTGATTTAGTAGGTTGGACTGCAAGACATATAAATCCTCCCAATAAGCAAACACCAAAATACTTACATAAAATGCAACCTGGATATGTTTTTAATATAGATAGATTTGCAGATAGCAAAAGAGAAATTGTTATAGTGACAGAGGGCGTCTTTGATGCTATAATGGTAGATGGCATAGCAATACAAGGTAATAGTGTTGGTCCTGAACAGGCACATCTAATTGAGAAGTTAGGTAAAAGAATAATTGTATGTCCTGATAGAGACGAAGCAGGAGTAGATTTAATTATGCAGGCCGCTGAACTAGGGTGGGAAGTAAGTTTCCCGCCTTGGCACGTTGAATGTAAAGATGCCGCAGATGCTGTACAACGTTATGGTAGATTGGCAACGGTTAGTAGTATTATAAAACATGCTACAGATAATGCTTTAAAAATTAAAGTAAAGGCAAAAATGTTATGATTAATAAAATTAAACATTGGGCAGATGTATGTAAAGTACATTGGAGGGAGATAATCTCATTGGCCATAGCATTACATTGGCTAATGGATTTACTGATAATAGTTCCTATATCTTTAGCGATAGGATACTTTTTTGGTGTACACATAGGACATGATCATTAATGAAAGTATATATAAATGGTTGTAGTTTTAGTTATGGTAATAATGCTGATAATAAGTACGCATGGCCAGATGCTTTACCCTACGATGTTACAAATGAAAGTTGGATAGCAGGTAGTAATAAAAGAATATTTAGAAGAACTAAAAAGTATTTAGAAAATAACGATGTTGATCTTGTAATTTTACAACTAACAGATCCTTACAGAGACGAATTTTATAATAGTATAAATGACTTATGGTTAGGACAACAGGGAGACTACTTACACTTTGATGACGAAAGTTATAAAAGGAAAGATATAGATCAAAAACTAATTAGAGTTCAATGGGAAAGATTTAGAGAATATAATTTACTTACTAGGACAGAAGAACAAGTAAAAAATGAAACATTTTATATGTTAAATACTATGATACAATATTTTGAGAACACAAATATAAATTACTTAATTACAGCGATGAGTAACAAATGCATTCCAACGGAACTAATACAACCTAACAATAATATATTAAAACCAATGAGTCACATAGTTGATTTAGAAAATACACACGTAGACGGTCATCCAAATAATGATGGTCATAACCAATTTTCAAGATATATAATAAGTGAGATAAAGAAAAGATATGAGTGATTTAACAAACTATAATGAGGAAACACAGGAACTATTTTTAAAGTTTTTAATAAGTGATCCTGATTTATTCAGCAGATGTGCAAATATTGTAGATCCAACTTATTTTAATATTAAATATAGAAAAGCAGTTGAATTATTTCAAAGTCATGCAACTGATTTTAATTCTATCCCTACCCCAGAACAAGTAAGTGCGGCAAGTGGTGTTACTTTAGAACCTATAGAAAATGTAACTTCCGATCACCATGATTGGTTTTTAAGAGAGTTTGAAACTTTTTGCAGACATAAAGCATTAGAGAAAGCAATTATTGAAAGTACAGACTTATTAGAAAATCAAGACTATGGTACAGTAGAAAATAAAATTAAAGATGCTAGTCAAGTAGGACTAGTAAAGGATTTAGGATTAGATTACTTTGAAAATCCTAAGGAAAGATTACAATGGATTAAAGATCAGTCTGGTGCAATTAGTACAGGTTGGAAAGGAATAGATCATAAACTATATGGTGGCATGAACAGAGGTGAGATGACAATCTTTGCTGGTGGTTCTGGTGCAGGTAAAAGTTTGTTTTTACAGAACTTTGCAGTAAATTGGGCATTAGCAGGGTTTAATACTGTTTATATTAGTTTAGAGCTCAGTGAACAATTAATTAGTATGCGTCTAGATAGTATGGTATCTGGATATGGCACAAAAGAAGTAATGAAAAATATGGACGATGTGGATTTAAAAGTTCGTATGAAGTCTAAAGGTGCTGGTAGATTGAGAGTAAAACAAATGCCTAACGGTGTTAATGTAAATGATATAAGAGTCTTTTTGCGAGAATATGAAATAGCATGTGGTGAAAAAGTAGATTGTTTACTTGTAGACTATTTGGATTTAATGATGCCTATTAGTGCAAAGGTAAGTGGCAGTGATTTGTTTATTAAAGACAAGTATGTATCTGAAGAGTTGCGTAACTTAGCAATGGAAAAAGACTTATTGTTTGTAACGGCTTCTCAGTTAAACAGAGGAGCAGTAGAAGAAATAGAATTTGATCATCATCATATTGCAGGTGGTATTAGTAAAATACAAACAGCAGATAATGTTGTGGGTATATTTACAAGTAATGCTATGCGAGAAAAGGGTAGATATCAAATACAGTTTATGAAAACAAGATCTAGTAGTGGTGTAGGTACAAAAGTAGACTTAAAGTTTGATCCAGATACATTAAGAATAGTAGACTTAGAAGAAGGTGATGAGGATGCAATGACAGTAACTACAGGAAATCTTGTAGAACAACTAAAAAGAGGCAATAGTATTAAAGCAGAGGAACAGTCAGCACAGGATACAGTTTCTCAAGCAATGAACATGCGAGAGTTCTTAAAGAAGAACGACATATAAATGATAAATAGCATTATACATATTTTTTGGAGATGATGTGAAGAAAACTCGCAGTATATTAGAAGAACTAAATCAGATTTCAGTCGATCGTGATAGGAATCATGTCGTTTCTAATAGGGGAGAACATGTTATTGCCAGTGCTATTAGTTTATTAGAGCAGATAGATCGGTTTTACGATCCTGCAACAGCAAAAGATCTTACAAATAGACTAGTCAACAGCATTAAAGGTCGAGATGGCAAAAAATTCTCCAGGGGTATAACAAAAGTTATAAAAGAATCCCAACGAGAAAGTAATGCAGATTAATGATCTAATTCAAAAGAAAAACAATATAAATGTCTTTGAAGATTTTACTAACTTCGAACTTGAAATGGCTAAAATACCTGATGGGCATACAGAAGATGGTGATCTAACTGATAAAGAGGAACCAATAAATATTGTTTATAAATGGGATAAAAGATTACAAAATTGGTCATATAATATAAAGACTGAGAAAACTCCCGGACAAGGTGATCGTTTCAAAAATAAAAAATGGATATTTTTAAAACCGCAACCTTCCGAAGATGACGAAGGAAATCCATTTCTAGATAAAGATGGTAAACAACGGTTAACCAAGTATTCAAGAAGATGGCGTCACTATGTGGAAAAAGCAGGAAGAGAAATTGACCGCAAAAAGGGTGATACTAAACCTGCAATTGAAACACAACCAATTAAAGACAAACAAACTTTTAAATATGGCAAACAAGAATATATTTATGATAATAAGTTAAATCTTTGGTTTAATAAAAGTACTAAACAAAAAGTAGACAAAAACAGTTTACTAAATGCTACACTGATGGCAAACTATGGATTTAAACCAGACGGACAAAGAGAATTAGATCCAACGTATAAAGAACAGTTTTTAACCTGGGTCACTAAAGGACTTCCAGACTGGCTAAAAAAAGGTGGTAGACTAGGACAGGATAGTCAAGTTAGTGCTAGAAATTTTGGTGGAAGACGTGGTGGTGAAATAGGAGATTTATTAGGTAGATTATTAATAGCACCGGGTTCCGGAGGAGGCTTACCAGGAAAAATTACTGATATGCTTTTTGGTCCTAAACCTAAACCAGAACAAAAGAAAGGAGAATCTGGAGACAATACTACTAAAGGTACACAAACCAGACCTCCAGGGAGTGACCCGGAACAAAATGACAATAGTACTACTAATTTAGTGCCTTATTCTTACGAGCCAATACCTAACGATAAAAAAGGACAAGATTATAAAAATCTTCTAAGAGGACAATCTACAGACTTGAGCGGTAAAAGGGATTTAAGTATATTGTCTATGAAAAGTGGTGATAAGGCAAAGTTAAAGGTTGTGAATACTAATGATGTGAATGTAAATGACATCTTCTATTATATTGGACAAGAAGACTCCGGGAAACCAGGACAGTGGATTAAAGGCACAGTTAAAGTAAAGCCTCAACCAAATAGTGAAGTTATTACAGTCATGACTGCCCACAGTCCTGCTGGCTTTCCTTTAAAATCTTGGAAAATGTATATACCGTTTGATTCAGAAACAACTCCTGCAGATTATAATGCTAGATCTAAAGATGGAGCCAAACGAGATATCAGTTCCTTTTCGAAGGGTTATAGTGGCATAGATAAAATGGAACTTAGGCAAAAAATAAAACTTGCTGTTAGAAATATAAGGTTTAATAGGAAGATGACTCCTAGCGGTCAAAATTTATTTAGTGACCCATACAAAATGCTTGGCTTAAAACAAGATGCTACAGATCAAGAAGTAGACAGGAATTTTAAAGCATTAAGTTCCATGTATCATCCTGACAAAGAAGGTGGTGACGAAGAACTATTTAAAATTATTGTTTCTGCTAGAGATCAAATAATATCTTAGAGGACTGGATATGAAATTTAATGAAATATCTAAGCCTTTAATTACGGAAATAATATTAGAAGCAGAAAATAAAAATACTCACTTAGAGCATTTGGAAGATAATATTTTTAATAAAGGATATCAAGGCGCCAAAGAAGCCATAAATTATCTATACAGCCTACAACAAATGCTAGATGGAAGTTCAGAAAAACCTGTAAGCATGACAACTAAATGGGACGGAGCACCTGCCGTGATTGCTGGTAAAGATCCTGCAACAGGTAAATTTTTTGTAGGTACTAAAGGTGTATTTGCACAGAAGCCAAAAATAAATTTTACAGATAAAGATATAGAAGAAAATCATCCTTCTGAAGGCCTACAAGATAAATTAAAATTAGCATTAAAAAGTTTGAAAGGATTAACTTGGAATACAGTTGCACAGGGTGATATGTTATTTTCTAAAAGTGATTTAGAAACAGTAACTATAGATGGGGAAGAATGTTTAGTATTTAAACCTAATACTATTGTATATGCTATTCCTACTAGTAGTGATTTAGCAAAGCAAATTACAAGTGCGGACATGGGCATAGTATGGCATACAGAGTATGTAGGAGGGCCTACATTAGCCGATACAACTGCTAAATTTGGTTTTGATAGTAGTGTACTAGGTAACAGTAATAAAGTATGGCATAGAGATGCCTTAATTAAAAACTTACGTGGAACTGTAACATTAACACAGGAAGAAAGTAATACTATTACAACATCTATTAAAGAAGCAGACGGTTACTTAAAAGGTATAGATTCAGATACTTTTAGTTGGTTAGAAAAAGGTAACGATCTAATAGGCAAAGACTTCTTACAACAATTAAAGGCTCATGTAAATAATAACATTAGAGCAGGAGCATTTGATGAGCCTACTAAGTTTGCTCAAGGCTTTGTGCAGAAGTATATTACCTTTATGCAAAAGAAAATAGATGGATATAAGACTCAAGCAAAACAAGATGAAATGAATGAAAAGTTGGTACAAGGTGTTAAGTTTATTAAAGAGCATGTACCAAGTATAGTAAGTGTGTATGATTTATATTTAAAAATTATACAATCCAAAATACTTATTATTAAAAAATTAGAAACAATTAGACAATTGCCTACGTTTAAAGAAACAGAAAACGGTTATGAGGTAACTGGCGAAGAAGGATTTGTAGCAGTGGATAGGATAGGTAATGCATTAAAATTAGTAGATAGACTAGAGTTTAGCAGACTAAACTTTGGTACAGGAATGCCAGGTAAATAAAATGGAACTACAATTAATAGATCAAGAAATATCAGAAGCAAGACTATTTAGAACTACTAATCAATTTAAAATTTATAATGGTAGAGATATAGCAGATTTGCTATATTTAACATCTTTAACTACATTTATGATGGCTAAAGATGAAAAACAAGAAGGGTTTGCAAGATCGTATGCAAAACAAACAGCACAATACGGTAAGTATAACTTCTTTAGGAGTCATGCAACAGACCTGTATTTGTTAGCATATCAGGTTAATGATCCAAGCAATAGAAATATTAGTCTTAAAAATCCTATTGAAAGTAAAATGTTTTTAAAGAGTTGTAATTTTAATGATTCACATCATTGGAACTTTTTTACTAAAGTGGGACAAGGCAGAGAAAACTCTAATGATACTATTGTTTACTTTATGAGATTAGAAAAGCAATTAAAAATAAGTAATGCAAAATATAAACAATTCCGTAGATTCATTACTGATTGGAAAAATTTAAAATACAGATCAAAACAATTAGTAGTAGCACAAATTATACAAGAATTTAGAAGGATTGGTAGAGGCAGTGAAATGATAGGACCTTTATCCACAATGACAAAATATAAAAGTTATAGAATGTCTGATAAGTATAAAAAACAACCTAGTACTGCTAAAAGAGTTGCTGGTGCGGCCGCTGGTGCAGTTGCAGGTAGATATGTAGGTAAAAAGATTGCACAAAGATATGGAAAAGATTCTGATAAATATAAGAAAGCAGGAACAGGAATCGGTGCAATAGCAGGTTATTGGGCTAGTGGAAGGCAAAGACAAAAATGAAAATAACGCAAATATTAAAAGAAGAACTTACTTGGTCAGACGTACAAATGAAGTACTCTGGAAATACTATTCTTTTACAAATGATAATGCAGGCCGGACAAGCACCAATGAACCAGGTAGATGGTAAAACAGACTGGGGGTCAGCAATTGATATGGGTAGTGCTAATTATCAAAAGTACCTAAGTGATGAAAATACTAAAAGGAAAAATTCTGAAAAGAAAAATAAAGGTACAGATAAACAAACAACTTCTAAAGCAACTACTGATAAAAAAACACGAGGTGCCCAAATAGGAAATCAAAATGCTAGAAAGGCCGCAAATTCAGTACCTGGATTATCAGATATTGATTTTTCAACAATAAGAAGTACTGCAACAACATCTTATGATGCAGGACGTAAAATAGCCAGTTTACCAGGAGATAAAATTTCTTATAACAAAAATAGTCTCAAATTAGCCGCTAGTAAGAAAAATCCTAATAATAAACTATAAAAAAATACAAAAAAAGATAAATAAGTGTAACGGAGTTATTTAAACTCCATAACTTATCAGGAGAATAACATGGCACAAGCAAACCCAAATGCTGACGTAAGAGCGGCAAACGGCTTCGTAGGAACTACTCACATTATAGCAGTTACAGATGTATCTGCAGTTTCAGTGAAAGCAGTATGTACAGAAGCACAAAACGAAGGTTTTATTGTTGTAGCAGTTGAAGATGATATAGCAAATGACGGATGTCACATTGCTGTTCAAGGCGCAGGCGCAACACCTTCATTCACAGGTGCAACATTGGTAGTAACATTTAGTTAAGACTTAGTTTTACACAAAAGAAGGCAGTTTATACTGCCTTTTTTTATGACTTTTTTGATAAATAAAAGTAACGTACAATACTATTGTACACTAATATTAGGAGAATAAAATGGCACAAGCAGATAGAAGAGCGGCGGCGGCTGGTGAGTTTATTGGTAAAGATGTATTCCTTAAGAGTTTTACTCAACAATCAGGAAATATTTCAGCAACTCAATTAACAGCATTAGTTAGCACAGTTCAAAACTTAAACCTTTCAGTATTAAAAGTTGGCGCACCAACGGCGGCAGTAGTTAATATGATTGTAGAAGGTGCAGACAATTTAGCAAACGGCGACATCGCAGGTCACGTTATTGGAGATGTCTCATTCTAAGTTAATTTAAACTTATTAAAAAATCCTCACTCGTTGGGGATTTTTTTTGGCTGAAGGAATGGTAATACTGATAAATAGTGTAATACAGGAGACACAGAATGGTTGCAGGAAATAGAAGCGGAGCAATGGGAAGTAGTGAGACACTTTCAGGTAATATAGAATTTTACACATTGTTTACAAGTATGGATATAACAAGAACTGGTGATTTTGCTGACATTAGTCAGAAAGATTTTGAAAGTGTTGTACAAGTAATTGGATTAAGAGCACAACCAGTTGTAATGAACGAACCTGTAGCATTAAGCGGAGTAGGTGCAAATGTTCTAGAAAATTACGGAGCACCTAGTATGACAGGAGCAGGTTGGATATTTAAATTTGCTTTTGAAAGAACAGATGTACACACTATAACTACACTTACAGACGAATTAAACGGAATAGTATTAAATGGTGGAACCATAGATACTAAAAGTACAATTAATATGGAATTTAGTAAGCAAGACTTATTATAATAGTAATATGCCAAAAAAGAACGAACCGGAAATAATGCCTAAGCCATACGTTAAAAGTGGTGATATAGAAGCACATATAATTGCTGATATGCTTCGTATAGAATCAATTACAGCAGAATTAAAAGAATTTAAAGAAGTGACTAAAGAGCGATTAAACAAACTTGAAAGTTGGATCATCGCTATAGTTGGACTAACATTTACTACACTAATGACAACAGTTGTAGGATTATTAATGAAGATATTATGAGATATTTAGATATAGTAGAAGAAATAACACTTGATGATGCAGAAGACTTTCACGAAGAGTTCGGATATGTAGGATATAGCATAGACGAAAATGATATGTTTGAAGCAGAATACCAAGGACGCAAAGTTAAACTAAACAAACCTATGCAAGGTGATGTTAAAAAGTTTAAAGTTTATGTGAAAGATCCTAAAACAGGAAACGTTAAAAAAGTAAACTTTGGCCATGGCGGGTCTAGTGTTAAAGGAAAAACAATGCGTATTAGGAAAAGTAATCCTAAAGCAAGAAAAAGTTTCAGAGCAAGACATAATTGCTCAAATCCAGGACCAAAAACAAAAGCACGTTATTGGTCATGTAGGAAATGGTAAAATGAGATTAGAAGAATTTACAGATGTAACTATTACAGAAGGCAGAATGGTATGGCGTAAAATGGGTAACACTATTAAACGTGCCGTAAGGTGTACTAGTGGCAGACGTAAAGGAAGAGTTGTATCTAATGTAAGTCAATGTAGTGCTCCTATAGATTTTAAAAAGAGACTTACATTAAAAAGAACAAAAGCAAGAATGGGTACTCGTATGGCAAGACGAGCTCAGAGAACTAAAAAGTTTAATCCTAATAGTAGAAGATTGCGTACTATGAATAAGAGACGTAGATAATGAAGTTTACTGATGTAAAAACTTTAGAACATTTATTGAAAGAATATAAAATAAAGGAACAATATCCTATATCTTCTGGCGAACAAGGACATGGTACTAACGCAAAACAAAGACAGCAACAAGAGCCTAAAGGTTCTATTGCTAACCGAGTCACCTCTTCCCCTACAGCACTAGGGAAGACAAAAAATGATACAGAAGTAGAGACAGGTCCAGAACGTAAAATTATTAAAGCAAAAGATGTAAATGTAAATCCAGACAAGCCAACGGTAGTATACTCTAAAGATGGCAAAGAACCTTACGAGGTGAAATCACGTGTAGGTTCTGGGAAACATAAAAATCTATTAATTGTAACAGATAAAAAAGGGAACACCGTAACGTTTGATCAATTTGATGACGTAGGACTAGATGAGGGCCGTCTCTCAAAAATTGCAAAACGAAAAGGCAAAAAATTAAAAATTAAAAGTCTTAAAGGCAAGATAAAAAGATTATCTAAAAGTCGTCTTAAAGAAGCAGATCCTAAACTATTCGAGATAAACTTTAATAGAAAAAATGTAGCAACAGAGGCCTTAGACGCTCCAGTTAAATGTGGCTTTGAAGCAGAAACATTTTTCTATAGTGTAGATAGCAGAAGTGCCAGTGACGATGTAGACAATATGAGTATCAGTGATATCGAATACGAATACGGTGATATGCCAGACCAAGTATGGGAAGACTTTGAAGAATGGTTGTACAGCAAAGGACAAGACGAATATCTAGATGACATTATAGAAGATAAAGTAAATGAGGTCAGAGAAGATGAAGACTATTTAAATGATTTTATAGATAGTGGTTCAGGACCAAGTTCCGAAGCAGTAGAACGATACAAAGACAATTTTGAAGAACAAGACCCCAAAGAATATGAAAACCGAGAAGAAGATGGTTGGGAGTATATTAATTGGGTCAGAGAGTATGTAGAAGAAGAATACGAAGACGAATATTTAGAATGGTTAAGAAAGGACATACAAGAAGACAATGATCTAGACGATGATGCCAAAGAAGCCGCAAGAGATGATTACAGTACAGAAGATTGGATATATGACAACTATAGTTATATAAGCAGTTTCCTTGATGACTATGGATACGACTACAGTAGACCAGGCGGTGATGTTGAGGGTGTAGCAGATGAATTAAATAACTGGATCAAAGATAATAGTTCATTCACAGAATATCCGGAATCAGGAGATTACGGAGATACAAATACTACAACTGCTTGGGCAGTAGAAAACGATAGCAGTATTGAACCTGACGAAGGGGCAGGAGCAGAACTTATATCACCGGTATTTGATAGTCCTAGAAAAATGTTAGAAGAAATGAGAAGTTTATTTGACTGGAGTGAAGAAAACTTTGGCACAAATAATTCCACAGGACTACATGTAACAATGAGTTGGCATGGTAAAAATCCTGATACAGTACAAGATGAAGACGGCGAATTTTGGGGAGATGAACCATCAGGACCAAACAAATTAAAAATGGCATTACTGTTAGGTGATGAATATTTACTTGCAGAGTTTGGTAGACTTAGAAACAGTTATACCAAAAGCCAATATCAAAATGTAT
>Ga0315320_10001712_pt1 | contig 18199 bp, 14 predicted proteins | sample M140m21515metaG_FD_203458 | JGI IMG/M metagenome (GOLD analysis project Ga0315320, IMG submission 203458) | Ammonia-oxidizing marine archaeal communities from Monterey Bay, California, United States - M1 40m 21515 | ecosystem: Environmental > Aquatic > Marine > Coastal | place: USA: California... | reverse complement strand
CGCGGCCCGTCTCCGCCTCCCGGCCGCGAATGAACCCCGCGCGAAGCCGATCCCGCTCCGCCGGATCCCGAAGCCGGAGCACCACCACGTCGTGGCGCTGGGCCGCCTGCCGGATCGCGTCCACGGCGTCGAGATCGTGGAGGTCACTGAGCACCACGACCATGCTGGCCCGTCGGGCCCGGGCCATGAGTTCACGCATTCGTTCACCGACTCGTGTGGTCTCGTCGACCCGGCCCGCGCGAAGCGGTTCGATCCCCTGCCAGAGATCGGAACGCAGCAGACTGGGTTCGACGCGGGTCCGACGGTCGCCGCCGCCGATCACCGAGCAGGGACTCAAGCGGCGCTGGGCGAGCACGCCGATCGCGGAGGCCAGCCAGATCGCGAGGTCCTGCTTGGTGATACGCGTGGATCCGACGGACATCGAGGCGGACGTGTCGACGACGATGTTGACGTCGACCCGCTTCAGCGCTTCGTATTCCTTGACGTAGGTGCGGCTGGTCCGGGCCGACATCCGCCAGTCGATCTGCTTGACGGGATCGCCCGGTTCGTAGGGTCGGGACTGGGCGTATTCGAGGCCCGAACCCGTGAACAGCGAGGTGTCGGTGCCGAAGGCGAGATCGTCGGCGAGTCGGCGCACCACCATCTCGAAATCGCCGTGGGCGAGTTCCTCGGGTGGGCCGAGCGTCGGACCGGGATGGTCGAGCCCGATCGACATCAGGCGAGGTTCGCCAGGATCTCGCGAAGCACATCCTCGCCGCGTCGGCCTTCCGCGAGCGCCTCGTAGTTGAGCCGGATGCGGTGCAGGACCACGTCCTCGGCGAGGGCGAGAAAGTCTTCAGGGACCGCGTAATCGCGGCCATGAATGAAGGCACGGGCCCGGGACGCGTTCACGAGGGCGATCGCCGCCCGCGGCGAGCATCCGAGTTCGAGATCCGGATGGCTGCGGGTCAGGGTGACCAGTTCGACGCAGTCGCGGACGAAGACGTCGCTCACGTGGACCTCGAGGACCCGTTCCATCGCCTGCGTCAGATCACGGACGTGGTACGGACTCGACTCGTCGATCGCGTCGAACGCGGACATCGGCACCGCGCCGTCGCCCTGCCGCTTCAGTTTCAACTGGAGCCCGCGTCGCACCACTTCCGCCTCCTGATCGAAGGTCGGGTAGTCCAATCGGTGCCGAAGCATGAACCGGTCGAGCTGGGCCTCCGGCAGTTCGAAGGTCCCCGCCTGCTCGACGGGGTTCTGCGTCGCGATCACCAGAAACGGGGCGGGAAGATCGTGGGTGGTGTCGCCGATCGAGACCCGCCGTTCCTGCATCGCCTCCAGCAGCGCCGACTGCACCTTCGGCGACGCCCGGTTGATCTCGTCCGCGAGCAGCAGGTTCGTGAACGCCGGTCCCTTGTGAATCCTGAATCGACCGGATTCCGGATCGAGGATCTCCGAACCGACGATGTCCGAGGGAAGCAGGTCGATCGTGAACTGGATCCGCTTGAACTCGAGGTCGATCGCCCGCCCCACCGCCTGCACGAGCAGGGTCTTCGCGATGCCCGGGACGCCTTCGAGAAGAAGATGACCACCGGTGAGCAGGGCGATGAGGATCCGCTCCACCACCACCTCCTGACCCACGACGGTGCGAGCGACGCTCGACGAGACGGTGCGGGCGAAGGCCTCGCCGGCGGCGGTCGATGCGTCGGTGGTGGCGTTGGAATCGTTCATTGCTTGAGGAGGCCCTTGCTGGTTCGGGGTTCGTGCCGGAGAGATCGACGCGATGGTCAGGAATCGCCGGCGGGCGTTTCGATGGGTTCCGCGAGAAGTCGTCCGACCACCTCCGCGACGCGGGCATCTGCGATCCCCGCGGCCCGGACCCGACCGTTGCGGTCGATGACCACGGTGGTCGGCCAGCGACGGACGCCGTAGGTCGTCGCCAGTCGACCGAGCGGCGGCCCGGCCTCCTCCGGCGGAAGATCACGGGCGATCGGGAACGGGGGTCCGGCCTCGCCGAACATCGACCGCATCCGTTTCCAGTCCGCGAGGTGGTCGCAGACGCCGACGAAGGCCACACCCTGCGGCGCGAGGCGCTCGGTGGTGCTTCGCCATTCCGGCATTGCGGTTCGAACCCGCCGACTGATCGGCGAGACGAACCGAAGGACCGTGATCCGGCCTTCCATCGCGTCGGGCTCGAGCGGCGTTCCGATCCACTCCTCCGCCTTGAATTCGGGCGCCGGTCGACCCTCGATGCGGGCGAGCCCGGGCAGTCGTTTCGAACCGCCGACGTACCAGTCGATCGGGAACTCCGCCTTCCCCGAGGTGCCGCCGCCACCACCGCCCGGCTCGGCGAGCAACGTCTCCACCACCGAGCCGACCTTGTCGGGCAGCAGTCCGGCGGCGCGCACCACGCCCTGACGGTCGATCACCACGTAGGTCGGCCAGAAGCCCAGGTTGTAGGCCTTGACGCTCGCGCCGTCCGCATCCCGGGCGACGGGATAGTTGATGCCCTTCTCGGACACCACGGCGTCCGCGGTATCCCAGCCGTTGCGGGAATCGTGGACGCCGATGAAGGCGAGCCCGTCCTTCCCGTGCTTCTCGACGAGTTCGATGTTCTTCGGAATCGCCGCCATGCACGGCCCGCACCAGGTGGCCCAGAAGTCGACGACCACCACCTTGCCGCGAAGATCCTCGAGCGAGGTCTCGTCGCCGATCCACGCATCGAGCGCGAGCGGTGGCGCGGCCTTCCCTTCGAGCGACTTCAGACCGGCGGGCCGGTCGGCCCCGGAGAAGAAGTGGTCGTCGGGGAAGTCCTGGGCGATGGACGGCGTGGTGATCACCACGACGATCGACACCATCAGGAGGAGCACGGCGGCATGGCGGTTCTTCAAGTGGGGACTCCTTGCGATCTCGAAGTATACGGCCCAGACCTCGTCCTCCCGCGCCGCGAACCCTGGATCGCCGGCCCCGAGACGACTCAACGAACCCGGATCGCCTGCCGCTTGAGCAGGCACACGATCGGCCGACCGACCTCGATTCCCAGCGCGGCGAGACTTTCCCGACCGACCTCCGCCGCGAGCGTCGGACCGTCGGTGCCGAGGCGGACTTCGACGAAGACGCCGGCTCCGTCGTCGGTCCAGCGCGTCACCACGCCCTCGATCTGATTGCCGATGCTCGTGCCCTCCACCCGATGGCGTGCGAGGGCGACGTCCGCGGGATCGAATTCGAGGATGATCGCTTCATCCGGCCCTCGATCCGACCCGGGAGTGACGAACTCGATCGCCGTGTCGGGGATCTTCACCACCCCGGCGGTGTCGGTGGTCCGGCCGCGAAGCCGATTGACCACGCCGCGCCGACGAAGCGTGGGCAGCACCGTCGCATCCTGGATCAGATCCGGATACCGCCCCTGCCCGACCAAGCGTCCGTCATCGACCACGAGGAGTTCCTCGGTGAGCTGGAGCAGATCGCCGAGGCGGTGACTCACCTGGATCATCGGTCGCCCGGTCCGATCCCGAAGGCGTTCGAGGTGTCCGAGGATCTCCGCCCGAAGCCGTCCGTCGAGCGACGCAGTCGGCTCGTCGAGGAGCACCAGGTCGGGCCTGAGCAGCAGGGCGCGACCGACCGCCACCCGCTGCCGTTCGCCCCCGGAGAGGTCGGCGACGTTTCGATCGAGCAGCGGGCCGAGCTCGAGCAGACCGATCAGATCGTCCGGATCACCCCCGCGGGCCCTCGGTCCGTACCGGAGGTTCCCCGCCACCGTGAGGTGCGGAAGCAGTCGGAGATCCTGAAAGACCATGCCGATGCGACGACGATCGACCCGGACGTCGATCCCCTCCGCGGCGTCGAACAGGGTCCGGCCGTCGATTCGGACGACGCCCCGTTCCGGCCGGATCAGCCCCGCGATGATCGCGAGGATCGTCGACTTTCCGGCGCCGGACGGTCCGAAGATCCCGAGCGTCGTCGCCGAGGTCGTGAAGGCGACCTCGAGGCGGAAGCCCGGCCGTTCCAGCGTGACGTCCACCTCGATCATGACGCCCCTCCGGATCGTCGGACGAGACGTCGGGAAAGAAGCTCCGACACCAGCAGCGCGAGGAACGAGACGATGACCGCGATCACCACGAGCCGCATCGCGGACGCGTCGCCGCCCGGCGTCTGAACGTCGCTGAAGATCGCGAGCGGAATGGTGCGCGTCACGCCCTCGATGTTGCCGGCGACCATGATCGTGGCGCCGAACTCACCGAGACTCCGGGCGAAGGCCAGCACCGTTCCCGCGAGGATTCCCGGCAACGCCAGCGGAAGGGTGACGGTGAGGAGGACCCGCAGCGGCCCGGCCCCGAGCGTGGCGGCGGCCGCCTCCAGCCGCGGATCGGTCGCCTCGATCGCGAGCCTGACCGCCCGCACCAGAAGTGGGAATCCCATCACCGTCGAGGCGATCGCCGCCGCCTTCCAGGTGAACGCGAGATCGACCCCGAAGTGTTCGTACAACCAGCCGCCGAGCCAGCCCCGACGTCCGATCGACAGCAGCAGCAGGTAGCCGACGACGACCGGCGGCAGCACCAGCGGCAGGTGAATCAGGGCATCCAGCAGCGATCGGCCGGGGAATCGCCGCCGCGCGAGCACCCAGCCACACGCGATGCCGGGCAACAGCATCGCGAGGACCGCGACCCCCGCGACCTTGAGCGAGAGCAGTACCGCGGACCATTCCTCGGTCGTGAGCATCATCGCGTCTCGACCTCCGGAACGGGCCTCATCGTGAATCCGTGACGACGCAGCACGTCCCGGAAATCGGGAGTCCGGAGAAGCTCGACGAAGTCCAGCACCTCCGGACGATCATCCAGTCGAACCACCGGATACACGATCGGCTCGTGAAGATCAGAAGGGATCGTGGCGAGTGTTCCGAGCCCGGTCGACGCGGCGACGTCGGTCTCGTAGACCACGCCGGCGTCCGCCTCGCCGAGCTCGACCAGCCGAAGCGCAGCGCGAACGTCGGTGGTCGGAACCAGGCGGGGCTCGAGCGACGTCCACCAACCCATCGATTCCAGCGACTGTCGCGCGTATCGACCGGCGGGCACATGCGCCGGGTCCGCGATCGCCAGTCTGGACCAGTCTCCAGGCGGTGCCGGCGCCTCGAGATCGATCGAAACATCCGCTTCCGACCCACCCACCAGCACGAGGCGGTTGCCCGCGAGAACACCGATGTCCACGGCGCTCGGATGTCCGGCGAGGACCGCTTCGGCCCAGGCTCGATCCGCGGCGATGAACACATCGGCACGCGCCCCGGCGAGCACCTGTCTCCCGATCGTGGACGTGCCCGCGACATGCACGCGGACCTCGACGCCCGAGGTCGCCTCGAACTCCTCCGCCGCCCGCTCGACGATCTCGCCGAGACTCGAGGCGGCGAACACCAGGATCGGCGGTTCAGGCTTCCCCGCTTCAGGCGCGAGCCGCTGGCAGGAGAGGACCAACGACAGCGGGGCGAGCAGCAGCCACCATCCGCGTGAGGATGCCGAGAAACCAAGGGAGGATGCCGAAAGGGCTGCTTCCATGTTGCAAGTATCGACTATTGAAAGAGTTGAGGTTTTTCCCGACGCCACGGCGGTCGTCCACCACGGCGATGCACGAGACCCATTCTCAATGAATCCGACGATTTCATTGGTATGCGCGGGCTCGATTGCTTAATTTCGACCCTTCAGGAGAGGGCGCGGGAAAGGGTCTCCGCCATCTCAATTCATTGAAACGCCATTGCGATCTCCGGATCGCCATGGCCAATTTGTATCAGGAGATCGATATGAACAAGTTCCTCATCGCGAGTTCCGTGCTCGCCGTCGCCGGCGGCGCCTCCGCCGACATCGTCTACAGCGGCGACCTCGGCCTGACCGTGAATTCCGGCGAGTCCGCGATCGACGTTTCGATCGGTGACAACTCTTGGCAGTTCGGGATCGTGCTCGGCGGCCCGCTGGACTACACCTACGTCACCGCGCTCAACGAAGGCGCCGGCCTCTTCGTTCCGATCGCGAACGAAACCTCGGCCCGCAACTTCGCCGCCGGCGACAACATCGGAACCATCACGTCCGTGCTCAACATGTTCCCGCTCGGCCCCGGCGACGAGAACATCAACCTGAACATGCACGACTACATCAGCGGCGAAGGCACCTTCGACGCCTCCGGAACCGGCTACGTCGGCTTCGGCTTCGGTGGCGGCATCGACTTCAACTACGGCTGGATGCAGTTCACCCTCGACGTCGACGAGAACTCCATGAGCCACTCGATCACCCTCGTCGACTTAGCCTACAACGACGAGGTCAACGGCTCGATCGAAGTCGGCGCCATCCCGGCACCGGGCGCGATCGCGCTGCTCTCGATCGCCGGCCTCGCCGGTCGTCGTCGACGTCAGGGCTGATCGCTTCGCGATCACGCCGATGACTCGGATCGAACACGCCCCTCCTCCGCCATGTCGGACGGGGGGCTTTTTCGTGAACCGTCCCGTTCGCCCACTTCGAACGCGAAAGGCCCGGCGATCCGCGAGGAATCGCCGGGCCTTCGTTCGGTCGGAATCGAACTCGTTTCAGTCCGCCAGTTCGATGTCTCCGGGACGCCAGGTCTTCTCGAACCACGGTTCGAGCGGGCCGTAGAGCCGGAGCAGCGCGAACCAGCCCTTGCCGGGGACCGTCTGGATCCAGTTCGCAGCGTTGATCCCCTTCGGCGACTCCGGTCCGAAGTACAGGGTGATCGAACCGTCGGCGTTCTCCTTCATCGAGTCGCGAACGCTGTTCTTGCTCGGCAGGAGCTGACCGCTCTGCAGTTCCGATCGCGTCTGCGGGTCATAGACCACGAACGACCAGAAATTCTTCGCCGGCACGTCGGGGGGAATGCGGAGCGTGTAGTTCTTCGAGCCGTCGAGATAGTCCCCCTCTGAATCAGTCGAGATGAGGGCGTACTGCGAACCCACACCGGGCATCTTCAAGGCCATGGCGGGCGTGTTCACGGTCGCGCAGTAGAAGAAGAGCGTCCGGGCGTCGAGATTCCGACCGCCGGCACCATCCGCGATGAGCCACCGATAGTCACCGCCGACGAAGGGCGTGTACCACTGCTGTCCCGGATAGAGGAACGCGGCGGGATCGCGCGGGCGCAGGAAGATCGCCCGCGCCGTGGCGTTGCCGATGGCGACCGAGTCTTCGAGGATCCCCTTCAATCTCGCGTCCGGATCGAAGGGCTTGCCCTTCTGAAGGCCGATCGAGGCCGCGAGCCCGCGAAGCTCCGGATCGATGAGATCGATCGGCTCCCGATCGAGCACGGTATGGATCTCCTCGAAGAACTCGAAGTCGTTCGCATGGATCGTGTTGAAGGGCGTCAGGGAGCCGTCGATGAACTTCATCGCCGGAGGATCGTTTCGATCGGTGTAGGGATAGACCTTCAATCCGTTCTCGAACATCGCGACCGGCGCGTCCGGCTTGCCGTCCTCCAGCAGTCCGCGAAGGATCAGAAAGTTCATGTAGCCGGGGGACCGGACCGCGAAATATTCCTCCCCATCGACCTCGACGAGCTTTCCACCGATGGGTGCATCGATCTCCGACATCTGATCCGGCGGGAGGATGAGATACTTTCCGCCCTGTCCGCGATCGGGACCGGGGCCACCCATGTCGACGACGAATCGGAAGAAGGCGTCATTCACGGTGCCGGGCCCGCACTTCGGGGGGACCTCCACCACCATCGGCCCGTACTTCTCGAGATCCATCATCACCCCCGCGTAGACGGTGTCGGTGTTGCCCGTCAGGAACAGGGGCGTCGAGTCGAGGAGTCGCTTGAACATCAGGCACTCGTTCGGTGCGACGCACCCCATCTCCTTCAATCCCAGCCGCAGGCCCTCGAGCGAGGCTGCAGGGATGAAGTTGAGGAAAACCTCGGTGCCGCGGATGCGGTCGAGGTTGTCGTACACGGCGTCCACGGTCTTCGCGGTCGGCATGCCGTCGAAGAACTCGAGCTTGCCGATCGACGTCTCGACCTGGTCGGGCGTCATGATCGACTTCGGGATCGGCGTGTTGAATCCGGGTGGTGTGGCATCCTGGGACGCGGAAACGGGTTCGCCGCCCAGAGAGAGGATCATGGCGGGGAGAAGCATGACTGAAGGGGACATCGGACTTCCTTTCGGGATTGGTGGGAGAGCGTGATGGGTTTGGCAGGCCCCGAGAGCCGGAGGGCCGAAGATCCGTGCGAATCGCCCCGGACCATGGCGGAGCGATTCAGTCGAAGTACGTCGGAAGCATGAGGGTGCGCGACCAGATGGTGTGGAGCGCGTCGAGGACGACCTCGGGATCGCGCTGCTGGCGTCGGCCGAAGCCGTCGATGAGGATCGAGGCGTCCATCCGGTTCAACGCCCGCGCAACCATCGCCGCGTCGCAGTCTTGATAAAAGCCTTCGGCCTGGCCCTTCCGGATCCGCGCTTCCACCGCATCGTCCCAGCTGCCCATGAACCTCGCCCACGAGGCCTCGAGCTTCGCGTCGTGCGGTGCCGACTCGCTGATGGCTCGGAACACCGGCCCGTGCGACCGGCAGACGGCGATGATGGCTCCGAGCGATTCCCGGATCTGGTCGTTCGCAGGCCCCTCCGAGAGGAACCAGGCGGTGGCCGCCTCATGCATCTCGACCTCGAGATCGCGGAGCAGCTCCTCGACGAGGACGGGGACGTTCTTGAAGTACTGGTAGAACGCGGGCCGACTCAGACCGGTGCCGCGCATGATCGTGACGATCGAGAGATCCCGGATCGGCCGATCCCAGAGAAGTTCGACCACTTCGTCGAGGATCTCCTGCCGTGATTCACCGGGTGATCGGCGTCGCCGTAGGACTGAGGGCTTCTTGGATCGGGTCTCGGTCACGCCTCCATGGTAGTGGCGTGACGTTCGTGATGCGACACGCACCGAGCCCGCCCGCCGCGTGGAATCCGATGCCCGACGACGCCTGCCACCATGAACGGTACCCTCCTACCGATGGAACCTGAACACCTTCAAGCCAATCGCGCCATGTGGGACGAACGGGTTCCCATCCACGCCGAAAGCGACCTGTACGACGTTCCCGGTTTTCTCGACGGTTCGAGCCGGCTCTGCGACTTCGAAGTCACCGAGCTGGGCCCGGTCGAAGGTCGGTCGCTGCTTCACCTCCAGTGTCATTTCGGGTTGGACACGCTGTCGTGGGCCCGAGCCGGTGCGGACGTGACCGGCGTCGACTTCAGCGAACCCGCGATCCGCGTCGCACGTGATCTGGCCGGTCGGACCGGGCTGGACGCCTGCTTCGAGGTCTGCGACGTCCACGAGGCCGGCTCCAGACTCGGACGCCGTTTCGACATCGTCTACACCGGCCGAGGCGCGATCTGCTGGCTGCCCGACCTACGGAACTGGGCCGCGGAGATCGCCGATCTCCTCGAACCGGGAGGCCGCTTCTACATGCCGGAGTTCCACCCCTTCACCGACGTCTTCCACGACGAGCGGCTCGAAGTCACCGAAAGCTATTTCGATGGAGGCCGCCCGTACCGGGACGAGACTCCGGGGACCTACACCGATCCGGACGCGGAGACGCGGCACAACCTGAACTTCACCTGGACCCACCCGGTGAGCGAGGTCATCACGACGCTCGTGCGAGCCGGCCTCGTGCTGGACTCGTTCCACGAACACGACTTCACGGTCTTCCCGCGATTCACCGCGCTGCGAAAGGCCGACGACGGCGACGTCCATCGCTTCCCGGAGGGTCATCCCCGCCTCCCCCTGATGTACTCGATCCTGATGCACAAACCGCCCGCCACCGACGACTCGGCCTGAGCATCCTCGCCGACCTCACCCTCGCGACGACGCTCGAACCCGCTCGATCGCGTTCCGAATCGCCGGCCCGAACACCTCGCGATAGGCCGCGGGTCGGAAGTGGAGTCCGTCTTCGAGGTAGAGTTCGGTCCGAGGCGAGCCGCGGGCGTCGAACAGTCCTTCGTTCACATCCACGAACGCCCGGTTCGGCCCCTTCCGACACGCCTCTTCGATCCGCTGATTCGCATCGTCGACGATCGCCCACCGATCGCGTTTCTGCGGTGCTCGATTGATCGCGACGTAGACGATGCCCACGCCGGGAAGCGCGTCCTCGACCGTCTCCATGAAGATCTCGACCCGGCGTGCGATGGCCGCCGCGGCCGCGCCCGCGTTCACGTCGTTGCTCCCGCAGTAACACACCACCACCTCGGGGCTGAAATCGACGACCAGTTCCTCGACGTACTCGACGAGTTCCCAGGTACGAGATCCGCCGAAGCCGTGATTGACGAGATCCGCGTCCCGAAGATCGGTCGCGGCGGACGACCACAGCCTGAAGATGCTGCTGCCGACGAGAAGCGTTTCGACGGGTTCCCGCACCACGGCGCGCGACCGGGCCGAAAGCACCTCGACCACCGCCGCGTATCTCATCTCCTGCCCCGCCGGCGGTGGCGGCGCGTCGCGAGGTCGGGTCGTCGTCGAACCGCCCGAGCAAGCGACGAGCAGGGCGACCAGGAACCCCTGAAGCGGGAGGAACAAGGCCGATCGAAGACGTGGAACGAGTGCGTGCATCCCGAGCATCATCGACCGATCGTCCCGATCCCGTCGATTCGGCTCCATGCACGCCGATTCGGATCGTTTTCGATTCTTCGGTGTCCCCATGGACCCGGTTCGGTCAAACTGTTCCCGTCGGCCCCCGGCCACGCTTTGGAGAGACACCATGCTCGAACGCTTCCATCGAATGCACGTCTTCGCCGTCGCCACCACCTTGGCGTCCGGCATCCTCGCGACCCCCATGGTCGTCCATGCGCAGGATCGAGGAAACCCCCGATTCCAGGACGTTCTCCTGCACGATCGATTCGATGCGGATGAGAACGGACGGCTCGATCGAACGGAACGGGATCTCGCCAGGAAGGAGGCCGCGTCCAAGCCGCAACGCCGTCGTCGCGGCGGACCGCCCGGGGGCCGCGGTGGCGAGGAGATGACGCGACCGGAGACCCGCGAAGACGCCCTCCGGATCGATCCCGATGATCTCGATGCGGTTCCCCGTCTCGAAGGCACCGGTCTCTACGACCAGGACGTCCTTCACACCTTCTTCCTCCAGTTTCCGGAAGACGACTGGCATCAGGAGATGGTCGCATTTCACGGCACTGATGTGGAGGTCCCCGCGACCCTGCTCCTCGATGGCCGTCCGATCGGCGAAGTCGGCGTCTCCTATCGCGGAAACACGTCCTTCGACATGCCGGCCAAGAAGTCGTTCGGCATCTCGATCGATGCCTACGACGACGACCTCCGGATCGACGGCCATCGCACGCTCAACCTGCTGAACGCGAACGGTGACGCCTCGATGATGCGGGAGGTCCTCTTCTCGAACATCGCCGGCGAATACGTTCCGGCGCCGAAGGCCAATTTCGTCCGAGTGGTCGTCAACGGCGTCCATCTCGGTGTGTACGCGAACGTCGAGCAGATCAACAAGGACTTCACGAAGCAGCACCACGGCAGCCGAAAAGGTGTGCGGTGGAAGGTGCCGCCCGACTTCTCCGGCGGTGGTGCGCTCGCGTACCACGGCCCCGATCACGACGACTACACCGGGCGATACGAATTGAAGACCGATTCGGCCGGACCGGAGGACTGGGACGCGTTGATCGAACTGTGCCGGATCCTGCGGGAGACGCCCGACGAGGACCTCGAAGACGTCCTTCCGCGTCACCTCGACGTGAACGAGACGATCCGCTTCCTCGCGATCGACAACGCCCTGCTGGATTCCGACGGCTACTACAGCCGCGGCAGTGACTACTACGTCTGTCTCGATCCGGACGGCATCTTCCACCTCGTGCACTACGACAACAACGAGACCTTCGGAGGCGGCCGAGGCGGCGGACGCGGTGGTCCCGGTGGACCGGGCGGACCGGGCGGACCGGGCGGACCTCCTCCCGGATTCGAACGCGGCGAACCGCCGCGCGGGCCCGGCGGGTTCGATCGAGGTGGCGGCCTGGAGCGAGGCGCTCGAGGGGCTCAGGATTCCCGCCGAGGTGATCGCCGAGGACGCGGCCGAGGCCCCGGTCGCGGCGGCCCGGGTCGAGGTGGTCAGGGTGGCGGCATGACTCAGGCACCGCTGGCCTTCGCCGACGAGGTCGAGACGCGGCCGGTGATCGCGCGGATCCTCGCCGTGCCCGCATGGCGGGCCGAGTATCTCGAGACTCTGCGGGAGATCGCGGAAGTCCAACTCGCCTGGAAGACGCTCGGACCTCGCGTGGACGCCTACCGGGAGCTCATCGAAGCCGACGTGGTCCGCGATCCGTTCCTGGGCGATCGCACCGCCTTCCTCCGATCGATCTACGGGGATGACCAGTCGCTGAAATCGCTCGCGGCGGAACGACGCCGATTCCTTCTCGACCACGCTGATCTGAACCCCGCCTCAACGGAACGGGAATGAACCGATGGAATCCGACCGACGTCGTCCCGAAGAATCGGGCGTGCGGACCGCTCGGACCGATGACTGAATGAGTACGTGGCGCGAAGCGTCTCGACGGAAGAGTCCCGGCTCACCCCGTTCTGGAATCACGACATGAAGGCCGATCCCGGCTTGATCGCCACCCTGCTGAACACGGCCAGTCCCGGCCCCGGTGAGACCGCGGCGATCCTCGACGGCCCCGTGCCGGCGGGTGCGGCGCCGGATCCGCTGACCACGCTCTGCATCGCGACCGCCTTCGGGTTCGTGGTCTCGGTCCTGCATCTGCTCGCCCACCGCGAACGCCCGATCTACACGCTCTGGCGGACGCTGCTCCTGATCGCCCCGCTCATCGCGATGTCCACGATGGCGGTCGGCTCGAACCTCGCCGCCGCCTTCACGCTGTTCGGCACCCTCGCGATCGTCCGGTTCCGGACCCCGATCAAGGATCCGCTCGACGCCGCGTTCGTGATCTTCTCGGTGGTGATCGGACTCGCCCTCGGGAACGGAAACCTCGAGGTCGCGACCGTCGGCACCTCGGTCATCGCCGTCCTCCTGCTCGTCCTGCTCGCGTTCAACCGGATCATGCCCCGCGAACACCGCTCGACCGTGCGGCTCACCGTCCGGGGAGTCGCGACCACGGACGACGCGTGGAAGTCCGTGCTCCGGTCGGAGGGCCTCAACTACCGGATCGAATCGTGCACGTTCGACGAGACCGCGGACACCCAGGCCATCAAGCTGAGCGTCGCGGGAATCGCCGGCGAACGCTGGCCGGCGATCCTCGCCGCGTTGATGGCCATCACCGAGGTCCAGCGGGCGGCCGGCCGAACCGAAGAGGACTAGCCTTCGGGAGCGTCGGGCAGGGAAGCGCTCATCGGAGAATTTCCCTTCCCGTGCAGATGATGCTCGAGGAAGGCCCTCACCGCCTCGAAGATCCGCGGATTGCGGAATCCTCCATGACCGCCACCCTCGATCTGGAGGAAGACGGCGGAGCCACCTTCTCTTCGGATCGCCTTCACGAACGTCTCCGACTGAGCAAACGGGACGAGCCGATCTCGATCGCCGTGGATCACCAGCAGCGGAGGATCGGCGCGGTCGACGAACTCGATGGGACTCGCGGATCGCGCCAGCGCCGGATGCTCCTGCACCGGACCGCCCACCAGCTGCGACTCCGGTGAATCCGGAGCGTCATGTTCGATCACGCCGTCTGGCGGCATCTGGGATTGAATGGCCAGCAGATCCGTGGGCCCGAAGAAGTCGATCGCGCCGGCCAGTCGATTCGGTCCCACCTCGTCGACCGCGAGCATCAAGGCCATGTGGCCACCGGCGGAGTGTCCGTAGGCGACGATCCGACGAGCGTCGATTCCAAGATCTCCGGCATGAGCTCGTATCCAACTCAGGGCCTGCCGACAATCCTCATACGGCGCCGGCCAGACGACCTCGTTGGTGAGGCGATATCCGATGCTCGCCCCTGCGTATCGCCCCGTCGCCACCAGATCCGTCAGAACCCTCACTCCATCCCGATGATGGCCCGACCTGTAGCCTCCGCCATGGATGTAGACGATCATCGGCAGCGGTTCCGGCACCGTCGGCCGCTTCGGGAGGAGCAGCGAAAGACGATGACGTGGATGGCCGTCACCGGCGTATGCGACATCCGACACCAGACGAACCTCGTCGCCGGGATTCCGGTCCGGCCGGCCGACCACCGCGACATGTTCCTCGAGGTCGATGAATCCATCGCCGTTGCGATCCACCCGGTCGAAGTTTCCTCGAAGATGCTCCGGAACCTCTTCGGGCACCAGCCGGCCGTCATCGTTCCGGTCCCATCGCTCGAATCGGTCGTCGATTCCCGCGACCAGCGATTCACCGGTCGCCGAGCCGGCCAGCAGCAACGCGAGCGTCGCCAGGCGTCGTCGGCGAACGAAGGGCGTGGATCGAGACTTCCGCATCGTTCGATTCTCCAGATGATCGGTCCACCGGGGCCTTCGCCTTCCGGCCCCCGATCTCCGTTCAGGGTACCGTCCCCCGTTCAAGCCAGACCAACCCGCCCGAAAGACCCCCTGGGAAGATCCCATGTCCGATTCACGCTCCGACGCGCTCGTACTCTTCGGTGCTTCCGGCGACCTCGCCCGGAAGATGACCTTCGTCTCGCTCTACCGCCTCGCCACCCGGGGGCTCCTCGACATGCCGATCGTCGGCGTGGCGTTCAGCGACTGGACCGACGAGACGTTCCGGACCAACGCCCGCGCCGACATCGAAGCGGCCGGACAGACCGTCGACGACGCGGTCTGGTCGACGATGGCGGCCCGGATGACCTTCGTCCAGGGCGACTACACGAAGCCCGAGACGTATGCGGCGGTGAAGAAGGCGATCGGCGATGCGAACCGACCGCTCTATTACCTCGAGATCCCCCCGAGCCTCTTCGAGAAGACGGTGCGCGGCCTTCACGACGCCGGACTCCTCGACGATCCGGGCGTCCGGGTGGTGGTCGAGAAGCCCTTCGGACACGATCACGATTCCGCCGTCGCGCTCTACGAAGCCCTCGCGGCGATGCTGTCGGACGATCAGCTCTACCGCATCGACCACTACCTCGGCAAGAACGCGGTGCAGAACATCATGGTCTGGCGATTCGCGAACCGACTCTTCGAACCGATCTGGAATCGGGATCACATCGAATGCGTCCAGATCACCATGGCCGAGTCGTTCGACGTCGCCGATCGCGGTTCGTTCTACGACCGGGTCGGCGCCCTCAAGGACGTCATCCAGAACCACATCATGCAGGTCGTCGGCCTGCTCGCGATGGAACCGCCGAGTTCGGTCGATCCGGCCCACATCCATGCGGCTCAGCAGGACGTCTTCGACGCCATGCGTCCGGTCGATCCCGCCGAGGTCGTTCGCGGCCAGTACGCGGGCTATCTCGACGTCGACGGCGTCGCCGAGGGCTCCGACACCGAGACCTTCGTCGCCCTGCGGGTGCACATCGATTCCTGGCGCTGGTCCGGGGTGCCGATCGTGATCCGCGCCGGCAAGGCGCTGGCCCGGACCGGCACCGAGGCGGTGATCGTCCTCAAGCAACCGCCCCTCGATCTGTTCGGCAAGGACCGACACGGCGGTGAAGCCCCGGAGCCCAACTGGATTCGGATCCGGCTCGGCCACAACGACGGCGTTCAGACGCGGGTGCAGGCCCTCGATCCATCCCTGTCGGACGCGATGGAATCGACCGACGTGGTCATGGACGTCGATTTCAAGGCCGCCCTCGACACCGAGAAGCTGCCCTACGAACAGCTGCTGGGCGACGCCCTCGACGGCAATCCCACCCGGTTCGCGACCCAGCCGATCATCGAAGGGACCTGGACGGCCCTCGCCCCGGTCGTCGAGCACCCCGGGCCCGTCGAACCCTACGAGACCGGCACCATGGGCCCCGCCTCCGCGGATCGACTGGTCGACGGACTCCATCCGTGGATCGATCCGGTCTCACCCGCGAGCGAACGCCCCGCCTGATTCCCGGGAACGACGCGGATCGCTCAGCCCGTGCTCTGCATCGCCGCGGCGAGCGCGTTGACCCCGAGCAGGACGACGTTCTTCATCTCGACCTCGTCGTCGAACGCGCCCGTCCGCACCCGTCGCAGAAGTTCGACCTGCAACGCGTTGATCAGGTCGGTGTCGGGATTCCGTTCCCGGATCGATTCCCGGATCACCGGATTGTTGTCGAGCAGACCGACCTGCCCCGTGATCTCGAGCACCGCCCGCTCCGCTCGATCGAACTCCTCGACGATCCTCGGATGGAGCCCGTCCTCGGTTCCGAGGTACCAGCCGCCGACCATCAGTCGGGCCCGGGCCATCTCCTGCTGGGCATTGTCGATGAACGCTCGAAAATGTCCTCCGGCCCGGTACGCCGAACGGCAGGCGTCGAGCTTCGACGTCTCCCCGAGCACCAGACGCTCGAACGCCGTTCCGATCCCGTACCAGCCCGGAACGTTGCATCGCATCTGGGTCCAGGCGAACACCCAGGGGATCGCGCGGAGATTCTCGAAGTGAAGTCCGCCGCCCGACCGCGAGACCGGGCGGGAGGCGATCGGAAGTTCGCCGATGAAGCGGACCGGCGAGCGGTCCTCGAAGACCGGCCAGAATCCGGGGTCGTCGATGAGATCCCGATACGTCTCCCGGGAGATCGTCGCGAGTTCGTTCATCATGCCGTCGGCCGCGTCGACCGCGTCGACGGAGGCTTCGTCCGCGGTTCCGGCGCATCCCGAGGAGGCGAGGAGCATCGCGTTCGCGATCTGCTCGAGATGACGATTGGCGAGGGCCGGCATGGCGTAGCGGAAGGAGATCACTTCGCCCTGCTCCGTGAAGCGGATCCGACCGTTCCGACTCGCCACCGGACTGGAGAGGATCGCACGATGGGCGCGTCCCCCACCCCGAGCGACGGTACCGCCCCGACCGTGGAAGAACCGGAACTCGACGCCGGCGTCCCGGCAGGTGCGGGCGAGTTCGTCCTGCGCCACCTGGAGTCGCCAGTTCGCCGCCCAGTAGCCGCCGTCCTTGTTGCTGTCGGAGTAGCCGAGCATGATCTCCTGGAACCGACCCCGCGCCTCGAGCTGCCCGACGTACGCCGGATCCTCGAACATCCCCTCCAGCACGGCCTTCGCCCCCGCGAGGTCGTCCACGGTCTCGAAGAGCGGCGCGACGTCGATGGGACACGTGACCGCGTCTCCGTCACGGTGCCAGAGCCCGACCTCGCGAAGCAGCACCAGCACCTCGTAGAGGTCGCTGGCCGCATGGGCCATGCTCACGATGTAGCTGCCGATCGCCGCGGGCTCGCGATCGACGACCTGCTTGACCACCGCGAGCGTGTCGAGCATCTCCCGGGTCTCCGGTGCCACCGCCGCGTCGCGGGCGAGCAGCGGACGACTCGTCGCCAGTTCATTTCGGAGGACGGCGGCCTTGCCGGCCTCATCGAGCGTCGCGTAGTCGTCCTCCACACCGGCGAGCCGAAGCAGGTCCGCGACCGCCGCCTCGTGGATCCGGCTGTGCTGCCGGAGGTCGAGTCCCGCGAGATGGAATCCGAAGGTGCGAACCTGCACGAGCGCATCGGCGAGGGTGCCTCCATCGGCCACCTCCGCGAGCCCCGCTTCGTGCAGGGCCCGGTGCAGGATCTCGAAATCCTCGAGCAGATCCCGCGCCGCGTAGGTCGCTCCGGAATCCGATATCGCGGCCCGCAGCCGTCGCTCGATCTGCCGGAGTCGACGCCGGAACGGCTCGTGCGCGAGGTAGGCGGCGTCGGCGTCGGTCTCGCCGAACCGGCCCGCGTCGCGGTCGATCGCGTCCCGCAGTTCGGTGGCGATCGGCACCCGGCGGTCGGAGACGCTCAGGTCCCGATGAAGGATCTCGAGGTTGGCGAGATGGCCCTCGATGGCCGCGGTCCTCATCGCTCGAAGCGTCGATTCCGTGACTGCCGCGGTGACGTTCGGATTGCCATCGCGATCACCGCCGATCCACGACCGGTAGCGAAGAAACGCCGGAAGCGCGTCGGGTCTGGTCCCGTAGTGCCGCTCGATCGCATCGAGCAGGTCCCGGTGCACCACCGGCACCGCTTCGCGGATCACGCCGGCGAGATGGTGAATGCCGGTCCGCACCTCGTCGACGACCTCCGGTCGACTCGAGCGGATCTCGTCGGTCGCCAGCGTCACCGCGAGCGCGCGGCGGACTCCGGCGGCCGCCCGCGAGATCTGCTGCTCGCCGGCGTCCTCGGCATCGA
>Ga0315320_10001711_pt1 | contig 18200 bp, 21 predicted proteins | sample M140m21515metaG_FD_203458 | JGI IMG/M metagenome (GOLD analysis project Ga0315320, IMG submission 203458) | Ammonia-oxidizing marine archaeal communities from Monterey Bay, California, United States - M1 40m 21515 | ecosystem: Environmental > Aquatic > Marine > Coastal | place: USA: California... | reverse complement strand
GTACAAGTTAGAAGTCGATGGTGACATAAACATCAAATCTGGTCATAATTTGAGAATAGCTGGCAATATCCCAGTTTTCAGTAACTGGACAGTCAGTGGTTCCAATATAAATCGAGCAACTGGAAATGTAGGTATCGGGGCGGCGAGTCCGGCGGTGAAACTTCATGTTGTGGGTGGAAATATTGGTTTAGACTACGGAAAAAGTATAGAAGTGTCACCACAGACCACCTGGACGAATGGTACAAACAAGCTCATAGAAACAGGTTGGGGTACGGGAGATGAGGTGCGATTTTTTACACCTGGGTCTCAATCTGCCACTCAAAAAATGGTCATCAATTCATATGGCAACGTCGGCATAGCCACAGCAACTCCAAAGACGAAATTACATGTTCACGGTGGTACAATTATAAACTCGAATGGGGTTGCCAAGAAGACTTATTCATATTCGGGAACTTTATCAAATGGCCAAACAATCGCAAATTCTACAATTAAACTCACATTCACAAATCATGTATTTTCTGCTAAAATTGTAGCCCATCTTGTAGAATCACCTACCGAAGTGAGTACAATTTCATTTGAATGTTGTGGAGGTCATTGGTCGGGATCTACGCCATCAACTAATATAGCTACAAGCCCCGTCACGGTATTTGGACCGGCGAGTACAAACCCGTGGAATGTGGATCTAACACTGACATCTAACACTGTAAGTTTAAAGCCCACGACAAATATGGCAGCAGCTGGTGCCTACAATGTGTTCGTTGAATACATCTCTCAGAACAGTGCGGGTGAACTTTCATCTCTACATGAGGGTTCTACGGCGGAAGTGTCGGATTTTGGATATTAATTTTAGATTTTAGAACTAATACTATAATTTTTTATGTCGAAAACTCCAATATAAAAAATACACAGATACATTAGTAGAAATAGCATTACAGACATTCTCAGTCGATGGATCAGGAAACGAGCGTTGGGTGTACGTGTCACTGCGGATAAAGAAAACTCAGACAAAAAAATTGTACGGGTATAATAGTAATAAATGGCGCAGACCAATATACAACACATTCCCGGTAAAGCCACTCTTACAGGTAATTTAAATAGCAGCCTTGTGGGAAACGTGACAGGGAACATTTCCGGGTCTGTATCTTCTACCACTGACGCAACATACGCCACCACGGCGGGTGCCGCAACCGATGTGACATATGCGACGAATGCGGGTGCGGCGGATACCGTTGCGTTTACGGATAGAGACTCTCAAAACGAGACGGACTACATTGCTTTTGTAAGTTCACACTCCGAGGGTAACAAGGCGCTCAGAACGGATTCTAATCTGTCGTATAATCCATCCACCGGCTACCTAAACGCAAATGTACCTTATGCCACTAACGCGACCAACGCCGCGGGACCGAATGGCGCACATGAATTAGATACAGGTGTAGTTGCGTCCACGATTGTAAAGAGAGACGGCGACGCAGATATTACTGCGAGGTTATTTAGATCATCTTACCAGAATCAAAATACTATCAGTGGTGCGCTCGCACACCGAGTTTCAACAAATGATAACTATATACGATTTTGTAGCAATATGGGGAGTGTACGAACCTTCATTGGTGCCCCTAGTAGAACTGGAGGTGGTGCAACGGGGGAGTGGAACATTAACATCAATGGATCCGCCGGCAATGTAACATACGCCACCACGGCGAATGCAGCAACCAATGCGACATATGCGGTGAGTGCGGGTTCCTCGACCCATGCGAATGCGGCGAATGCAGTTGCGTTTACGGTTAGGGATAGTAGTAACAATACAGACTACATTGCTTTTGTAGATTCACATGCCGCAGGGGACAAGGCACTCTTCACAGACTCTAACCTGTCATATAATTCGTCATCGAACTACCTAAACGCAAATGTACCTTATGCCAATAACGCTGGCAATCTCGGTAACCGAGCCTTGTCGACCAGTGCTAATGCCAACTCAATTGTACAACGAACTACCAGTGCACATGTATATATGAACTATGGGTTTTCGTCGTATTTGAACATGTCACACGGCACTGGTACCCGTAACAGTGATACAGTTTTCTATTCCTCGAATGATAATTACATTCGTAAAACGACCGCCTCTGGCATGAGAGCGGCTCTTGACGCCCCCCGGAGAGGTGGGGGTAATGCGTCAGGGACATGGAGCATTAACATCAATGGAAATGCGGCTCACCTCGGGGCATCGAACGCGCGAGGGAATACCTCCCTTGTACATATCACCGGGTCCGCCAATCACAGTCACAGATCTTGGACTTGGAAGAAGTTACACGCTAACGGAATTTCGCACGCGCTGGCGAACTGGACCGATAATGACGGCGACGACGGTTTCGATGGAGATTACGGACCTAACGCCTCAGGACCGTTAATGAACGCAAGTTACGGTTTCATGGGATCAAACTGGATAATCACCAATCAATGGCTATTCAAAGTTTCCGATCGTCGTATTAAAGACGATATAGTCCCCATAGAAACGGATTACGCACTTTCAAAAGTAAATAAACTCCGACCCGTGTCCTTTATAAAGAAAGATACCAGACAGCCTGAATATGGATTTATCGCCCAAGAAGTTCAAGAAGTAATTCCGGAGTCGGTGTCAAAGACAACGGGCATTGTTGGAAACATATGCGAGTTTGGAAAATTTTCAGGTAGACGATTAATTAATGAAGATGAGCGGCACATGCTTAGCAAAGATACGTCGGGTAATTATAGTAATATATATGAATACACTATGACAACTTTTAATCCAATTCCGGATACATTCGATGCATCAACAACGGCTATTTTTCGAATTGATAAACATAATCCAAATAGGGTTAAAAATGTATGTATAGACACTCTTTACGAGCCAGAAATATCTGGCCAAGTATACACACCACCTGGGTATGGAGATCAATCCACGTCAATTATTAAACTATTAATTGGCGAAGATGATATTGAAGGTATCAATGAACAGGAAACTTACAGATTATATGGTACGGGTGTCGAGGATATGCGAGCATTAGGTGGAGACTCGATACTCTCAATGGTCACAGCGTCTGTTCAGGAAATAGATAAGTTAAGACTACATGATCAGGCTAAAATAACCAGTTTAGAAGCTAAATGTAAAGAAGTATCGGAAATACTCGATACGCTAGAATCTAATTAAATCCAGTAAAAAAATTGTACGAGTATAATAGTAATAAATGGCGACGACCAATGAAGTGAAATATCCGGGTGCCGCTACAGTTACAGGTACTGTCACTGCCAGTCTCACAGGAAACGTGACAGGTAATGCAAGCGGAAGTTCATCTACCGCTACTAACACCGCATACGCCACCGATGCGGGTTCCGCTACTAACGCCGCATATGCCACGAGTGCTGGTGCAGCGGCCACCGTTGCGTTTACGGATAGAGACACCCAAAACGAGACGAACTATGTTGCTTTCACCCTCGGGCATACCGCCGGTCAACGTGCTCTTCATACGGATGAAAATCTGACGTATAATCCGGCCAACGCCTACCTAAACGCAAATGTGGCCCAAACCGCGAACGCGACCAATATTGGCGGTCTCGCCGTCAACGATACCGGAACCGCGAACACAATTGCTGCTCGTACCGCGACAAACGGTGATCTTAAAACTCGGTTATTTAGATCATCTTACACGAATCAAAATACTATCAGTGGCGCGATCGCATATCGAGTTTCAACAAATGATAACTATATACGATTTTGTAGCAATACGACGAATATCCGGGCGTACTTGGACGTCCCCTCGACAATTGGAGGGGATGCGTCAGGGACGTGGAGTATCAGTGTGAATGGATCCGCCGCCACCGCCGCGTCCGCGGCGAATGCGGGTTCCGCAACCGACGTGACATATGCGACCACCGTGGGATCGGCGACCCACGCAAACCAAGCAAATAAAGTTGCGTTTACAGATAGGGATAGTAGTAACAATACAGACTACATTGCTTTTGTGGATTCACATGCAGCGGGTGACAAGGCACTCTTCACAGACTCTAGCCTGTCATATAATTCGTCATCGAACTACCTAAACGCAAATGTACCTTATGCCAATAACGCTGGCACTCTCGACGGCCGTTCCGCATCAACGGGTGGTAATGGCAACTCAATTGCACAACGAGACGGGTCCGGGCATTTATCCATGCAATATGGGATGTCGGTGTATTTGAACATGTCACACGGCGCTGGTAACCGTAACGGTGATACAGTTTTCTACTCCTCGACCGATAGTTACATTCGTAAAAATAACAAGAATGGCATGAGAGCGTCTCTTAACCTCCCCACTAGAACCGGGGGTAATGCGTCAGGGACATGGAGCATAAATGTGAATGGACACGTCAACTCACTCAACACTACCATGAGTGGGACTTTATATAGTACCGGTTCGGACAACTTCTACGCCGCCCCCTATTCCGTTGGTGCGCAGTACTACTACACATTGTTCACAGGTGGGTTTTCAGTTTGGGCGAATGATGACGACGGACCCGGTTACGGTAGCCCGTCGAACCGGTCTGTGAGTGCCAATGTTAAAAGGTCTGTCGTCTCGGGTGGTGACATGTATAGGCATTCGGATATCCGTATTAAAGACGATATAACCACTATAGATACGAATTACGCACTTTCAAAATTAAATAAACTGCGCCCCGTATCTTATACCAGGAAAGATACCAGGGATTTTGACTATGGATTTATCGCTCAAGAGGTTGCAGAAGAACTACCGGAAATGGTGGGAATCTCCGACGGGTTCATTGGAGACATTTGTGTATTTGGAAAATTTTCAGGTAAAAGACTACTCGGATCCGAGGAAATGCAGACGTTGAAGAATACAAGAGATGAAATTGCAAAAAAGATGGGAATTGAGTATCCTTCCCATATGTTGAACGATGATATCCTCAAAGCAAATGTGTATCAATACACTATCACAACTTTATCTCCACTTCCAGAGTCGTATGATACATCCAATGCGTTTGTTTTACAGATTGAAGTGAAAGGTCCGGAGGATGCGATAAGATTTACCAATAGATTCGAGGTTATGTATAATCCTAAATTATGTGGTGAAATAGAAGGCGATTCGGTGATTAAAGTGTTAATTTTTGAAGGAAATGTTGGGTACAGATATGTCAATGAAGACGAAATATACAGATTATATGGTAGATATACCACGGACATTAAGACATTAGAGGGTGATAAACAAATGATATCTATGATCGCGGCATCTGTACAGGAAATAGATAAACAAATGATACAAAGTAAAACGAAAATAAACGAATTAGAAACCAAATATGAAGAATTATCTAAAACACTTTCAGAATTAAAAACAAATTAAGATTTAGAACGAATGATAATATAATTTTTTAGATTGAAACCCAATAAAAAAAATTATACAGGTATAATAGAAATGGCAACAACCAACCTGCAGAGTTTTGCGGGTGATGTCGTAGTAGAAGATACTTTGACTGCCACCCTCGTGGGAAACGTCACAGGGAACATTTCTGGATCCGCAGGTAGTGCCAGCAACGCGGCATACGCAACTACAGCGGGTTCAAGTACTAACGCAACATATGCTTCGAGTACGGGTGCAGCGGCCACCGTTGACTTTACAGACAGAAATAATACTAACGACTCAGACCACGTTGCTTTTGTAGGTTCACACACCGCGGGTAACAAGGCGCTGTATACGGATTCTAACCTGACGTATAATTCATCCACCAGCTACCTAAACGCAAATGCATGGCACGCCAATAACGTGGCGACTCTGGAGGGTGTCTCACCCTCCACGGAGGCTAATGCGGATAGTATAGCGCAACGAAACACTTCTGGGGATCTTAAAGCGCGGTTATTTAGAACAAATTACACGAATCAAAATACTATCAGTGGTGCGCTCGCATATCGAATCACCGCCGGTGGCAATAATGACTATATACGATTTTGTAGCAGTAACTCCGCGTCGCGAACTTTTTTAAACGTCCCCACTAGAAGCGGGGGTCAGGCGTCGGGGACGTGGAGCGTTAACATCAGCGGATCCGCCGGCAATGCGACATACGCGACCAGTGCGGGTAACGCCACCAACGCAACATACGCCACCACGGCACTCAACACCACCCATGCGAATGCGGCGAATGCAGTTAAGTTTACGGATAGGGATAGTAGTAACAATACAGACTACATTGCTTTTGTGGATTCACACGCAGCGGGTGACAAGGCACTGTTTACGGATGATAGTCTGACGTATAATTCGTCCACCAACCATATAAACGCAAATGTACCTTATGCCAATAACGCTGGCAATATCGGTGGCATTGACGGATCAGCGAATTCTGCTGTCAACACAGTTGTAATACGCAATGTCCACGGACATATATATATGAACTATGGGTTTGCGGTGTATTTGAACATGTCACATGGTGCTGGTACTCGTAACGGTGATACAGTTTTCTACTCCTCGTATGATAATTACATTCGTAAAAATGCCGCAGGTAACTTCAGGTCATCTCTCGACGTCCCCACTAGAACCGGGGGTAATGCGTCAGGGACATGGGGCATAAATGTGAATGGATCCGGTAAAGTAAATGGAAATATTTCATATACCCTCAAATGTAACGCCAACAGTGGAATCGGTTATGTCGCCTACGGGCGTCGAGCGGCGGCACTCCCATACATGGGGCAGGGCGGCGAACCGCAGATCGGAAACATGCCCGCCGGTACACTCGATTATGGACTTCGGACCACATCTGGAATGATATCACATGCAGGGTTTTGGGCGTACTCCGATCGCCGTATTAAAGAGAATATAACCACAATAGACACGAAAGAAGCACTTTCAAAAGTTAACAAACTAAAACCCGTAGGTTATATAAGAAAAGATAATCGAAGACACGATCTTGGATTTATCGCTCAAGAAGTTCAGGAAGAAATACCAGAAGCGGTGAAAATGACCAGTGGATATGTCGGAGATATATGCGAGTATGGAACAATCTCAGATAAAAAACTATTCTGTGTCGCGGACGAAGATAATCCAACTACTGCATATCAATACACTTTTACAACATTTGCCCCACTTCCAGAGACGATTGATACATCCAATGCGTTTGTTTTTCAGATTGAATACAGACCAGACCGTACAATTGACGACGGGATTGATGCAGAAACTATAGACGCCGTTTACAACCCAGAAAATTGTGGTGAAGTAGAAGGTGATGGCACTATATTTAAATTTATAGTTGAGGAAAGCGCTACTGATATTATAGATGAAAATGAAGACGATGTATTTAGAATATTTGGTACGATGAAGTACGACTTCCTCGCGCTTTGTCCTAGTGAGATAGTATCATTGGTGACAGCTTCTGTCCAGGAAGTAGATAAACAGAGGCTACAGGATTTGGAGAGATTAAATGAATTACAGGCTAAATATGAAGAGTTTACAAAGAGAGTCGATACATTAAAGGGAAATTAACTTATCTTTAATGTCGCTATACTGGAGAACATAAAATTGAGACTCCTTAGTACTGGGATCGGTTATAATGCGTTTTTGCAACCGATGCTTGCCATCAATCAATCTATATTTACGGTTGGCTGGGTTGGATGCTCCTTCGACTATAACTGGTGGTATTGTAGGATCACACCTGGCATAACGAAAACCTATACAACAGGCGCAATTATATCCAAGTAACGAGTGGTCTAGATCATACCCCTTCCAACATATTTCGTCGTGGGGTATAGTATCTATTTTATCGTCTGTCAATAAATCGGTAATGTCCTTGAGTAATAATATGCGGTCTTTGCCATCAATCCTCCAATCACCATATCTTGAGTGTGTCGGACCTCTACATTCATGTACTCCATGAGCCAGGGAAGGAGTGGAACTCATATTTTGATATATTAATATATTAAAAATCCAATACTTTTTCGATGTGTATCACTACTTATGTAATGCCATAACTTACCCTCCTTTGGTATGGTAAAATCATTTACATGCCAACCCTTTTTATCATACCTGGTGATGACCCGGTCTGTATCTTTATCATAATATTTAAAACAACTTTTACCTTCTTCTTCCGCCCACGTTAGATATACACGTCTACCTGGAACATTGCTGTTCGTATGCCATCCACATACAGAACCCGGTGGCATATAATATGTACCACGATGCTTCACAAGTCGTGATCCTGTATGCTGGGATAATTTATCACGTATGCGGTCGATGACTTCAACCCCAAACTTATGATAGTATGCCGTTCTATTGTTATATATATCTCGACAAGGATATTGGTAATCAATCACACCACTTCGCATATATTTATCGAGGACTTCATCTGGATTCACCGTTCTTGGTTTTTCTGGGTCATATTTTATTTTAATATATTCCGAATTATCCCAATCTAATTTATCCAAGAGATCCAATTCCTCCTTAAGTATTTCAATCATATAATTACATATGCTAATATTTTTAATATGATTTAAATATCCAAGACGGCTTAAAAAAAACTCTCACTATAATATAAAAAATGTCTGGTGGTATCGCCCAACTTGTTGCTGTCGGTGCTCAGGATGCGCACCTCGTCGGTCAGCCAGAAATCAGCTTTTTTCGCTCTACCTACAAGCGACACACAAATTTTTCCCAAACTGTGGAACGCCAGGTGATCCAGGGGAATGTCTCCAATGGGGGTATGTCCACTGTTCGGTTAGAAAGAAAGGGGGATCTCCTCAGCTATGTTTACCTTGTACCCAACGACGGATCCGCCGCCCAGGGGTACAGTGCTGCCGACTGGCGCACAAAAATTGCCAAGGTAGAACTCCTAGTCGGGGGTCAAGTCGTTGATGATCAGGACTCCACTTACTCTACCCTCATCGCCCCAGTACTCTCCGCTACAAACGCGTCCAAGTCGGTTTCCGGTGATCTTAACGCCGGTGCCAGTACTTCCCGATTTTACCCCCTTCGTTTTGCTTTCTGTGAAAACCTCCAAACCGCCCTCCCTCTTGTTGCCCTTCAGTACCATGACGTGGAACTTCGAATTACATGGGGGTCCGCGGCTGCCAGCGATAAGTGGGACATATACGCCAACTACGTTTACTTGGACACCGATGAGCGTGAACACTTCGCCAGTACTCCACAAAACATGATCATTACCCAAGTCCAAAAGGCGACCGCCTCCCTTGGCAAGATCCAAGAACTTAACTTTAACCACCCAGTGAAATATCTCGCTGCGGGTAAGGTGTCGGCGCTTGGAATACTCAACAATGATAACAAACTCAAGCTTCAAATCAATGGAACTGATGTGTCGGACTTCAAGTTTGCCGATCCAAACTTCTCTCACGTCCCACTCTATTACAACACAACCAACGCTTCCAAGCCAGCGACTCTCAAGACCCTTTTCTTGTATCCATTCTGCTTGGAAACTAGTAAGTTGCAGCCTACAGGGACCCTAAATTTCAGTCGTCTCGACTCAGCCCGCATCGTTAATGATACTCGGGATTGTGATGACGACATTTATGCGGTCAATTACAACATTTTACGCGTGGAGAACGGTATGGGCGGTCTCCTTTACAGTAACTAAACTCTCCGTATTTAATAAAGCATATGTGGAACATAGTTTTCCTCCTCGCCATCGTTTTTGTATTGACGTACGATCCAAAATCCAGGACACTTGAAAAGTTTGTCGGTCAACCCACACAACCAACTCAAAAGTCCTGTGAACCTACGCATTACGAAGCCGTACAATTTGCCCAAACACCATATGAATGTCCTCCACCAGGCAGGACCTATATGGGTACTCTTACTTAAAAAGAAGGGGTGTTTATAATTTATAATGATTCCAATGGATCGCGAAACCCTTATGATGGTCGCCACAATTGTGGCGATTGCAGGTGTTATCTTCTTATTCAAGGAAATGAACAAGGCTAAATCTGATGTCGAAAACCTTAAGAAGTTTTCAGCTCATCTCATACACCGTCTCAGTGCACCCGAACCAGAATCCGAACCAACAGTTGAAACTGAACCTGAAAATGACGGGAACGTTACTGAAGGAAATGGAGAAGAATAAACATATTCATTTATTATAACTTGCGAATGCGCAATGAAAAAATACAAAGCTATAGCGATACCGGTCAGTTTTGTCGATGAAAAGCCCAAGTTTCTAACTGTGAGGGATCGGCGTTTTAAGGATTGGATTTTTGTTACAGGGGGGTGTAGACGGAGGGAGATTTTCAATCCCCTTCGTTGTGCTCTCCGGGAACTAGAGGAAGAGACCAGGGGGGTGGTTTCTCTAAAAAATGGCGAGTATACAGAGTTTAAATTTACAGTCAAAGAGAGCCCAACAGTTGATTTGGAATATAATGTTTTCATCTTCTTTGTAAACTATACTAAATCCCAGCAGCAGGCACTCGTAAGAAAGTTCTACGAGGAAAAACAAAAAACACATATCAAAAAAATTAACAAGCAACCAATAAAGAAATCTTTTGACGAGAATGATTACATGAGCTTTGATACCCTCGAGGAGTTCAATTCTCGTAAGCGATGGTCACGCATCGTGGACAATGTTCTCAAAAATCCAGAATTTTACTCGTGTGTGAGTTCCCTCAATAGAAAAACATTCTCTATTAAGTAGAATGAAGTCAAAGGCTTACATTTTAATGCAGATAGGAGAACTACTCAAAACAAACAGGGGTCTCTGCCCGGAAGAGGTAGAGGAGTGGATAAAGGAAAATGAAAATAAGAAAGTGTATGAACTTCTTGTTATCAAAAAAGAACTCGCAGAGTCACCTAAAGAATACGCAGACGTTTCTTTTATGAGGTGGTTTAGAGGTTAGACGCGATACAAAGGTATGTTTAAACGGTGGTGTATTCAACAAAAAATTAACAATGCAACCAATCTATCACATGTGCTCATGGACGGTGGCGTCCTTTCCGTGCCATTTGATAAATTGAATGAGTTTCACGAGAAGTATATAGAAGCTGTCAAGTCTGGCGAACAACTGTTTGTCGTCGAACAGAAGACTCCAAATTATAACTTCTTTGTGGACATTGATTATAAAGATACCAGATCTCTCACGATTGCGGAGATTCAGGATATATGTAAGATCATTTGTGACAAGGTAAAGCGCCACGGTGGCAAGGATTGTCTAATTTCCGTGTCACCCCCGAAGATGGTTGGACGATATACGAAGACTGGGGTTCATCTCAACTGGCCAGGATTTGTCGTAGATCAGTCATCGGCCATCGCTCTTAGAGAACACATTCTCGTGGTACTCTCAAAGTCTAAAGGTGCGATGGATTGGAATGAAATTGTAGATGCGGCTGTATATGGCAGCGTTCGTAGGAAATCTAAAGGAAGTGGATTTCGTATGCCATGGTCTCACAAGATGGCAAAGCACATGCCGTGTGGTGGCCAGGGTTGTGAGGAGTGTGGAGGTAAGGGTAAAGTTGTACAGGTTGCCTATCTACCCCTATTTATATATAATCATGGTCCCCTCAGTATGCTGAAAAAAATCGATCCTCAGCCAAATCTGGATATCCTCAAAATGTCCTCTATTCGGACCGAGCAACCACAACATATTACAGTGGAGCCGCCATCTTCTGTCATCAAAGAGGGGTCATTCACAGATGCCCAGACAAAAGATGAAATTGAGAACAATGAGCTCAGAGGTCTCATTGAGGACTTTGTTCAGATGAATATGAAGGGGCAGTGTGATTCTACGATTACAAAAATTTTCAAACACAAGGAAACCTATCTCGTTTCAACCAATTCGAAGTATTGTGAGAATCTCGAGAGAAGTCATAGTTCGAATCATGTATGGTTTCTTATTAGCGGTTCAACTATAGCTCAAAAGTGTTTTTGTAGATGTGAAACAATTCGGGGTCGCCGGGATGGGTTCTGTAAAGACTTCTATGGTCGCAAGCATACACTTACCCCCAAGATTGTTCAGAAGTTGTACCCCGAAAAGGACGATCTCAGAAAGTGTCCAGAAATCAAAAAATTTGAAGAGAAGCCCCAAATTAAACAGAGTGATGTGAAGCCGCACCTGGAATCATTCATGCAGAAACACATGAAATGTCCGGATGACACAAGAGTTATAGGAATCACCCAATTAAAAAAGAATTTCGTTGTGTCAACTACATCTTCATATTGTGAGATAATCAAGGGAAATCATGATGGTCATACGATGTCATATGTTATCAATGGGGGTTATACAATAACACAAAAATGTCCAGTTTGTAAAAGGGTGCCAAAGGGGAGTGTAAGCACTCATTGTCTCAGTGGGAGCGTCAAAGAAGCGCTCAAAACATTGCCAAAAAGGTGAAAGCTACTTAAAAAGCAGGAGTCTTTAATTATTTAATGGTTCAGACCAGAACGCGAACAGGAAGAAAAATAAAGAAGCCGGATCTCTATCAACCAGAGGAAACTGTTCTTGAAGACGATTACTCACCCGAAGAACACGATTCAGATTTAGGAACCGATATTGACACCGAAGACGAATACGATTCTGAAGAGGAAAGTGATTCTGATGATGACGATGAAGGCAGTATGAAAGATTTCCTAGTGGACGACGAAGAAAGTGAGGAAGAAGATGCTTAAAAAAAAGGCAATCTATATTAAAAAATGGAAACTGATATAGGAAATCCGATTGATTATAATCCAGTAGATGATCCATTTAAAGAAAAGGAGGAGAAGTTTGAAGATAGTACACCTATAAACGAAGAACAATACTATTTTCAACCTCCTGAGACGATGTATCCCCCACAACAACAATTTAACGCATACCCAACAGAAAGAAATGATTTTTTTTCAAATGTCGATAAGTCGGTTTGGATTATAGCATTTGCCGTGTTTTTACTTGGCTTTTTCATGGGGAAAACCATGCAGCCAGTGATCCTCCGGTACGCTTGAGTACCCAGTGAAATTCCCCGTGTCCCCATAAATTGGAATGATTTTCCCTGTGATGTCACGATTCATAACCTGGGTCGGATACATAGGAATAATGAACGCGTCGCGTGTATCCTCGACGAATCCATGTGCCGTATCCACCTTAACTTTCCCACTTTTGTTTCTTGAATTCACAATTTTACTTGGTTCAAAAAACAAAATAAAGAACGCGCTTGTCAAAATAATGGTTAAAATTATTTTCCACATTTTTGTTCTAAAATTAACTAATATTTAATTTAGGCGGAGGAGGCTTCTGGTTCTTCACTCGCCTTCGCCTGTTCTTCGCGCCACTTGCGTCTCTCTTCGATTTCCGCCGCAACGAGGGCGTCGGCTTCCTTGACGAGATCTTCCATTTGGGCATCTGGCTTTTCCTTCTTGAGCTTTTCGATAAGATCAGCTGGGTGACTAACCGGTGGTTCATCTGGCTTGGTGTAGAACATAGAGTTTTCGTCACCTGGCTTGACATACGACTTAGCTTCAGCCATGTCACGCTTTCGTTCATTGAACATCCGCGCAGCTTCGGCTTGATTATCCTTGTACCCCGACATAATCTCTTCCAATTTTTCATTTTGATAATGAACGTCTTCAATTTTAAGTGGATCCGGTGGAATCAACAACCATTTGTACATATCAACCACATAGATGTCAAAGGTGCTATCTTCCTTCTGGAGACGCTTCGCATGCGCCGCAGCCTCGTCACGGGAGGAAAAGGCACCACGGATTTTGATACCAAACTTGTCATTCTTTTGTGGGGCCTCTGGTCCTACGACGGAGAGACACGCAAATAATTGACCTGGGACTGTAGTGTAATCTTGTTCGAGAGACATGTTTTATACGTAGCACACTGCTTAAAACTTTAAGCTATTCTATTTATATAAATGAGGACATTCTGGGATAAACAGCCAGTTCCCCAAGAAGGTGTGACATATGAAAGCGGTAGGGAAATTGAAAAGGATAAGAAGATAATAATTGAACCAATGAAACTTCCCGAAGGGTTTTCATGGGATACGCCCAAACTTGAAGAGGCGCATAGACTTTTAAAACCTTATTATGTATGCGATGAAACTTTTAGACTAACATACTCAATTGAAACTCTCAAATGGGCGTCACAAACACCGGGTTATGAAAATAGAGGTATCCGTCACAATGATACTGGCGAACTTATTGGGTACATTTCCAGTGTTCCAATAAAAGTAAGAGTGTGTAAAGATGTTCTCAATATGGTTCAAATCAATTTTCTTTGTGTTCACCCCGACTACAGGGACCGGGGATTTGCACCTATACTCATAAGTGAAATCAAAAGAATTGCTAATACAAAGGGTATCTGGCAGGCGGTATACACGGCCGCAACAAAAATACCCGGTTCCCTGGTAAAGAGTTCATATTGGCATCGCTTCCTCAATGTCAAAAAACTTGTGAAGACTGGGTTCCATCAGACAAACCGACTAAGAGAAAGGTATTATGAAGTCCGAGGAAGCTCTCAATTTAGGAAGATGACATCTAAAGATATACCAAAAGTTACCCGAATACTCGAAAAATATTTCAAGGAATTCAAAGTGGCACCTCAAATTGACAGGGAATGGGTTAAGCATTGGATGCTTCCAATTCACTCGTATGTGAACGACGAAACAGAAGATTTCATCTCCTTTTATGATATTCCGTACGATCGTGTAGACGGGCAAGGTGTTGTCAAACAAGTTTATGTATTTCATATAGTTGGCGATGTCTATAACGACGCATTCATTCTCGCAAGAAATCAAGGCTATGATGTATTCAATTCTCTAGACGTAGGGCAGAAACGAGCCAACCTAGAGAAATTGAAGTTTCTTGAGGGAAGTGGGCATGTATATTATTATTTGTTCAATTGGCTTCCATCCACCCCAATTAGCTCCGAAGATATACAACTCAAATTACCATGAACGATTCAAGGTTAAAGTTTGGAACCATTTTTGTAATATGGAAGTCAATCGAATTGAACTTGTAAATTGTCTTGATGGTATGAAACGCCTCCCAGAAAATTCAATTGATATGGTGTGTACAGATCCACCGTATTTTTTAGATGGTCTTGGAAATGATTGGAACAAGAACAAAATTGATAAAAAGGGGGCTTCGTCGGTAGTTGGAAATTTACCCAAAGGTATGAAATTTGATAGAAAACAATCAAAGAAATTTCACGACTTTTATATGGAAGTTTCAAAAGAAATATTTAGAGTGTTGAAACCTGGGGGTGCGTTTGTATCTTTTAGTAGTCCAAGACTCTATCATTCCATGGCAATGGCAATAGAAGAAAACGGATTTGAAATCCGAGATATGATGGCTTGGGTTTACACACAATCTCAAGTCAAGGCATTTTCACAAGATCATATAATAGAGAAAGACAAGACAAAGACGAGCGAGGAAAAGGATAATCTAAAAAAATTATGTAAAGACTGGAGAACACCCCAATTGAAACCGACAATTGAACCCATGTGTCTCGCAGTTAAACCTATTGAGGGGAGATATATAGATAACTTTGAGAAATATGGAACTGGTCTTTTGAATACATCCGATGAAACAAAAGTTGACGGAAAATTCCCATCAAATGTTATGACTACACAAGAAGGTGTCCTAGATACAGTTTTTTTGGTAAAGAAGCCAAAAAAGTCTGAAAAGGGTGACTTTAATACACACCTATCCGTCAAACCCGTGGAACTCGTGGAACACCTTATTCAATTGTTTACTAAACAGGGTGCTGTCATACTTGATCCATTTATGGGAAGTGGAACAACCGCAGTGGCAGCTGTGATCTCTAACAGAAAGTACATAGGGTTTGACATAAATCAGGAATATATTGACATTTCAAACAAAAGAGTCCTAAGTGTGTTAAAAGAATAGTTATTCATAAAGATATGGAAGAGATTCGTAAAAACCATAATAATGCCAAGAGGGATCTCATACAGAGTGTGACGATGGAGGGGCATCAGATCCTTGATGTGGGATGTGGTTTTGGTGGTGATCTTCAAAAATGGCACAGGTGTGGCGCAAATATGAGTATGTGCGACCCAGAGCCAGAATCTCTTGTTGAGGCTAAGTCCCGAGCAAAGAATATGCATATGCGGGTGAACTTTTATGAAGGTGATATCCACAGTTGTCCGAATAGAAAATATGATATTATATGTTACAACTTTTCACTTCATTATATTTTTGAAACTCACGGGAAGTTTTTTAGTTCAATAAGGGAAATCAAAAAGCGTATGAAACCTGGTGGAAGACTCATAGGTATTATACCAGACTCGGAGAAGATCATATTTAGAACACCCCTTAAGGACAATATGGGTAACTTTTTCCTAACAAAGAATCATGGGAATGGTGGTTATGGTGAAAAGTTGTTTGTGAACCTGGTGGATACACCCTTCTATGCAGATGGTCCCAGGTCGGAACCCATAGCTTATCGTGACCTTCTCGTAACACATCTCGAGGAAATAGGATTTAAATTAGAATTGTGGGAGGGTCTCACAGGAAATCCAATTTCAGAGCTATATAGTAAATTTATCTTTGTATATAAAAGATGATCGCATTCATTGTATTAATCCTCTTAAATATTTGGATACTTTTCCAAACTAGGGAACCCCAGCAATTTACAGAAGTCAAGGAAAAATATAAACTTCTTCGCGAACACATTTCCTCGGTGAATCATCCAAAGTATCAAATGCTTGTACGAGCTATACCAATCACGGGATTCCGTACCATGGATAACGCTGTTGGTTATAATACAAACAAGGGTCAGGAAATTGCGTTATGTCTCGATGGAGAGCCAAATGAAATATTCCATGTTCTCATTCATGAATTGGCTCATTGTACGGTCGAGGAGTACTCACATTCCCCGCAATTTTGGGCTAACTACACGGAACTTCGTGATATGTCTATAGAATTGGGTATTTACGAACAGATCCCCGATAGAACCGAGTTTTGTGGTCAACATGTCCAGGATAAATAATCTTCTTTCTTCATACTAAATGAAGACTCCCCTTAGTGTTGTGCTGGTAGTCATTGCGTATTATATTGCGATGTATGGAATTACTATCATACCTCATATGAGTACTAACTATTTACTAAACCTGGCGATCATTACCATAATCATTCCAAATATTTTTAGATATGTTATTGGAAATGTGCCAAGACTCGCTGTCGATAGACTCTTTATGATTTCAACAACTGTAATTGCGTTCCTGATTACATATGGTATGAATTTCATTTTGAGTGATACAAAGGATGCTGTGAAAGATTATGGAAGTGACAGAAGCAAGACACTTAAGCTGAGTGCCTTGCTCGTATCAGCGTTTACTGTTGGAGCTTTGATTACCTATTATTCGGGTATTGATAACTCGATCTATTCAAATATGGGTTGGGAGTCAAATCAGGGCTTTACAATGTGATCCTTCGCAAAGTAGAAGACCACAGCAGCAACCAAACCGGTTGAAGCCAAGCCCACCATGCTTCGCGCCCCCTGTTCGTTAAGGAACTTTGGAACTGAAGTGACAAGCTTGTCTTGAACTGGCTTAGATACAGCCAACGCCGCAGCAGCGCCCGCAACTAGAGCGATCAATTGATCGTCGGTGAGGTTGAGTGGGTTCTTACTTTCGGGAGCCTTTTGTTCTTGCTGTGGCACCGCATAACTACCCTGGGGTTGTGGAGCGGTCATTTGGGGCATCATGCCCTGCATCTTGGGCTCTTCCATCATCATTGGTGGTTCCATCATTATGTCATTAATTGGAGTCGAGTCCATGGTCTGTTTACTTTGGCTCACATTTTTTTCGGGTTGCGAAAACGCTGGTGGTTGTTCGTTATTTACAAATGCGGTAGATCTATTTTCACCAAGTGGTACCATCCCATCACCATTATCTGCCAGGTTTAATGTATTGATATCCGTGGTAGACATTTTATATAGTGATATGTTTTTACAATACCTAAGTGACGCAGTCACCTGGTATTTCTGTAATTACAAAAAGATGGCCCATTTACAAGAAATTCACCTGGGATCTCAGATTGCGTCCGGCGTATGTCAAAAAAGTGAAGGCACGCTCAATTCTATCATGGCTGAGTTCAAGAAATTCTGTATCGAGTTGATTGGGGACCAGTGTCCCGAAGGGCAGTTCAGCTGGCAAAAAAGCATGAAGGTGTCTGATCTTATTCCAGGATACACAAACGATAAGTGTTTCATGAGTCCCGATGGTGGGCTTTTCTTCATTACAATCCAG
>Ga0315320_10001710_pt1 | contig 18200 bp, 7 predicted proteins | sample M140m21515metaG_FD_203458 | JGI IMG/M metagenome (GOLD analysis project Ga0315320, IMG submission 203458) | Ammonia-oxidizing marine archaeal communities from Monterey Bay, California, United States - M1 40m 21515 | ecosystem: Environmental > Aquatic > Marine > Coastal | place: USA: California... | reverse complement strand
GCCCCAACGGAAAAGTACTTGTGACTCGCAACAAGATGAACAGTTTACGATTCTGGAATCTAGAAACGCAGAAGAGCATTGGGCCTGAACACACTCACGAGTCAATGGTGTCAAAAATCCAATTTTCAGCAGACAATAAGTGGTGTTTTTCCCGTGCCAATACATTGAGTATTTGGAATCCAATGACAGCTGAACTGGTAGCTGAGTCAATCCGAAATAACGTCTACTCGACAGCTTACCTGCCAGCGCGGCAATATTTAGTGACGTTTGAACATGACCGCAAAGATCCGTTCTCAAAATCGGAAGTCATGATTCGTTCAGGGGCAGCAGACTGGAGACCTGTCCGCCAATTCGAACTCCCCGGCCAAGCTCAACGTGCCGAATGGATTGATCAGCACCGATTGCTGGTTATCGGCACTGAAGTTGGAGAGAAATTCAAAACAGTCGGATTTGTCGTTCACCTCAATCAGTTGACGCCAAAATTCGAGTTAGTTTTCAAGTATGAATATCCGATTTCTGATTATGCCATTACCAAGGACCGTCAACACTTGGTAATCATTTCCAGGCGAAAAGTCAGTTGTTGGAAAATTGGAGAGACAAAACCAAAATGGGAAAGAGCTTGGACTGGTAAACATTGGCGCAAGCAAGTTTTCAGCACTGACCCTGACTGGGTAATGGCCCATGCCTTAGGCGAAAACGCTATCGCATATTCCATCAAGGATGGAAAAGAATTATGGCGAAAGAGAGAAGTCATTTATGCGAACACGGATGGCAAACACATCTTGGTGACCAGCAAAGATGGAGCAGAAGTATGGCAATGGGACGTGGCAAAAACTGGCAAAAAGATCGAATAGCACACTGATCGTTGATCAACCGATAGGTCAAACCGGTTTCTGGCTTTCCCGAGACTATTCTGTCACTCACACACCCCTCAATGAGAATATTAATCTTACTGGCCCCCCATCAGTGCTGAGTCCAAGATGCTCAAAAAAGGGAATCAAAGGACGCACTTCGTTTGTTCACCCCGCATACGTAAGTGACTCAAAAATCCCAGCCCGTGATCTAACCAGATGCTCCAGCATCGGATAGTTGCTGGGAACATCAGGACCGATGCCATGAATGGGTCGCCCGATTCTTTGCATCTCGCTATCGGATGCCGTACCTTAGGCAGGTGTCGAAATGGCCGCCCCTTAGGACCGACCCACGACGTGCGCTTCGAGATTCAGTGAAATCAATCACCCTGGATGTGGAGTCAGAGAATGTCGGACGAATACAGATCGCTGTTGTTGTTCCTCAACCGTGGCTCCAGCTCACCTGAGCAGACTGCGACAGCCAACACTGGTGCTGAGCATACCGATGAGTATGAATTCACCATGAAACTTGATCGGATCGAGCGAACTCCACCCGCGTTCCAGCAGGCTTCTGACGACTACGCCGGCGGCAAAACACTTCACGGACACTTCGTGCCCCAGAACGTTTTTGAAGCGGCAGGGATGCGCAAGGGAATGAAGGTTGAAGTATCTTGCCCCAAACATTGGAACAATCGGATTTGGGTTTGGAATTGGTGGTCCCAAAAAGAGCAGGAAATCTACTGTCGGGCAACAGTCGAAGATGATACTTATGAAAGGCGAAGCATCCCCGTATTCGCTAAGCACATCGAAGGGTGCTATCCAGTACTGGCTTATCTGGGACTGATGCTCGTGTTGTTCCCCATCGTGGGGATTCTATGGACAGCCCAAATTGTTGCGAAACTCTTTTTCCCGGGACTGATTTTAATTCTGGCTGCACGGTTAGGAATCTACCTCTGGCCGCATGTACTCGCTGAACATCAGACATTTGACATCTTTCTCGTTACCTATGTGTTACTTGGGGGGATGCTTAAGTTTTACTGGTGGGCAATCAACTTGGGAGATCAAGGCGATGACGAAGATGAGATCGCATCTGAACAGAGCAATTTACGATCCTGACGAGAACTGTGTTGCAAGAAAACGTACACGTCAACGTTTCCCGCCGACAAAGCATGTCCCGCCAACACAGCGTTTCGATCCCAACACAGCAATTCGAGCCCGGCACAGTAATTCATGCTGAATAAAGGTGATCGAATCCAGCTTCACGCACGACCGACATCGCAACAAAACGCAGAAGCTTATTTGCTATGGATCCGAACGCCATATAGCTTCCGCATGGCCCCTTGTTAAAAAGCCGCTTGAATCACACGCGATGCCGACGGCCCCGTGGGCAAGTGCGACTGGCAACCCACCAAAGTTGCCAATCAAAATCAGGGTGGTGGTCACCGACTCCTAGCGGTGGACCGATCGAGGTCACTCAGGATTGTGCGAGCTAATTGGTATTTGATCCATTGCTCCAAGTAGACCGGCATCTCGCCCTGTTTAGTAAATTTACTGACAATTTCACTGTGAAGCTGATCCTGCAATTCGAGACGTTCGCCAGCGGCCACGGTGTCAGACGCACTGATTGACTGGCTCAATACCGCCGACACCAAGTAACGATCAATTGGATCATTTGTTTCGGCTAATTCAAAGCGAAGAAGACCTTCAAGGCGTGGTGTGGTTTTGTCCGGTGCCTGATTCGCCAAGAGAGCGTTTGCAATTTCTTGCATCCATCCATCGCTTGAACGCGTCGCCCAAATGGTGGACTGAGACTTCCATTGGCGAAGCAGATCAGCCTGCTTCTTGGTCAATTCAGTAAGTGCAAGTGTGCTGATGAGTAACTGCTGGTTGCTGTTCAATTGCTCAAAGCGTAAATCCTCGAAGACAGCGTCTCTTGCAGACCCGTACGCTTCTTTGCCAACCACAATCTTTTCGAGCAACTGGGCAGCCATCAACCGAGCATCAATCGTGTCAGATTGTTGCCAATCCCGCAAGAAACGATGCATTAAGGCGGAGTCGTTTTTGCGTAGGGTGGGTTCAATGGCAAGAGCAATATTGAACGACCGTGCGGGCAACGAGGCCACAGACAAAAGGCTACCAAGACTTATTTTTTCATCGTTGGTAAGTGAGCGAGTGGACTCAAGCACCGCATAAATGTGTCGCGACTGGTCTTCGACGTAAAGCGGGTCAATACCTTCCTCAATCAGAGCGTTAACTCGCTTCCAGTTAAAGTGACCGCGGACAGTTGCAGAGACAAGGTGGTATGCCAACTCGACTTCGGGTGGCTGTGTCTCGCGCGTTTCCACTTGAGGTCCAGAGAATCCGGTGAGCGTTGGGCAGCGAACATGCAGGTGGATTCTGCTGGCGTCTTGATGAACACTCACCGCCAGTTCGTGTTTCCCAGGTGCCAATTCCATCATTAACGGTATCTGCCGTCTGGAATAATTGAAGTTGTGTTGCGGACTATTTTGTTGCGCGCGAAGGTTGAACGTATCCGTTCCTTTTAAATTGTCCCGGTAGCACTCAATCCCATCCAGATAGACAACAAATCCGTCGAGCGTGTCGATTTCGAACAGAAGCGTTTTCAGCGGCATGGTATTTTCAAATGTCGCTTGAAGAAGCACGACATCGTCAGCAGCCCGGTGAGAGATGGATCTGGGAAAACCGCCATTCCCAATCCAGCTTGTCAATCCACCACCTGACCATTCCTGTTTCAGCACACGTTCATCATCCGGTTTTTTTTCCGCCAGCAACTGAGGGATATCAAAATCAGCTCCCGTGTGATTTGAGCTATACGAGTGCCAAGTGGCAGCGGAACTGACAAGCGGAATACCATCTTCGGTTGCAAGGCATGCCCCCAGTGTAAAAGCGGAATGGTGTGAAGGCTTATCTTCATACAATTCCTCTGCGTACTGCAGTGCTTGCTTAAAGCGACCAGCCTCTTGGAGCATTGCTGCATGAGCAAAGTGTGTTACTTGGGGTTTCGCATCAATCGCTCGGAGGCCTGAGTCCGCAGCGTCGGCTTTCCCTGCTTGAATCCCAAGTTGGTATTCAATCGTTTTCTTGACGCTTTCCGATAGCTTACTTGCGTTAACAAATGCTGCGAATTGTCCATTTGAAATCCCATCCCACGTCACAGAACTGTTGGAAAGAATGCGTGCTGGCGTTTCAAGCAAATAGGGCTCAAGCTCTAGCTGTTTGGTTTCCGAATACACCACAAACAGAAGGTCATTCCAACCTTTCCTTAACTCCAGAACAACGCCCAGCTCGCCATTGCTCATGATGCCAGGTCGATCGTGTTCGAGAACGAGTTGGCCATCATGCCACACAAAGACATTCTCGCCACCTCCCAATACCAGTGCTGCGGAAGTAGGTCGTGAAGAATAATATCGAGTGGCCACCACCTGAATAGCTTCGGTGGTTTGCGGGGTCGCCCCCTGAAGATTGAACCTCGTGGAATCTTGGCCAATGTATTCCCAATTGCTGATGAAAGCGTTCGGCTGTTGCCATTGTGTTGGAGTCAAAAAGTCCGAAAGAAGCGATTCGACCCGATGTGGATCAAGTGCGAGACGATCATTCTGTCCAAGTTCTGCAAGTTGTCCCGGAAGTTCCCGTAGCCGCCAGTACCTTGTCGGGAACACCACAGCCTCTTCGTTTTCTGCTGCAAGCCTTTCAAAGATGCTTGCAGCGTTGGCAAATTGGCCACTGGCAGCATAAACATTTGCGATTTTCGAGGGATCGGTCTCTGCTTTTGCAACAAGATTGCCCAACAATTCAGGTGAACCCTGCACCGAGACTTCATTGAGACTGTCTTCAATTGACCATGAGTTCAGATAGGTGTTCCGCATTGAGCAGGCAATTAATGTTCCGCCACTGCTATCCCAGAATGCGGAGCGTACGGGTGCGGACTCGAATGGATTGAGAGTGAGTAGTTCTGTGCCATCGTCTCTCCAGACACGAACCTTTCCGTCGAAAGACGAGGTAGCAATACGCTGGTCCGTGGAGTTCCATTGGATGTCAGAAAGGCGGACTGATTGCCGTGGAAAATTCCCCAACGACTCTCCGTCTACTGTTGAGAACACTGCAATTGAGCCCGACGACTCAAAAGCAACCAATCCAACCGGGCGATCAAACGCAACCGCGAGCCTGTCCCCCTCGTTGCTGAACTCAAGGTCTTGAACTTTCAGTTCATTGGTTGGAATGGTGAGCAGCAGCTGCTGGTCATTGACATCCCAAAGCTGTACCGGGCTGCCGTCACGACCAACTTGTCCGAGTCCAACGGCAAGAATCGGTTTAGTAGGATGCCAGCTTACCGCATTCGGAAGACTGTCAATTCCATCGAATTGAATCAGTTGCAACGATTCCTGGTCAAACTGAAAAACGCCCCAGTCTGATTTCGCATTCATACCTTGGGTGAAAGCGAGATACTTTCCATCGGACGACCAGTCTAAGCTTGCGACACGACCAATATCTTCGAGGGAGTAACTGGCATCAACCTGACTGGGCGAATTCCCGTCAAGTATCAAAAGTGTTTTTTCACCGGCTACTGCAAGTCGTTTACCGTCGCCTGTCCACGCATAACTGTAAACGAGTTCATTCAAAGGTGTTTCGATCTGAGAGGTGATTCGTTGAACACTCAAATCAGCAATAAGAATTCGGCCCGGCACATCTGAAGTAAACGATACCCGGTGTCCATCCGGAGCAAGTTTGCAGTCCAAAGCGGTTGACAAGGCGTCATCGCCAGTCCGATCTACACCGGTTTCAAGTAATGTACGACGTTTCTTGGACACATCGACAAGCATGGTTGCACCTTGGGTCAAACCAGATACGAACAGCAGGTCACCCTGAGGCCGCCAGTCAACACCCACCATCATGCCCGAGAAACCGGTGATCGAGTCACTTAACTTCAGTTGTTCATAATCAAAGAGACCGATTTCTCCACGCGGGCCAGAAAGGGCCACCCAAGGTTGATCTGGATGCATGGCCATTCCCCAAATACCGCCAATCCCGGACTCAACTGCTTTCGTATGGGTATCTTCGGCCGGCGTTACAACAAACAGCTGGCTAGGCTGAGCATCTTGACAAATGATTCTCTTGCCATCAGGAGTCCAGCGAAGCCGATCAACGTAACGGCTACCGAGTTTGTAACTCACCTCCAGTGATGGAAAGTCGATCACATGCAAACCACCTGGAATGACCGAATAAGCTAACTGCTTTCCATCAGGGCTCCACTCAATGGCATGAATGCGGCTTGAGGTTGGGATAACATGGGCCAACTGCCCGTGATCCATGTCGTAAATCCCAATCTTTCCTTGATCGAGACTGTACGCAATCAAGTTTTGGTGTCGATTCCAACTGAGCGTTGAATTGGTGTTACCGCCGTTGTGGTTGAGAACCTGCGTTAGCAAACCGGTTTGAACGTCATACACCTCAACCGCACCCCACCAAGCATCAATCGCTATCGACCCCGCGTCAGGGCTCCACTGTATCCGAGGGCAGAACTCCAGCGTTTTCCGACTAAAGCTTTGAATGATTTGCTTGGACAGTGCGTCGATAATCAGCACTTGTTTACCTAGCCCAGTAACAGCCAACAATTTGCCATCCGGAGACCATTTGCCTGCAAAGTTGACACGACTCCCTAGTTTCAAACTTTCAATACGTGGGTCAGCGTTCAAGCTTCTGGCAAGACCCTTGAGGTAATACCATTCCCAATCACGCATGGCTGGACTGTTGGCCGTTCCATCAATCCCTGTCGCGTGGTTCCACTGATCAAGTTCCAACAGACCAGCATTGCGAGATGCACTCGATACAAGCTCTCGCTCTGCTTGCCGAATGCTTGCAGCGTACAACCCCAGTCGATTGCGTTGCGCTTCACTCTCGGCAATTTCCCGCTGGATCTCCGCAGCCTGTCTTGCATCCTTCGCAAACTGTTCATTCTGACGTGCTTTATCGGCATTCTGCTCAGCAAGTAATTCGTTTCGTTGTGCTTCTTTGGCACTCTCAGCAGCTTCTTCGGCACTTTTATCAGCCTCAAGCCAGAACAAACAAACGATGATGGTTGCCACAATGGCGCATACCATGAAGCCTTGCGAACGACGACGTGCTTTCTGCTGTGCTTGGGCGAGTTGCCGAGCTTGCTCAAGCTCTCTCTGGCGTCTCAATTCAAGCTTCTGTTCCTCTGACTTCGCCGCAACTTGGCTCTGTTCAAGAAAGCCAACGGCATTCTCAAAGCCTACGAAATAGCGATCCGCCCAGTGCCTGTTGGGAGTGTTCTGCTCACGCCACGCCGATGCGATTGACAGGTCGGGATCGCGGTAATGGCCTGCGCGGTTGTCTGCGAACAAAACCGCAGTCTCCGCAAGCCTTCGATACACCCGCGCGGACTGTGATTCTTCGTCGACCCATTGACGCAAACGCTGCCACACTCGCATCAGACTCTCATGAGAAATATCGACGACAGTTGTGGATTCAATCGGGACGTCTTCCTGAGGCATGACAAACGTCCTACCTACTTTTCGGAAAGCATCTAAGACAGTACTCACTTCGCCAACGCTGCCATCAACGATCTGACACAGCATTCCCATGTTTGTCGGTCTGCGGATCCCACGTGCATCCGTTCCACATTCGGTTAGCGCCTTAAATATCCGTTCACACAGCAACTGGGCCTGCTCGGTGCCTAACTCACGGTAAACTTCATCAGCATGCTGGGATAGTGCGTGATTTAACCCACCGACCGACTCATAGTGTCGAATATCGATGGGTTCACCTTCTTGATGATCATTTTCCCAATGATCCCACACTCGCATTAAGGTGTGCTGAAGCACGGGCAATTGATCAACATCATCCCCCACCTCGTTAAGCAACTGATTGATTAACCTGCCACTGATCTTCCCCCCCCCAACAGCAACCGGTCGTTCAATGGCATCTCGGCGTTGATCCCGCGTCAGACGCGGGATCAGATACTCGCCATGATTCACTGCTTCTGCTAGTCCAGAGATTTGTGCGCACTCACCCAGATAGTCAGATCGCATGGTTAGCGTGACGTAAATCGGAAGGTCCTTTGCATTTGCTGCGTTGAGCAACAATTGCGCGAACTCGGAGGCAACTTCCTGCTGTTCGATACTATCGGCTCTAAATCGAAACAGCTCTTCAAATTGGTCAACCACAAGAAGCAGGTTATGCCGTTCACCCAAGTCAGATTGACGAATCGCTTCAACCAGACCGTTCCGACTCCGGCGTAAAGTCGCCATAATTCTCGGAAGGGACTCCGGATCATCTGGATCGTATAGGTCGCAGTCGATGAGTGATTGTGCGAGATTTTTTATCGGGTCTCCGCCGGGACGCATCACTGCAACTTCCCAACGAGAACCGACTGACACCATTGTTCCACCGAACAACGCGGGAAGTAGCCCGGCGCGCACGAGCGAAGACTTACCGCTTCCAGAAGTTCCAACCACTGCGAGAAAACGATGCACCCGAAGCAATTCAAGCAGTTCGTTGGTTTGCTGTTCCCGCCCAAAAAAAAGGAAATCTTCTTCTGCAGCGAAGGGACGCAAACCGGGAAAGGGGTTCAATGGTGATTCCGTCATGTCAGCCATTCGTCGATTTTGTTTTAAGTTCTTTTATTCGAGTCGCCAGCTTTTTAAGATCCGAGTCAGTGAGCTCGGTGCCTGTCTGGCGAATCAGTTCAGCCGACAGCGTCTTGAATCGCTCTTTTCGTCGATCTTCGGGAGGAGCTATATACACGGCACGCAAGTCAATTGGGCGGCCATCGCGGTAACCCACTGCCTTGGTCAATTCCCGCAATTTGATGTCAACCCAACTCTTACCGGTTGTGCCGTAATAGACAAGTACAGCATCGCAATCCTTCAGGTTCTGAATGTGCACGGCGCTGACTTGCGATTCTGAACCTTCGAATTCAGGGAGGATCACTTCAATCCCCAACTCGTAGAAATAATCTTCGAGTTCCTCGATTGCCTGTTCGTCTTCAATGTCATGGATAAGGTACAAACGAGCCACATCATCTATGATTTGGCTGTCCGACTTAGACGGTAAATTAGCAATCTGCCGAGCTTCTTTTTGCCATCGTTCATCCAGAAGCTGTTTTAGATTTTCCATTGTGTCGCGAATGACATCAGCACCAGCTTGGGCTGCGGGATCCTGAACAAGGGATTCGATGAATTCGGTCTGCCGAGTGTCAGTGGGCGCAACGTCTCGCGGCATCCAGATGATGCGAGGTAATTTACGCTCGGTGTTACTACGCTCGGTGCTACATTTCGATGCAGCAGAATTTTGCAAAACAACGCTACTGTCCGAAGCGTCTTCTGGAACAATCCCATATCGATTGCCAATGAGATGAATAGCAAAGTTACACTGCTCGAGATACGACTGCAGCGTATTGTCCAATTCGCCAGCTATCTGCGGGAGTGCGTGATCAGGAAGGACACGGTGCCCTTGCTCAAGCAGCTCTCGCTTCAATCGATCCCGGGCGTCATTTAAATCCGAAGTTGTTTCTGCAAGAAACACCGTCTTAATCGCATGTACGCTGCGTGATCTAGCATTTGTTTCGATCGCCTCGGAATGAGTGGTTTGATGACGCAACCCCTGACATACTTCATACGCAAGATCATAAACCCGTTCGTAGTAGCGCTGCGATACATCATCCCCGTACGAATCATCAAACTCTCTTACCCGGCCGGTGTCAGAGCACGTGTCATAAAATTCGAACGCGGGCACCTGACTTAGTGCGCCAGAAATCCCCGGCGGAATCTCATTGCTCGTAACTGGGCTCTTAAAAACCTTGAACAATCTATGGCTGAGATCACGCGGGGCCTCACCCGCCCGAGTGGCTGTTCGGTAATACTCGTCAACACTCTGATTGCAAGCTTTCGATTTGATGAACGGCGGCGAGATCACAGACACCAAGGTGCGGGCAGTTGCCATGCTTTCGTAGACGGTATCCTCGACCTCGAGTTTCCCGGGCGGAAGAGAGGCCGTCTCAACTTTGAGGCAGTCTCCAGTCAGTTGTTCGATCTTGATTTTGAGATTACGTTTCAACCGGTCCACCCAACCTTCACCGCCTTCGGACATTGGCTGATCATCTAATTCTGCACAACTAATGAGAACATCTGTGTTCTTTATTAATTCCGCCGACAAGTTCGTGCTTGACCCTGAACTGAGTGGCAAAGCAACGTTCGATTGTGTCAAACCAAGGTTTGGTTCGCGGCTTACCGGCAGCGAACCATTTTTCAATTCGCGTAGAGCATCGTGAAGTTCACTAGCGTCTTGGTACCGCTCCTCTGGCGATTTCCGTAGGCATCGCAGCGCGATTCGTTCAAGATCAACCGGTACTTCTGGGTTATGTCGCGTGGGAGCTCGCGGAACGGAATGAACAATCTGGTTAATGATTTCACCGAGCGTATCTCCTAGAAAAGGGAGTTGCCCGGTTGCCATTTCGTAGATCACAACACCTAGGCTAAAAACATCGCTTCGGTGGTCAACTCTTCTCCCTAACGCTTGCTCCGGACTCATGTAGTTTGGAGTGCCCATGATTTGCCCCTCGCGTGTTTTCGCAAGGTCGGTGGTTTCTCCAAGTGGCTGTTCTTGCAGACGCTTTGCCAGCCCAAAGTCGAGGACCTTGGCTTGCTTACGCCCGTTGATCATGATATTCGACGGCTTGATGTCTCGATGAACAATTTCAACCTCACTTGCTGCACTGAGGGCATCACTGACTTGCAATGCAAAATCAATGACAGTGTTCATGTGAAGCGCCCGACCAGCGATGATTTGATCTAGCGGTTCACCGTCAACCAATTCCATCGCAATGTACGGCTGATGCTCGCTAGACTCACCGATCTCGTAGATCACACAAACATTGGGATGCGTGAGCGAAGAAGCTGTTTTTGCTTCCTGCAAAAAGCGGGCGCGTCGAACTGGATCTGCACCCAACTCCTTGGGAAGGATTTTCAAGGCGACAAGACGATCTAATTTTTGGTCGAGCGCTAAGTACACCTCGCCCATTCCACCTGAACCGAGCTTTGAATCTATCCTGAAATGTTGAAATTGCTCCGTTGGCATATCATTCGCCACTTCCGTGTAAAAAGCCAGTGTTGGGGAAAAATCGAACCGCACGCACTTTATCAGGGCACGTATGTCTGGTCAAAGACATCTGCAAACAAATGAGTGAGTTACGTCGCTAAACGACTAGCTACGGAACAGAGGGGAATAACCGAGGAAAAAGAAAGGTAGCGCGAGTATGGTTTTCGCACTGTGCATATTTTTCCCCAAAGAACCTGAAAACCTGCAAGACGCAAAGTTTGCTAAAAAACAGCCAACCTCGGTTCCCGAGCCTTGTAGAGGCCACCCCAACAACCAAGGTGCACTGGATCACAAAGCAAAGGTGCCCACTGAGGTAATGCAGGAAATCAGTAATCCCCGAACCGTCGAACCAGCACTGCGAACGTTGTGCGACCCTGTACAAATAGCGGATTAAAAGCATGGAGCGTAACTTCGCTAAACGATGACGTGGCCTTCCGGCTTGAACACTCACATAACAAATCACCGTCCAAAACTTCTTCAAGCCGATTGCGCAACATCGTTAATCCTGTGTCAGCTTTTTCCAAAACCCTAAGCAACCTAATCACACAAGGTGAGAAACATTCAAGACGATAGACCCCACCCACACTGAGTTCAGCAAAAAGCCAAACCGAACTGGTGGCAAACGCAGATGCGTCCCCTTCCCGCATCCGGAATTGAGCAGAAGATTCGCAGTGCAACCACGATGCATGAAAAGAACAAGACCGTTGGCCTGCAATGCATCACGAAGCAAACACCTGCAAGCCAAGTTCCCTTAGCAAGCAAATAAAAACAACGCCCTTAGCATTCCTCCGCATGACAAGAAACTGACGGACTATGTTGATAAGCGACACCTCAGTTGCACAATATTTCATCGCTCTGTTCCATGCCTGCCTTCCGAACAACCTAGCGACTCCGTGTTCGAACCATGGAGCACATCCAGATCCCTGCACTACGACAGGGAACTTCAATGACTACCTTCACCAATGCTCACTCTCCCAGCTTGATAACGCTTGAAGCCTCGCCTTTTGCGATTGAAATACTAATCGCCTCTCCTTTTCGAGCGCACAAAACCAATTCATTTTTCTTCGGGTAGCAGGCATTCTTCTCACGCACTACTAACACTGAAGCCCACCAACTGGCTGTGCTAGATGCACGAAAATCATTCCTGGCAAACCGACGGGCTCAGGTGAGTTGCATGTATATTTTGCTCCATTACCTACCAACGAGAACATGATGCGCCGTATCAAAAACACACTTGTTTACAACGTGTTCCTCATCTGCCTGACAGGCTTGGCCGCCCAGCCTATTCTCGGACAAGACACATCCAAAGACGGCGTTCAGCAAACTGAACAGAAACAAAAACCACCCGAACTCGAAGGCTCTTGGATTTGGTACGGGCCCGGTGGCGTCGGCGAACTAACTTTCTACAAAGGTGGTCAAACATTTCAGCTGATCGGCAATGATGGATCAAAACGTTTTAATTTTGAGACCAAGATTGAGACTTCACGGCACGACGGTGTGTGCTTTCTCGTTCATCGCAATGAAGAAGGTGAGATTACGTATCGAGGCATCTACAAATTGACTGACGAACACTTCTACGAGATTCCTCCAAGCATCCAAGCTGATCGTCAAGGTACACCGGACGTACGCGACTGGCGTCGAGCTGGAGCAGATATTGATTCCTGGCTCAAGGCGGCACGAGAAGGCAACACTGGACAAGTTGAGCAGATGTTGAAAGACGGAATGAACCCTGATTCCACCGTCAATTATTCCCTGACCGCACTTGCATACGCAGCCGCAGGTGGGCACACGGAAACGATGGAGCTCCTAATCCAACATGGTGCGGATGTTGCGATTCGCTCCGGTTGGTGGGGAAATTCAGCCACCGATTTGGCGGCCAAGTTTCAAAAGCTTAAATCGCTTGAACTTCTTAAAAGCCATGGTGCATCCTTTGAGCCTTGCCAAAATCTGGGACATGCGAAAATTAAAAAGTATTATGGAAATGGGCCAGTGCACGAACTTGCGCACTCAGGAAAGTTGGACGTGCTTGATTACCTCCTTCAACAAGGAGCCAACCTTGACGCCCGGAACTTGAACGGGAACACTCCACTGATGACTGCAGTCTTGCGATCACGCAGACGAAATGGTGATTTTTCAGCTCAGCACGCAGATGTGGTCAAAACCCTTCTTGCAAAGGGCGCTGACCCGAACAGCAAGAACAATGACGGAAAGACGGCGCTTGATCTAGCCCAAGAGAGAAACCTTGAAGAAATCGTGACACTGCTGAGCAAGTAAGCTGTAACGAACTACGACCGAGGCATGCCATTCGTATCAACAGTGCCCGCGTAAACCCCAAGGCATGTTAGCGATATCGCAAGAACTCATTCGTGATGATCTACGCTTCAACAAAGCGACCTAAATCGCTTTGACCTTCTTCTACCCTAGCGAATTCGTTGCCCCAACCGGGCGATGACACATGGCCAATCCTTTGCCAAGCACCCTTCTTCGCAGGCAATCTTGCGGACACATTTCAGGTGAACTTTGCAAGCCAACATGCCTGTCGCTGTCGATAGCATGGAAAACGTTGGGTCATGATGTGACTTCCCCAGAACGCCTGGACAACTCCTGATCCTCGCCCGACTCAGCGTCATCACGGCCCTGTTCATTCGATTCGCGTCCGATTGAACTGGCGACGTCCCAAATGACCTTAAAGTATCTACAGAACGCAGTGACCAAGACAATGAAGTTAATGAGCATGAAAAATGCTGTCAGTTCCGAAGACATTCCAAGCAAATGTTTAAAGTACACAGCGACGAAATTGTAACACTCCAACATGACGAGAGCAAAAATCACCAACTGCACTACTTTGTTTGCTTCTTCAACGAGTGCATGCTGCGATGTGCTGCTCGCGACCTGCCTGACGTGCAGCAGAAAAGCTACTAATGCGACAACATTCGCCATCCCTTGTATGAACCCGAGTCCTTCAGCGAGCGAGCCGTCCACGAGAATCCAAACGCGAATGTAATAAAGCAGAAAGCTCAAGGCTTCCACAGCCAGTGCAATGCTGATCCACTTGAATTCGCCAGCTTTTACGGCAGCGAAAAGACAAGCCAACTGACCGAACACAAGCATTGCAATGAAAGCACCCGACAATACGATCAATAAGATCGATAAAAGGTCAGCAATCATCGCTTCCTCCCCACCATCGCTGAAAAGCGACAACACCAGCCCGACCAGACAAATAACCGCTACCCACATTCCGTAGGCGATACTGAATAAGCCGATCCGCGTTGATCGCCCAGCCAGAATACTGTCGCTTAATGATGCCTGCGATTTATCGGCTCGCGCCAACACAACCTCGTAAGGGTTTGAGCAACCGCTAGCGTTCGCAGCCCCCCCTCCCTTACTCACTGCCAAGTCTTGCTGCTGCGGTGTGTCGTCTGGCATCGGTTCCCGCGCATGAAAAAAGGAGACACATGACGCTGCCAAGGATAACACACCGCAGTGAATAGCACGTGCGAAAGGTGTCCCACCTGCAGCCAACCAGCAAATATTGATACAATTCTCGTGTATGAGCAATTGCTACGGGTTAACATTGACACGGTAATTGCCGATCCGAAGTGTTCAACTCACGAACATCATTGCCTGCACCCTAAGTGAATCAAAATCAAGTCGGCCTACGTCTGTAAAGGACTAATGGGCGAAAGGAAAAAACATGCGTTTCGTTGACAAAAGCAAATTGCCTGACCTGGCTTGCTTTCTAAACGTGTTACGCCAACGCTGCTTTATGGTGAGCACCGCGTTAAGCCTAATCTTGTCTACGTCCATCTGCTCTGCAGAGAGTGACAACGACTTCTTTGAATCTCGCGTACGGCCCGTGTTGGTAGAACATTGCGTGCAGTGCCACGGAACGAAGAAGCAGGAAGGTGGCCTGCGATTGGACTCACGAACTGGCTGGAAAAAAGGCGGCGACGGTGGGGCAGCAGTCGTGGCAGGCAAGCCAAATGAAAGCCTCCTGATCCAAGCTGTGAAATATAATAATTCCAACTTACAAATGCCTCCCTCGAAGAAGTTGGCAGCAAATGAGATCGCCGATCTAGAAACGTGGGTAACGCGTGGTGCAACCGATCCTCGACGTGACCCGACACCGGTTACCAAAGTCAGAATGGATGTGAACAACGCACTTTCATTTTGGTCTTTCCAAAGTTTGAAAAGTCCCAGCGTCCCGCTGAATGCGGGCGACGAATGGCCGCTCAATCCGATTGACTCATTCGTCCTCGCGCAATTGAAATCGCATGGCTTAACACCTGTACCTGACACGGACCGCAGGAACCTGATTCGTCGTGCAACCTTTGACCTGACTGGACTTCCACCGACACCAAGCGAAATTGAATCCTTTGTACGAGACAACTCACCTGACGCCTTGGGCACCCTCGTGGATCGCCTGCTTGAGTCCAAGGCTTACGGAGAACGGTGGGGTCGACACTGGCTCGATGTCGCTCGTTACGCAGACACTGCTGGCGATGGCTCCGACTATCCGATCCGTGAAGCGTACAAGTATCGCGACTGGGTGATCCAGGCGTTCAATAACGACATGCCCTACGATCAGTTTGTGAGCGAACAGATCGCTGGTGACATCATCGCCCGCCGTGATTCCATCGACCAACCGGAAAGGTACGCCAGTCAGGTCACGGCGACAGGATTTCTCGCGATCGGAAAACGCTACGGTTACAAGGCGTCGCCACAATACCAATATCTCGACTTTGCTGATGTCATCGACTCTGTAGGGCGGTCACTGCTGGGGCTGTCAGTGGGATGCGCGAGATGCCATGACCACAAATATGACCCGATCTCAACCGAAGACTACTATGCTTTGTACGGCATTCTACAAAGCACAAAATGGGCGTTTCCCGGTGGTGAAGAACAAAAGCGACCGGCACACTTTCCATCGCTCGTCCCTCCAGCACAGGTCACTGCTCTCGAAAAAGACAAGGCGAATGAACTCGCGGAACTGGATGCAAAAATAGCAGCGTTCAACCAACGCCGAAAAGAATTCGACCCAACTTGGAGAGTCGGCGGCACGGACCTCGACTTCGAAGCTCAGCAACTCGGGAAACCTCCCGCCAATCCGTGGGTCAGTTCCGGACCGATCGAGGTCACTTCTGAAGCGCAAAGCCCATTCGCCCATGTCCATCCCAACGGAAAACGGGGAGTCCGGATCGGCAGCGGCCAACCAACAGATGGCCTTCGCCATGTCTTCAAGAATGGACTACGTGCCACGCCGGGTCGAAACATGCATTTCACGGTCGATTTCCGCTCGGCAAGCTCAACCGAAAAGGGAGCATTCCGGTTCTATCTCGGCCGTGGTGTGGTGCAGTCGCTGGCGATTCAATGCAGCGCGACAGCGACTGAGTTTGCCGTATCCAACGGCGACAAGTGGGAAACGATTCGGAAGCTCGTGCCCGGTACTTGGTACACGCTACGAATCACGATCGATCCAACAAGGAAAACATTCTCGGGTATCGTTGGAACAGCAGACGACCTGACCGAATTTTCTGAAATGGCCGTGGGGCGTGGCTGGGACGGGGTTGCTGACTGCTTCATCTGTGACGGATTTGGGCACGTCGCTGGCCCTGCCTGCTCACGCGATCTCGACAACCTGGGGCTCACCGAGCAAGCATTCAACACCCCGGGCAGCAAGCAAGTTCAGCCTCGACCAATCACTCCCGAAGACAAGGATCAACTCGCAGAACTCACCAAACAGATCAATGCTCTTACAAAACAACGGCAGGAACGAACTGCGAAACCCGCCTCTGAAGTTGCTTACGGAGTCAGTGAAGCCGAGCCTGTGAACGCTCGCATTCAACTCCGCGGCGAACCGCATCGAAAAAGCGACGAAGTGCCACGTCGATTCCTTGAGGTTCTGGGAGGCGATATGGTACCACCGACTTCCTTGGGAAGTGGACGACTGGAACTGGCAAAGTGGATCACACGATCATCCAACCCACTGACCGCTCGTGTTTTTGTGAATCGTGTCTGGCAATGGCATTTTGGCAGCGGACTGGTCGATACAGCAAGTGACTTTGGTTCACGGGGTTCGCTACCCAGTCACCCAAAATTGCTGGACTGGTTAACCTCGGAGTTCGTCAACTCTGGCTGGTCGCTCAAATCGCTGCATCGCTTGATAATGAAGTCGCGAACTTATCAACTAGCCAGCGTCGACAACGCAAAAAACTTGGCAGCGGACCCGGAAAATCGGTGGCACTGGCGATACTCACGTCGCTCCCTGGATGCAGAATCCATCCGTGACGCGATGCTTGCCGTCAGTGGACGACTTGATCGCACGGCGCCCAAATCGCATCCTTTTCCTGATGTGAATAGCTGGGCTTTTACCATCCACAACCCGTTCCACGCCGTCTATGACACAAACCATCGCAGTGTCTATTTGATGGTACAGCGAAATCGGCGGCATCCGTTTCTGGCCTTGTTCGATGCCGCGGACCCCAATCTGAGCGTTGCATCACGGCAGCCCACCACGACCCCCACTCAAGCTCTGTTCTTGATGAATTCGCCTTTTGTACATGAGCAGGCAGGCAGCTTTGCAAACCGAATCAACAACCAGCCAGGTGACGATCTCGCAAAAATACAGTGGGCATTTGAAATGGCACACGGGCGAATTCCCGAGCAAGCGGTTATCGATGTTGCAGTGGCGTTCCTTTCCATTTATCGAGAAAAACTGGGCAGCGACAATCATCAAGAGGGCGGCGTTGCGGCGTGGTCAGCCCTGTCACGCGTCTTGTTGACAAGCAATGCGTTCTTATTTGTCGATTGAGAGAAATTCATGAAGACATTTCCCACATCGCGCCGTGAATTTTTGCGAAGCGCTTCGGGCGGCTTTGGCGCAACTGCTCTGGCTGGATTGTGCAGCGAACTTCACGCAAGTCCCACCAATCCTTTGGCAGCGAGAGACGGCCATCACGCGGCTAAAGCTGACCGCGTGATCTTCATCTACTCGACCGGAGGGGCTTCACATGTCGATACTTTCAACCATCGACCACAATTGACTACCGATCATGGCAAAACAATCACTGCCTCTCGATGGCTTAATCAATCCGGTGATTTCGAACGCTTTCTGATCAAGCCCCGGTATCCCTTCAAGCAGCATGGCCAAAGTGGAACATGGGTCAGCAAGCTGTTTCCAAATCTCGGATCAGTCATCGATGATGTTTGTGT
>Ga0315320_10001709_pt1 | contig 18202 bp, 12 predicted proteins | sample M140m21515metaG_FD_203458 | JGI IMG/M metagenome (GOLD analysis project Ga0315320, IMG submission 203458) | Ammonia-oxidizing marine archaeal communities from Monterey Bay, California, United States - M1 40m 21515 | ecosystem: Environmental > Aquatic > Marine > Coastal | place: USA: California... | reverse complement strand
GGGGCACGGGCGCCATCTGGCACCATTCTGTCAAACCCAGGGGAGCAACCTTCACTGAAATATCTCCACCGAAACCGCTGGTTCGAATGTCGCGTCCCACAGATGCTGACGTGGATGGAAACAGCCGCCTGTACTGCGCAAGTTGGAAGGGAGCAACATTCAAGTGGGCTGGCTCTCATGTAGGGTACGTGATCTGCGTGAAACCAAAGGAGATGCAGGATCGCCCAATGCCGAGTTTTACCAATCTTTCGGCTGACGAACTTGTCGCCTTACTCGACGACCCTAGCCATCGACGCCGACTCGCTGCGCAGCGGGCATTGATGCGCCGCGGTGACCAAAGATTTCGCAACTTGCTTGATAACATCCGTTCGCAAAGAAGCGAAGCAAGAAATCTGGCGGAACGCCTCCAGCAAGATGCAAAAGTCAGCGAGGTGCTCGAAGCTCTCGAACACCCCGACCCCGTCATCGTTCATATCGCGATTCGACGCCTAGCAGAGAAACAGGCGGTGGAAGGATGCCTTGAGTTGCTGCAAACGCAACTCAAGGACGACCCAACATTTCAACCCACTGCTTTACAAACACTCGCCAAAATACACCATCCTACCGTCGTTACCGCTCTGATCCAGCAACTCACGGATGAATCAAATGCCAAGAATCGCATGCATCTGAGAGCAGCCTTGTGTCGCCTGCACTACAAAGAAGGAACCTGGAAAGGAGATTCATGGGGAACACGCCCCGATACTCGAGGCCCCTACTACCAGCCAGAACCATGGAGCGAAACAGAACGCATCAACGGGTGGCTAAAGCAGGAACTCAAACGAACCACACCAGAAGAAGCAACCAATCTTATTCTTGAAGTTAATCTTCACCGGATCCAGATTGATAATGTTGTAAACCAGATGATGAAGATGGCTGCGGATGACGTTCAGTTGCTGCCGCCCACCATTGCCAAATTAGCTGCGGAACGCGAACTTCCCGAAGGCAGTGTGTCATTTCTCACATCCGCTGTGGACGCACCCGACCTGTCATCTGCAACGATGCTGCAGGCTGTAACTGCATTGGTCAAATCAAGACAACCTGCGGCATTGAAACCTGCATTGGTAGCCATTGCCAAAATGTCAAAAAACCAGGCAAAACGAGATCAGCAGCGTGCGTTCCAGAATCTTGTGAAGTCACAGTTACTCCAAAACCAATTGGAGATTGCACTGCAAGAATGCCAAAATCCCGATTCGACCATAGGTCTTTGGGCGACTGCCGCAGTACTGGGCATCGCTCAGGAAAAGAAGAGCAGCCCAGAAGCGCGTGAACAAGCCAGGCTCAGTATTGATGCCATGTGGAAACAACCAAGTCAGCAAATGCAGCTCATCAAGGCAGCCACAGATACACAAAACCACTTTCTCGATGATCGCATTCTTGAATTAACCAATCGCCCAGAACCAACACTGGTCGCTGAAGTCCAACGTGCCGTAAAAGAGTTGCGACTGGAAGACAAGTTGAATCCCAATCTGCCGCGCATTGCAACCATTGGTGTCGACGCGGCCTTAAAACAGTTCACATTGACCACTGGCGATGTCGCACACGGACAACGTTTATTCAAAGAAGCAAATTGCACAGCCTGCCACACCGTAAGCAAACAAGCCGAGCAGCAGGGACCTTACCTTGGTAATATTGCTGCAACCTACAAAAGACAGCAACTTGCCGAAGCCGTGCTACAACCCAACAAAACAATTGCACAAGGCTTCGCAACAACTTCGATTTTGACCGTCGATGGGCGAGTGGTGATTGGATTTGTGACCAAGGAACTGGCAGATCAAGTAACCCTTCGAGACGCTCAGGCAAAAGAACACAAGATCAACAAAGATGACATTGAAATTCGCAAGACGCTAAAAACATCTGTCATGCCGGAAGGTTTGATGGACAAATACTCAGTGAGTGATCTTGCCGCTATCATTGCTTATCTAGAATCCATGCCAAAGCAGTAGTTCCAGCTAATTCGATGGCGTCTCCATTCCATCCAGCAAATTCAGCAAAGCTTTGATGGAGGGTCTTTGTTGTGGAGTGCTGCCAACATGTGACAACACGACCTCACCTTTTTTATTCAGGATAAACGTCGAGGGTTTGGCGAGCTGCGCTTGGATCTGCAATTGCTCGACTGCCTGCAAATCTCGATCAAGCAAAATCGGAAACGGCACAGATTCCTCTCCTGCTACCAGTAGGCCAGCTTTTTTGAACTGTGGCAACTGGTCTGTTGATCCTGGAAACACGAGCAGCACTTCTGTATCCCGCTCAACGAACTGACCATAATTGGAAATCAGTCGTGAGGTTTGCGTCGTGCAATAAGGACAGATCCGGCCTGAGAAACCCCGTGTGAAGACGATCAGCAGATTTTTCTTGCCTATGTAATCCGCAATGGACCTCTGCTTGCCCTCGGTATCAACAAAATCCATTGACCCAAGCAGACCATTTTCATCATGGTTACTGCCGACGCTATCAAGAAATGCAACACCGTAGTATCTTTCCAGACTGATGCCGCCAAGCGGATCCTGACTGTTCCGGCTAGCGACCCTTGCTTGGTAAATAAACCACAGCATAGTGAAGCATAAACACGCAGCGACGGAAAAAAAGAATGTCTTTGGACCCATGATTCGTAGACTAGCGAAAAGAAGCTGATGCTGGAACGTGAATTCAATGAAGCGAATGAGTCTGATTGAATTAACTCATTGCATTCGAATTATTCGATGCAATCGCGCAGCAACTCGCTCAACCGGCCAGCAACCTGGCTGCATCCTCCCCACCTGATCAGCGCCGCATTAATTTGGCCACTCACTGATAACTTCACCACTAGCCCGAGTTCCCAACGCGCCCCAAAGGCCGTAAGGACTCTTACTGCCAGGAGCTTGAATTCCCACTCCATTCCACTTCACGTTCCCATCGCCACACATACCAGCCTCAATCGAGTCTGTTATGAAAGAAACAGATCCATCACCCATCAATGCATGCACACCACCTGGATGCCGACTACTGGGGCCATAGATACCGATCGTATAGGTGTTGTTCCTATTACTGCAGATCGCCGCATTCGGTGGAAGAATTGTAGTAATGCCAGTATTCACGCACATTCCGTTCGCCCATTTGAACCCACGCTGCATCTCAACATTCCCCGCAAATGGCGCACTTGGTTGCCAGAACTGCATTCGTGTCATGTCGCGGTTGGCGCCGCAAAGCAACGGGCAATCCAAAATCCCCGGTGCAGAAACGACCTGAGTTGTGATGCTTCGGTCACCAAGATCAGTGTTCATTTCGGCAGCCATGATTGTGTTGGACATGCCATCAAGCACGTCGCGAATGCGAGTGGCTGAACGGGGAATGAACATTCCGCGGCAGGTACTTCTTGCTCGCGCTGCTACCACCCGATTTACTCTACCGGTCTGCCGAACCCAACCCGTGTTTTGGTACTGAATGGAATCTCCCATATTCACGCCATAGTTTGTACGCCCCTGCGCGGGTAGCCCGACGCCTGGATCACTAGGGCACCGGAATGTCGGTACGTCCGTCAGCCAAGGGTCATACTGAAAACTCGCATGATTCGCCAAACTCATCGCTACTTGCGGACCCATTGGTGCAAAAACAAGCCCGACCGCTGATGCCGGCTCTCTGACTGCGTAAGGATTGGAAATTTCTTCCCACAACCCCTGTTGCTCAACAAAAGGCAATAGTGGCACCAACGCGCTCAAATTATGAAAGTTGTTGCCACCAAAAGCAGCGCCGTGCGGGACCGGAGTCCGAGCCTGTAAGTTATTGCCAAATCTGTACGTGCCTCCACGTTCGATGGGAAGCCTCTTGTACGCCGCATGGTAATTCAGAAAGCCCAGACCAATTTGCTTTAAGTTGTTACTGCAACTCATTCGCCGAGCTGCTTCACGAGCCGCCTGCACAGCTGGCAAAAGCAAACCGACCAAAACCCCAATGATCGCAATCACGACCAATAATTCAACAAGCGTGAATCCGCCGCGTTTTCTGATATTCATAGGAAAACCAATCTTTCGGAGCTGAGGTTGCATTGAATGCAAACGCAGATGAATCCTCAAGCGAAACCTGACAAGAACACCCCCCCTCGGAATCGCATCCGCCGGCCACTTGGGGGGGTCTTGTGTAAGTGTAGCAAATCCTGCCCACCAGTCGAATCCTAAATTAATACGCGACCGAAAGAATTAGCGTTCCCGTGAAATCCACGTCACAACTGTGCTAGCAGACAAAACCGGGCATCTCGCGTATGACACCGTTTTTGCTGGTAAAACCCTTCCGCGGGCATCGCTATTGAATGATGGCGGCCAGCTCTCAACCCACTCAAACTTCCAACGAAAAAATTGGGAATGTGCTCGACAAGTTGGTACTAGCAGTCAACTGCCCCCAACACATCAAACACCAGATCAGTGAAGCCGGTGCAGGGACAAGCTTGTTGGCTGATACTCCTGAGAACCAGCCCGAAGTCACCCTCAAGTGATTGCGTGACCATAGGTATTTTGATCGTGCTGATGACCATATTGACGCCCATCTTCGCAGCCTCACATCGAAAGTGAGCTTTGGCTTACCCAACAAGAATCTGCAGCAAACCAACAAGACTGCCGTGGAGAACATCACGGGAGACGGCAGACAGACTTCGAATCATCGCTTCACATGCAGGAAACACACCCCACTTCACGCATCACGGTCGTCAACACGTTTCTTTTTTTCTGCACGCTCGAGTGCTGCACGATTATCGGCAGTCAGATCAGCAGTCAGAAACTGCTTTGTCTCTGGAATCGCCAAATGGATGTCCGTTTCAACGTGCATACCTACCTGCATATTTTTTCCGACCAAATCGAAAACATGACCTCCAAAATTTCCAGCTGCATTGATGAAGTGGAAATGATACCCCGGAACACTAATGGCTGTAGCGTAAGGTGGTGTCCAGAATCCAACCAACGTTCCCTGTTCCTGCTCTGCCTGAAATTCACTTTGATGCTCGATCGCGTCTACTAGTTTCTCACCTGGCTGAGCTTTACAGGCCGCACGCAACGAAATATTTTCGAAACACCCATCAACGCGAAACGCAACAAACAAATTATTTGAGGGGCGATGAACATCAATTTCACGTAACAACCCATCAAAACTCTCGGCCTCAATGATCTGAAAGTGATGGTCAGCGACAAACCTGGTGATGGTTGCGAATGGAACAAAGCTGGTGTCGGCAACCTCGCGGGCGGTGCCGCCGCCAGTGATTTGGTAACAGACGCCATCCAACATCACCATCTCGCCATCGAGCCCCTCAAAGGTTCCAAGCCCGAAATCACCATGGAGCTTGAGATCATGCACACGAGTGCAACCATCAAAAACACCCTCAACCAATGCGGAACTGGTTGATACTTGAAATAGCGAATGGTGCCTGAGATCCAGTTCATTCGCAAGCGCCCGCTCGACGATATGCGCGATGCTATCGCCGGTACGCGAACTTTCCGCTTCAAGGGCATCCCACAGCGTTTGGGAAACACGGCAATCCAGTTGGCGACGCTTAATTGACATCAGAAATCACTGCTCTTGCTCGTGTGATTGAATAACACCTGCCTCACCCGCTGTCTCAATCAACCGGTGAAAGCGAAACACGCCCACTCAGCAAGCCTCAGCTAAGTCATGCCTGCTGCATATTGTCTGTCGTAATCTTCCAACAACCTTGCCTGCCTCAATGGTACAGCACGAATCCACCTGATGCGCCAACCTGAGCATTTCTGCATCACTGAGACAGTCAAACGGATTCATAGTTGGTCCAAAATCTCCAATGCTTTCCGTTCATAAATTTCTTGCCAGTGAGGCGCGAGAATACAGTCACTGTCTTCCTGGGCTCCACCTACGTTTGCTAACTGCTTAGTCGTAGGGGCATAGTAGATGTATCCATTGGTGTAGCCGGCAACAAACGTATTCTGATGTGAAGACTTGGCTTTGAGATTCAGACCAATCTGAACAGTCAACTCACCCGGAAAGCTCGTTAACACGAAGTCACCGATCCGGCAGCCAATCAATTCAACACTGATCGTTCTTTTTGGTGCATCCAAGTTTTGTTTTTGATGCATCCGCAACAGACGCAGGTTCGTATTGACTCGCGTCAAATTCTCCATCGTTTCAACATTCTTGATATAAGACTCGATATCGCGACGATTACGAGCATCCAACACTGCCAATTCATTGCGTCCCAGTTTTTCTTCCTGAAGATAACGGTGTGAATAATAGGCAGGATATTGTTCAGAAAGACGGTACTTCACGACCAGCGGCAAGAACGTTTTCATACTCAACGTGGTCCCACGCAAACTCGTCGCCAAGTCCAATTGCTGTTGCTCCTGCTGAATGATTTTTTCTGCAAGATCTGCTCTGGGCAGCTCGAGATTTTCGTTGATCCACTTCAACCGATTATCGGGTTTGGTTTCAATACCACGCACCGCCTTTAAGGTACTCAACGCCAATAGATTTCCAAGCGCCACTGCGTCACGAGGCTGATCTACGTGCTTGTAAAACACCGGATTGATATCACCACCACAGCCTTGCAAAAAGAATGCCATTGCCCCACTACCCAGGTTATCTTCGATGACCGTTGAAGCGAGCCCAGTGATATCTGCCGTATTCGCTCCGCTGGGAACACCCTGAATTGGATGGCAGGCAAAGTTATAAATCACTGCAAGAGGTTGGCCAGACAACCGATCAATCCGCAGCACGCCAATCTGAGTGTCAATTGGCCCGACTCCGGCCACTTCAGCATCTGGAGGCATCGAATAAGCGTGCCGAACATCGATTTCACGACCATCTTTCATCAACAACCGTCGATTTTCGCCAACACGATCCTCATGTCCTGTTCCAACACCGACACGAACGGGCACCAAATTTTCAGCGGCTGCCTTGATTGTCTGTATCGTTAATTTTTCAGTGTCCGCTCGAACAACGCCATGACAGTGACTGGCATTGACCAGAACATTTGATGGAGGAATCCCAATCGCCTCATCAACCGCCGTGCGCACGTTGTTTAGATAGTCATCCTTGATGCGGCCAATTCCGCCAATGGCTACCGCATCAACGGTCACCATGGCAATTTGCACCTCACCCTGTTTCAGCACCAAGGCCTTCACATACAGCGGGTCATGAACAGGCCCAGCCTGATAGTCCGTTACATCAACCTTGGCGATCCCTGCCAGCATCTGACCGTAACACGCCGCCGGCAAGCAAATCAGTGATACGACACCGAGAACAATAGTTCGATAAATTTTTGTGTGGCAAGCCATACATACACCAACAAAGAAATGATTTTCAACAATACCCAAACACATCTACCATGCCCCTCACGGCAACGCCAAGTGCGCAAATTGAACACTCACGAGCTCGGACAACGAGTTCACTTCCGAGCCCGAACTCGGTCGCCGCTGCCAATCAGTGACGCTCTCAACTGCCAAACCATCATCACTCGACACCCCAATTTTATCCTCAAGAAAACTTACTTCCTTATGCTCAAGCAAGTTTACTACTTGAGGAGAGTTTGCATGGATTCCCCCATGCCATGACCAATTCGGGCATACCAGATTGCGCTGCCCAAACAGTGGCACGGTCGATCCGCGCCAACCAGTTTCCACTGTTCAAAATTATCTTTCCATGTCGGCTACAGATCCTCTGCCGCTTTATCGGCGAGCACATCGGCTGGAAAAGCAATAACATTGCCTTTGTAATCAGAGACGTGCAGACCAGTACGACATTGATCGCAAGAGCAGGCATGGAGCATTGTTTGACCATTGAAAAATCTCCAAAAGCAGAATAACAGTGGGGTCGGCGTGCAGATATTCTCTCTGCTTTTCAAAATCACAGTGTGCGCCATGCACAGGGCAATAACCCCGATCGAATCCGCAGTCTAACCGAAGGACAACGACAAAGCAGTACTTTGAAAACAAGACTGGTAAAATCCCGTCAATGAACAGGTCTGAAGCCAAAAACCAACGGCAATGCAAATCCCCAACCTATGATGAAAACAAATCACTAAGTATGCAGGAACAGCTCAACAGTAGCTATGATAAGCACTGCTTAGAATGAATCCTGACTTTCTGGAACTCCCGCCCATGCTTTTCAACAACAACCACCGGCACACGCAACTCCTCACAATCAGAAACTTGCTTTGCCTCGTTCTGTTTTTAACCGCGGTGCACTCCACTGCGATTGCGGTAGAAAAGACAAACATCCTGCTGTTCACAGCAGATGATCTGCACGCAGAATCCCTCGGCGTCTACGGCGGCATGCCCGCGGACCTGACACCAAATTTAAATGCGTTTGCAGCAGAAGGACTTCGATTCAATCGCGCGCATGTCAACGTAGCAATCTGTGCTCCTTGCCGGGCCGTCATTGCAACTGGTCGCTACAGCCACCGATCCGGAGCAATGGGCTTCATGCCTGCCCGTGAAGACGTGCCAGACATTGTGAACACGATGCAAGCAGGTGGTTACCTGGCTGGCATCCTTGGCAAAGTCAATCATTCTTCACCAAAAAAATCTATGAATTGGGATTACGCGTTTGACCAGAGAGACCTGGGAAATGGCAGAAACCCAGAAATCTATTACCAACGCAGCAAGACCTTCCTGGACCGTAGCAAAAAAGAACAAAAACCGTTTTACTTCATGGTTAATTCCCATGATCCTCACCGCCCTTACTGCAACCCCGAAAAACTGACCAAGGGTGCTGCGATGCCCTCACGTACCTATCAGGCAGCCGACGTGACCGTGCCTGGTTTCCTGCCAGATCTTCCCGGAGTGCGAGAAGAACTTGCGCAGTACTTGAATTCCACTCGGCGACTCGACGATACCTTCGGAAGAGTGATGCAAGCTTTGGATGAATCCGGGATGGCCGAAAACACTTTGGTGATCTTCATCTCAGACAATGGAATCGCTGTACCATTTGCCAAGTGCAATGCATGGTTCCACAGCTCCCGCACACCATGCTTGGTCCGCTGGCCCAAAGTAGTAAGCCCCAACACAAGCAACAACAAGGATTTTGTTTCAGTCGTTGATTTCTTTCCAACGTTCTTGGAAGTAGCAGACGTTAACGGTCCTAAGGGACTTGATGGCAACTCGTTCCTAACGCTCCTGCAAGGAAAACAGCAGCTCGGTCGTGACAAAGTATTCACGCAGATCGACTCCAAGGCTGGTGACGATGCAGTTCCGATGCGTGCCGTTCAAAATGGCAGGTACGGCTACATCTACAATCCCTTCAGTGACCAAAAGCACTGGTACCGCAACAACAATGAAGGAAAAACAATGGCGGCAATGCAAGCAGCTGCCGAATCGGATCAAGCCATCGCTGACCGAATCAAACTCTTCAGATATCGTGTTCCGGAAGAATTCTATGATCTGCTTAACGATCCCGATTGCCTCCATAATCTGATTGACAATAGTGAGCATGCTGGCACGATTGCTGCCATGCAGAATCAATTGATCAAACAGATGAAAAAGACTGACGACCCAATGCTGGAAGCATTTCTCAATCGCACTGACCGGGCCGCGGTAGATAAGATCCTGCTCGACACCTACGGGCCTCCCAAGGCCAGGACCAAGAAGACCCCCAAGGGCAATCAAAAAAGAAAGAGCAAGCAAAAAGATAAGACTTGAAATGGCTCTCTGGGAAAACGGGAATGAGCGTTAACACAACGCTTCAAAATTCCGTGACGCTAGCCTGCCCTCGGCAGCTCGGACAGCTACCGTTTACCACAAACAAATGATTGAATTCCCCAGGAAGTCCGTCGTACAACCTGGCAAGAATTGTCAGCCACTGGAAATGGCGCACTCCCCTCGAAGAAAGCGAAGCTAGCGTCAAAGCGATATTATTTACTTGCAACAATCGACATCACCCGACAATTGAATTGAAAGCCCGCGTTGGGCAGCGGCTGAAAAAGCATGCATCAAATTGCCGTGGCTTGAAATCGCCAGATTTAGTATCAGATTTATTGCGTCAGATCGTGCTCACGACATCGAAGCTGAGCATTGCAACGCCCGACGGCTACGCAACTGCAAACCAAACGCCGTTGGTGCCTGGAGCGAAACATTCATCACACGCTTCCTCAAATTGCAAGAATTGCTCAAGATGCACCCCCCAAAACACGGGCACCCTGTTCGAAATCCAATTGAGCAGAGTTTGATCAGCAGATTCATGATCAAACGCGAACTACGACGCGTCAAGAAGTTACCGAGGTATGAATCATTTCGGACCGAAATTTTCGGACCGCCAATAAATGGAGTCGATGGCAAATCCTTTTACTACAGTTTTCGCGAAATCTTCCGTGACCGGATCTATGAATTCAAGACGGATACCGAAACACCACGCATCCTTGATATTGGTTCAAACGTTGGACTGAGCCTGCTATTTTTCAAACATCGATATCCAAACTGCAACCTTTCGGGTTTCGAACCAGACCCAAATGTCTTTAAAACTGCTCAGCACAACATTAACTCACTAGGTCTGTCAGATATTGATCTGCACCAAAAAGCAGCGTGGATCGAAGACACGAGTCTGTCCTTCCATGCTGAAGGAGCAGACGGAGGGCATATTGAATCGACAGGATCCACGACAGGTGAATCATTCACAGTTGATGCTTGTGACCTACGTAGCTTTCTGCAGGAACCAGTCGACCTCTTAAAAATGGATATTGAAGGAGCCGAGGTTGATGTCCTGATGCACTGCGTCAATGACCTCTCAAATGTCTCCAATCTATTTGTCGAGTACCACTCCTATGCCAACCAACCTCAGCGATTCAATGAGTTGGCACGCGTGCTTACGGATGCCGGATTCCGCTACCAAATCCATACACAGTTCGCATCAAAGAGCCCACTATGCAAACGTGACCTGCAGCTAGGCATGGATTTACAGCTGAACGTATTCGCTTACCGGTAGCGGAGACAGAGGTATCTTTGCCCGACCACCAACGGTCGTCCGCAGACTCCTGCCGATTCACGCCCAAAGACACACTCACTTCGGCTGCGGCAAAAGGATGGGTGCATTCTCATCGAATGAGGCAGTTCCCTGTTTCCCATCCATGACGTACTTGATAGTCAACTTCTTCACTTTGCCTGGCACGGGATCACCGCCAAAGGCGGCATTGTATCCACGCTCTGACAAATTGATCCAAGCCAGGGAGCCTGCGTTTTTTTGAACCACCGCGGTCACATCTTTACCGACGCCATCTGCCCCATACTCAGCTTGGACGATTTGCAGCTTGACGGGCTTCATGCCTCCGGCGTTCATGATGGAAGCAATGTCGACTCCTTTTCCGCCAAGTTTTTGCGCGATTTGTGATGCGGCCACCGTTGCGTCGGTTTTGATCGCGGCAACCTTTTGAGCTTGAATTGCTAACGCGAGCCCCTCTGCACTGGGATGAATTTTCAGTACATCCAGCACCAACTTCTGCTCATCGATCCGTGCTGCCTTTTCGAATGCCTGCCGGCACATCTCAACGCGTTGAGTTTCGGGCATCGGGAATTTCCGAGCGACACCGATGTAACCACGCATGCCTCGAACTTGGTACTTGGATGAAGGACCTGACACCGCCAGATTCATCAGGCTGGGCGCTGCCGCGACGCTATTCCACTTGCCTAGCAGACGACTGCCATCATCCTGCAATTGAGGATCACGGCTCATCGCTGCGGCCGAAACCTGAGCCAATGCGTTTTCTCCACCCATTTCCGCAAGAATCTCCAGCAAGGTGGTCTTCGTGCCAGAAGTAGCAGCCGGGATTGCCTTGGACAGCTGAGCTGCACACGCCTCACGATCCGGCATCCTGACACTCGCCGCCCTCAATGCTTGACTCGCCACTTCAGCGTCTTCGGCTTTCTGTGACTGGACAACAGCATCAATCAAGAGAGATAGCCGATCAAGCGAGACGGTCTGCCCGAGCGCAATCAATGCAGAATGACGAATCACGGGGTCTTGGTGATTCAACGCCTGAACGACTTGTGGAACTGCATCGACGCGACGTTGGGCCACAAGATGCAAGAGCACGGGATACTGTTTGCCTTTTGAAGCTGCAAGCATCGTGACGATCTTGGCATTCACACCTTCACCTGGTAGTTCAGCGAGTGTTGACTTGGCAATCTGCTGCAGCTCCGCATCGTCACTCGTTGCCACCGACAACAATATCTCCAAGCAGGACTCATCACCAACTCGCCGTAGCGAGTCAATCGCAGATGCCTTCACTTGCGGATTGCCATTCTCAACCGCAGCCAGAATCGCGGGTAGCACGACCGTTTGCGGTCGGTCAGCCATAGCCTGAATGATCGAGACAGCTCTTGCCGGCGACACCTCTTTCAACTCGTTTGCCAATGCAGCATCAATCTGGTCTCCCGGAAATTCACGAACGGTCGCCAATGCCAATTGCCTAAGTTTTTTCTCCGGTGAGCGAAGAGACTGAACCAGCAAGGGCACGCCATCCTGACCACGTGCAAGGATTGATCCGCGTGTCGCCTCGACGATTCGTTGCAGTGGAACCTCAGCACTTCGAACCTGATCATAGATATCCGCAGCCTCTTTTTGGCGTCCACTGAGAAGCCTTGCTTCCGCGCAGAGAACACAAGCCTCTGCAACTGATGACCTTAATTCCCCAGGCACGGTTCCCAATGCTGTCTGCAGAGCTTCCGTGGCGTCATTATCAGCAATTCTACCAAGAGCCACTGCTGCTGCCGAAGCCACCTCAAGATCATCGTCATTCAGACGATCAATCAGAATCGGTACAGCCTTGGCATCACGTCGAACACCAATCGAATTGATAACTCCAACCAACAACTGCCCCTGTATTGCTTCCGCTGCCGTTCTCAAAGCAGCATCCGACGGGTCGCCGGGAATCACTTCCAAAGCGATCCGTGCCCACGAAGATAGTTGTGGATTGGGTAGCAACTTTGCCAACTCCGGCACAGCATCGCTGGATCCATAGACAGCAAGTTCTTTACAGCTGATGGCTTTTTGAGCGGCCGGAGCATCCGACTGCAAAACGGCCAACAAACGTTTTTCCTCGGTAGCAGAATCTCGCCGCTGCTGTGCAACAACAGGTGGCATCCCAAGAACCAAAAGCATGGTCCCCACGGCGAGCATCGAGAGAGGAGGTGTAATTGATTTCATCGATTTTTCCAATACAGACATTGTGTGGTTGAGAATGCGGTTTTCACACCGCAGGCGAATGACAGGTGCTCTTTCAATTCGTTGGCTCATAACCTCCACGGCTCTCGCAACGCCTCCGAACGTAACCGATTTGCCTGCTCGTCATTGATGAACTCATGTTTCACATTGTCATACTTCACCTGCCGCCCCAAATGCAAAGCAATATTCGCAGCGTGGCAGGCGATATGTGCATTGCAAGCAGCGACAGCATTACCTTTGGGCTGCCGTCGCGATTTGACGCAGTCGAGAAAATCTCGCACGTGGAAAGTGGCGGGATAGCCCCCAATTTCATCAACCTCACGCCCTGCTAACAACTCAGGTGAGCTGAGCACCATTTTCCCACTATCACCTGCTTCTACCCAACCATCCTCACCTTCGAATCGCACAGGACAGGATCCCAGCGGAATCCAACCTTTTTCACGGAAGATCAATTCCGTTCCATTCTCGTACCGCGCGACCAATTCTCCATCTTTTGGCGCGTTGTACTCAACGGGTGGCAAGCAATCGTCCACAGCCCACTGACAAAGATCCACGCAGTGGGACCCCCACTCCAAGACTCCGCCACCGACAAGCCCGCCACCTTTCTCAAAGTTGAAACCATCCAACAGCTTTTTATTGAAAGGTCGCCACGCAGCTGGGCCAAGGTACATATTCCAGTCGACCAACTTGGCATCAGGCTCAGTTTCCGGGACCAGCCAGCCACTCATCATGGCCTGCATACCTGCTGGATGGGCATACACTTTTTTCATTTTCCCCAGACGCCCCGTACGCGCGAGTTCACATGCAAACGCAAAATGCGGCAGATTACGTCGCTGTGTTCCCGCTTGAAAAACACGCCCGGTGCGACGCATCGTGTCGGCGAGAATCAAGCTCTGGGAAATGTTCTTGGTGACAGGCTTCTCGCAATACATGTCCTTGCCAGCTTTGGCGGCTGTCATTGCTGCTGTCGCATGCCAGTTGGGCCCCGTTGCAATCAGTACTGCATCAATGTCACTACGATCCAGCAATTCACGAAAGTCACGGTAGGTCGCACACTGATCGTTAGAGTGATGTCCATCGACTTGTTTCTTGACCGCAGCTCTTCGCTTCTCTTTGACATCACAGACCGCAACAAACTGAACATCTTTTTGCTGCAGGAAACAACCGAGGTCGTAGCCTCCCCGTCTTCCAATACCAATTCCGCCCACGACAATCCGCTCACTGGGAGCTACAGCACCATCAAGGCCCAACGCTGAACTGGGAATGATCGTGGGCGCGGCGATCGCACCACCGGTCACAGCAGCAGACGTCTTTAAAAATTGCCGGCGTGTTGGTTTCCCGTTCGACACAGTAGTGGCAGCAGATTTCCGCGACATGGACAAAATCCTCTTCAGAACACGGGTTAAGATCGATAACGTTCAACCATTGAAAGTTCAAGCCGAGCAGCGTTAATCATACCCCGCCAGGCCGCATCCAACCACAAAATGTCGCCACAACGGATCGAGAGCGTTGCAATTTATCCTGCCCCGGATTTACCCCGCACCGAATGAGCATCGCACCATCTTCAGAATGACATTTCACGGCTCAATTCGGCAGCGGCAGATCGTCACTTTTTGGTCGTTTGGTAAAGCATTTTCCCAAGTTCATCGTAGAAGTCGAATTGCAGCTGTGCCTGACGGCCTGCTTGGTTGGCTGGATCGCATCGAATCATCAGAAAACCACCACTTCGTTCAGTTTGACGATGCAGGTGTTTGATCAATCCATCGGGGTCCGTTCCCGCTGCATCACCTGGCATTCTGCCAAGTCGTGAATTAGCGTCCACCAGAGCCCCACAGGAGAACTCTTCCACGCCGCTTGAATCCACTGCGTGGTATTGCCAATGCCGATCTCCGCAAACAATAAAAAAGTTCTGCTGGTCGAGTCCATTAGCTCTCAGAAATGCAAAGAACTCGTCCCTCTCATGCTGAAACCCTCCAACATCACAATGGTTGTCTGTTTTGCGCAAGTCATCCGGCCCCACCATGGGCGTTGGTGAAATCAGCAATTTGAACTTCGCGTCACTCTCTTTGAGAGTTTGTTTTAACCACGCCTTCTGTTCATTTCCCCAAACTGTTTTTTGCGGACCATCGGCCATTGCATTGGGACTTCGGTAAAAGCGATTCTCAGTGAACCAGATTTGCAAATCTTTGCTGACCCGGTAAGTCCTATAGGTCCGAGCTGCCGGTTGCTCAAAGGCAGCATAAGGCAACTGCTCCAACAATATCTGACGGCCCGTTTCAGGCAGTGGAAGAAACTCTCCTGAATTGTCTCCATCATCAACCCGGTAATCGTGATCGTCGACGATCCAATGGGTGGGAACCTTTGCAAATAGTTCGTGAAAGCGAGGTTGAACAAATTGCTCGTGCCACTTCTGCCGCATTTCTGCCGGTGTAACTGCTCGCGGGTCATCTGGCGTATCGTAATAAACATTGTCTCCGGTCCCGACGAAGAAGTCCGGCTTCATCTTCAGGATGGTCGCCAAGGCGGGATAACCGAGATGTTTGTCAGCCCCTGAATATGGCTGAGGTAGCTTCGTGTTGTTCTTGAGCGCTGACCGGGCAAGATTGATCCTGTTGTCACCATGAAACTTGGCATAGTTCATTCCAGTGACCACCGCAAAAGCAACGGGCTCGTCAAGTTTGGGTCCGGGAAGTGTCTTGAATGTGACCGTTGGCCCAGCGGTCAAACGATCGAGACCAAGCCCCAATCGCGTCTTGCAAACATAGGCAGTATTGGGAATGAGTCCATCAAACTTGACCCGTGCAATGAAATCTCGCTGAGGGAAAGAGCCGGCCATCAACACTTGCTCTGAAGCTCCTGAGCGAAGCGAAAACTCAACAACTCCCCAAGCTCCTGGCAAATCACCCTCCGTGAGTTCCGCACCCTCACTCAACCGCACTTGCACCAACGCAGAATCATGCGAGACCGAACCTGCCATGATCCCCATCCCGGCTACCGGCTGAGGTGCACCAACGGGCGGTTGCGGCGCACGGTTCAGCGGAGAATTGGATTGTGCCTGCACGCCACCCATGCTGAGCAACAGAAATAGAACAACTGCAACGCCGCAAACCCTAACGTGCCTCAACGCTAAACGCTGAGTACGCATCGCAGGACGCTGGACAGATGCATAACTGTTCAGTGATGTAAAAACGCTCATCCAGATCCCATTCTTCTTCTCGGCTGACAATTTCAATTCAGATGCCAAACCGAACTCCTGGGCGTCGAACCACGCCCGTCCTTCGTTTAGCACACAAGATCCAGCATACCAGACTCATTCCATCAGCACGGATGGCAAGTCGCAGCCCGCCCCAACACAGAAAACGTGGCGGCACTTCAGGCTTGGTTCTCAACTGCATATCCGATAGTCTTGTGGGAATCTCGGAACTTGATCTTCTGCTAATGGAAATGCAAGCATCCGGTATGCATGACATCCGAGGACAACTGAATTTGCCACGCGCATATTTAAATGACCCAGATCCCCTTCAGACAAGAATCCATCATGACAAGATTAACGCTCTTCGCGTCCGTGGCAGCGTTGCTGTTCTGCACACCTGCCATCTCGAATGAAAAAGACGCTAAAGCTCCAGCGAAAGAAAAAACCGCGACCACAGGGCAAGTGGTCATCGAAATCAATGGTGTTCCCCAAATCATCGCACTTGACAGCGCACCAGCGGTGCTCAAGAAGCAACTTAAGAACATTACAGAGAGCATGAACAAAAAGGGTGCCAAGACTGACGGCACTTCCAAGAAACAAACATCAAAAAATCAATCCAGCAGCGGCAGCATCTCTTTTCACACCATTATCGTGGGTCCCGACGGAGTCGTGAAAGAAGAGAAGGGAGAAAAGAATCTCGATGGCAACCTGCTCAACAACAAGCAAATGCTGAAGGGGCTACCAGAGCAGGTTCGCAAGCAGGTCGAAGAAGCGATGAAAAAAGCTGGCCAGACTGGTGCTCTTAGAATGAAGATTGAAGCCGACAAGATCCCTGCAATCATGGCAAAGAAAATCGACATCGGTGCATTGCTGAAAAATGCCGGTACCGACCTGCCTGCTGACGTGCGCAAGCAACTGTTGGAGGCGATGCAGGGAATGGATGCGAGTGGCATGAAGATTGGCAATGTTCAAGCACGTGCAATCGTCATCGGACCTGATGGCAAAAAACAGGAGTACAATTTTGGTAGTGAGACAAAGAGCACACCAAACACCAAGAAGTCCAAAGCGGCCGGCAAAGAGAGTGGGAAGACGACAACATCCGCTGATGAGAAAGTGCTGGACACCCTGAGCAAAATCCTTGATCGGCTCGAAAAAATCGAGAACGAACTCGAGACGCTCAAAAAATCAAACAAGTAGTCCTACCTAGACTCAATCAACCGCGGATAGATGACGACTCCCGCGTAGGGGAAAAATAACCCCAAAGACCGGCCGCAGCGAAGCGATTCACTACCTTTGCAGCGACCGCCGTTTCTCAAAGGGCGGGAGGTCAATGGAACTCTCGTGCGAATTGTTGACGGTTATGCTGACAACCTCTGAGCAGCAGCCAATCTTTTCACTAATTCATCTCGAAAAAACCCTATCGCATAATACATGCTTGCGATAATTTGACGGTTCACCTGAGTCCCTGCAGTAATTGAGATCGACTTGTTTTGACGAGACGATTGAGTTGAGCATCGCGGTTTCGCGGCCAACAGACGGGATTGATGCGACAAGTCTTCCTGACGCGTGAAAATCACGCGAACGCCACGAAAGATGGCGAGCGAAAGAATTTGTGTGAACGAAGCGGAGTCGCTATCGGTGTGATGATCGGCAAAAAGCCGATCATTGATTGCGTACGAACCCTTCAGTCGTTTGCCAGTTGCATCGCAAGTTTGCTGCTTGTGTTGGATCTGCGCGCCGACCTCCACTCAAAAAGACCTTTCCATGTCGGCAAACGAAGCCCAAAACAAATCATCCTCAGAAGCCAGTCGCCCTCAAGAATCTCCCCAA
>Ga0315320_10001708_pt1 | contig 18204 bp, 16 predicted proteins | sample M140m21515metaG_FD_203458 | JGI IMG/M metagenome (GOLD analysis project Ga0315320, IMG submission 203458) | Ammonia-oxidizing marine archaeal communities from Monterey Bay, California, United States - M1 40m 21515 | ecosystem: Environmental > Aquatic > Marine > Coastal | place: USA: California... | reverse complement strand
CCACATGACCACCGATCGGTGCGGGAACGAGCGTTTGAAGTTGGGTACCACTCAGGGATCGCTGGATGGCCCGGATGACGTCTGCAGCCCTGTCGTAGCGCTGCCTGGGGTCGGGCTGTAGCAGGTTCCGGACGACCTCTTCTAACGGTTTGGGTACGACGGGGTCGAGACGGAGGGGCCCTGCTGGAAGAGGATCCAGGACCTTTCGTGTACCAGGCTCTTTCCCACTGCGGTCTCCACCGAGAATCTCAAACAGCATCAACCCGACAGCATACAGGTCGGTCCATGTGCCCAGTTCGGCATATCGACCGGCGCGCTGTTCGGGCGCCATCCACACCGGTGTTCCCCCCATTCCTTGTTGATGAAGGGCGAGCTCGGATACGGCTCCAGCAACACCAAGATCGGCCACCCAGGCGTCCAGCGCTCCATCTGCACCGGTGTGCAGCAGTACATTGCCCGGCTTGAGATCTTGATGGAGGAAGCCACGGGCATGAATGTGGGCGAGTGCGTCGAGCACATGCTCCATCAGTCGTACGGCTTCACCCATCGGGGGTCGTTGTTTCAGCAGGTCGCTCAAACTCCCTTGATCGGCGTGCGCCAAAGAGACATATGGGCACCCATTGTCGAGTCTTCCGGTATCGAACACTGGAATCACTCGAGGGTGAACCACCTCTGCAGACAGCGCGACTTCTCGTCCAAACCGGGCCCGAAACCGGGCATGGATGGCCAGGTTTCTACGGACGACCTTGATGGCAACATTGCGCTCCAGCTTTTTGTCGACCGCCTTGTAGACCACGCAGGTAGCCCCTTCACCGATTTCATCGATGAGGGTGTAGCGTTCGGGGAGGATTGGCTGTTGGTCCATTCGCCCTCAGAGCGTGAACTGAATGTCCATCCCTAATTTGTCTGAGAACAGCCGGGACAACACGGTCAGCATGGGCTCGTTGCTGTCTCGCTCAAGCCACACCCCATTCTTGCTCAAAAAGTGCCACGCGGTGAAATTGGCTGACAGCCATAATTCACGGGTGGGGGGCTGCTGAGACAGAATGAATGTGCTCCCATCCTCGAAAGTGACGTGCAGATTGCCACCACTGAGAGAAGGGTCATGGTCATCTGAATCGATGACATCGACTTGGTCCAATAGGGTCGCTAGAACCGTCTTTACCGCATCGCGAAAGATGGTTTCATCCATGAGTTCAGCCATCTTATAGTCCAGCTGCACGGCGAATGGTCGCCTCGATGCGCTTCACCATGGGTGGGATTTCGTCTTTTGCGACGGCGCCCACGCTGATGCGGAACCAGCCACTGTCTTCGTCGAGGTTGAAGGCTTGGAAGGGAACGACGGCCATTCCGGCTTGTTCCAAGAGGATGGCGCGTGTGTCTTCGTTGCTGCGGCCATCGAGCTTCACTTGGAAGCTGAGGTAGATGGCTCCTTGGGGCGCAATGGCGTCCACAGGCAGCCCATCGGCTTTCATGGCCATGATGCCTTCGTACAGGGGATCGAGGCGCGCATCGATCTCAGTTTTGATCCAGGCGTTGTATTCCTCTACCGCTTCTGGGTTGTTGAGCAGGGCCGCCGTTGCAATTTGCTCGGGACGTCCAGCCCAGGCACCCATGTGGCCAATCAGAGCCTTCATTTTGGTCTGAAGGTAGGGTGGGAGAACTGCCCAGCCTACCCGCATTCCGGTGGCGGCAAAGCCCTTCGAGATGGCATCAATGTGAATCACATAGGGTGCGATTTCGGGTACGAGCTGCACGGGTGACTTGTAGGGGTATTCGTTTTTGGTGAGTTGCCAGTACACCGCATCCCACATCAGCATGCAGGGGGGCTCATCTCCACGGCGGTTGTTTTCATCCACGATGGCCTGGGCGATACCGCGCAAGACTTCCGGATCGATCACGGTTCCGGTGGGGTTGAGCGGGCTGTTGAGCAACATCAGTCGGGTACCCGGAAGCGCATCTTTGACCTGCTGAACTGTTGGGAAAAAGTTGGTTTCGGGAGAGGTGTGAATAAAGTGGTGATCGGTTTGGTTGAAGTGGGCGTAGTAGCCAACATTCCATGCGGGCAGAAAGCTTACGGTCTTGTCGCCCGGATTGGTGAACAAACGCCATGTTCCGTACAGCACTGGGCGAGCACCGGAGCAGACCACAACCCCTTCCGGTCCGTAGTCGAGCCCAAGATCCCGCTTGTACATATTTGAGATTGCCTGACGCAGTTCAAGGATGCCATCGGAGGGTGGGTAGTTGGTTTCGCCACGGTCCAAGGCCGCCTGGGTTTCTTTGACCAGCAGTTCGGGTACAGGGAACTCAGCGGGCTTGAAATCACCCACGGTTAGGTTGCAGACCTCTTTGCCCTCCGCGATCATGGCGCGGACTTCAGCGGCGATCGCCAGAATCTTGGAGCCCCGCATCCCGTCGATGACTTCGGTCACGGCGCGGGTGCTGGCTTTGGCGGTATCAGACGGAAGATGTGCGTTGATGTCGATGGACATGGCTACCTCGGGCAGGCGGATCGCCTAACAGAGACAGACCAAAACCGCCCGCTGAGATCACGCTTCGGGGCCGAACTCCCACGTAATGCCACCGCCAAAAATCAGGGTACTGGATTTGTAGGTCCCATTTCCGATGGTGGTGCCTTCCAAGAAATCTCCCGTCATGGCATCCACAGAGATCTGTTTGACCTCTGAATCGGTGACTTCGGTTGGGCTCAAGAAGCTTTGGCTGAGACCGAAATCGAAGGTCCAGTTGTCCGAGGCGCGGTATCCACCACCAAGGCCATAGCCAATCTTGTTGCCATCGATCAGGGACACACTTTGAGTGGCCCCAGGAATGGCAGAGATTTCGTAAAAGACGCCGGTGCGCAGGGTGAAGTTGTCGCCGAGATCCTGTTGACCCCCCAATCGAAGTGACCACGCATCTCGGTAGCCGGCAGGCAGGATGACATCGTCGGTGATCACCACATCGGGCATGCTTGCGGCTGGAACAGTGTGCTCTCCGTTTAGGTCCACCTGAAGGTTGAGATCCGTGATCGTGAGTTGATCGATGCTGCTCCAGTTTTGCCACACGCCGGCCAGCTCGATTTCGGAGCGGTCTGTGGGACGAAAGGCAAAGCCGGTTTTGATGATGAGTGGCATCGTGATCTCGAGCTTGACCTCATCATCGGAAACGGTCTTGGAGACGATGATTTGGTCTCCCGCGGCGCCTTCTGTGTGGAGAATGTGATTGGAGAAATCGGCGTTCATTGTTCCCGTGGCGCTGAAGCTCACGGGTGGCTGAACCATAAGAGCCCACGCCCAGTTTTGTTCGGGAGGCTCGATCATAAGGGCTGCATTCCACGACAACCCTTGCCAATCTGCGGCGGCAAACTCGAATCCCACATCATTGAGGGGGTCTTCGTTGGGTGTGGGGTCCCCGATGGGTACCTTCAGTTCATTTGTTTCTGGATCGATCCCCGGTATGCCCACCTGGCTGTTGTGGAAGGGAACCGATATTTTGAGCTCCTGTTCGGCGAGAAGCACATTCCAGGCCACTCCCGCACCGACGGAGATCCAGTCATTAAATTGATGGGCTACTGAGGGGCCCAGAGCGGTCTGTATGACCATGACATCGATCAGTGAGTATCGTTGTGGCCCGTCTTCATCGTAGGCCAAGTCGGGTGCGTAGGGCGGGTAAAAACCAATCGCAAAGGTGGTGTTTTTGGTGCCAAAGCGGGAGCTGGCTCCAAAGTGTGGAATCACGTAGGCGGGGGCGTTGTTTTTGATGGCCTCGAACTGCACATTTGTGGGGTCTCCCCACCCTTCCACTGTTCTATCTGGGCCACGCACCAAGGGGCCTGCGCCATCCACCTGGGCCCGCTCGAAGGATACAAATTGCTGAACTCCAGCGACATTGAGCATCACCTGAGGCCGCTTGAGGCGGGTCAGTGCTGCTGGGTTGTAGTACAGGGCCGTTAGGTCATCGGCACCCGCCACAAAGGCTCCGCCCCGTGAAAACGAGCGCACTCCGATGTCAGTAAAATAGTACGCAGCGGCATCGGCTCTGGGGGTCATCAACAGACCAGCCAGCCCAAGAGCACAAGAAAATGAACGCATCATATAAAATTCCCCCACGTCAATATGGCACAAGTCACGACCAGATTGGAACAAGCCCGTGACGTCGCCTTCGTACCGTTACCGCCCGTATTAGTTGGCCAATGACTTGGCCTTCGGGTCCTTGGGGTCGTCGTATGATTGTCACGATTTCTATTGTTTCGCTGTTGTTGGTGTGTTGGATCGGCGCTTGTATGGCGCTTTCGAGACGCCATCCCGAGCCCATCTGGGACTGGGATACCATCGACACAAGCGATGTACATTTTCCCAAGGGCTTCATTTGGGGCTCGGCGACGGCTGCACATCAGGTCGATGGGGGCAATGACAACAACAATTGGTCGCGCTGGGAAAAGTCATTTGACGAGCAGGGTCGACCTCGGGTGCACAATGGAGACAGTGCTGGAGCTGCGGCCGAGCACTGGGACCGGTATCGAGAGGACATTCACTTGATGCGCGATGAATTGGGGCTCAACAGCTATCGATTCAGCATCGAATGGAGTCGAGTGGAGCCTGAAGAAGGCCATTTTGATGCGGATGCGATCGTCCACTACCACGACATGATTGATGCCCTCATCGCGGCGGGCATCACCCCCATGATTACCCTTCATCACTTCACCAACCCGTTGTGGTTTGAAGACAAGGGTGGGTTTGAGCCGGAAGAAAACATTGCCCTCTTCGTTCGGTTTTCCCGTCGGATGTTCGAAGAATTTGGCGGCAAGGTTCCGCGCTGGTGCACCATCAATGAGTGCGGCCCCTATGCGACCATGGGCTACGGCCTGGGTGTTTTTCCGCCCGGAGTCAAAGACTTCAAGCGTATGGCGTGTGTGCTCTACCACTTGATGTTGGCCCATACGGCGGTGTACGACATGATCAAGTCCATGCCCGGTGGAGATGCGGTTGAGGTAGGGCTGGTTAAAAACATCTTTCAGTTTGATCCCTACCACCGTTGGAACCTGTTCCACTGGATCTTGTGTCGGGTCGCGAATGCGGCGTACAACGAGAGTATTCTGGGCTACATTGAACGCGGAGAATTCAAGGTTCAAATACCGACTCAAGTGAACTTTGTGCGCCACAACCCGGAAGCTGCGGGCAAGACCGACTTCATTGGCTTGAACTACTACGCCAACCTGATTCTCTCGCTGTTCATGAAGCGGGAGCCTCCATTTGAGCCGCATGCACGCAAGGGTCAGGTGTTGACCGATATGCCGTATACCGTGTACGCAGAGGGTTTTTATCGAGCGTTGATGCGACTTAAACCGCTCAACAAACCCATCATTGTGACTGAGAATGGTATTGCAGATGACCGTGATGATCGCCGGGCTTTGTGGATTCAGCGCTACATCTATGCGATGAGTCAAGCGATCAAGGACGGTGCGGATGTCCGCGGCTACCACTACTGGTCGTTGATGGACAACTTTGAGTGGGCAGAGGGCTGGCAGATGGCCTTCGGCCTGTACGAGATCGATTTTGAAACCCAGGACCGGCGCTTACGTGAAGGTTCTCTTGCCTACAGCGACATTATTTCCAAGTGGGGCGATGATGATTGAATCGGCTGTGATCATCTTGGCTGCAGGCCAAGGAAAGCGAATGGGCTCACCTCTTCCCAAACCCCTGGTGTCTGTGGCAGGTAGACCCATCCTCGATCACTTGCTTGATGCGGTCCATGCAGCGGGTATCGACGCGGTATCTGTTGTGGTGGGTCATCAAGCCGAAGTCATGCGTGAGCACCTTGGTGCGGCGGTATCGACCCCGCTCCAAGCGGTCAGGAATGGAACAGCACATGCGGTAGAGGTGGCCCGCGATAGCGTCGGGTCAGCCGATGAAGTGTTTGTCTTTGTGGGCGACAGTCCACTGATTCAGTCCGCATCCATTGAGCGGTTGCAGGAAGTACACCGGGAATCGGGTGCCGCCTGTTCTTTTCTGACGGCCCGGTTTGAGCAGCACTATCCGTATGCGCGGGTGGTTCGCGGCCTTGACGGCAGTGTGGATGCGGTGATTGAAGAACGGGACTGCACCCCGGCCCAGTGTGAGATCGATGAGTATTTGACCTCCCATTTTTTGTTTGATGCAGAGGCACTGTGGGATGTTCTTGACCGGATTCAGCCGCACCCAGAAACCGGTGAGAAGTACCTGACCGATGCCATCGGCCTGTTGTTGGCTGAAGGAGAACGGGTTGAGGCTGTCGATATTGAAGATTGGCGCGAGTTGGTGGGGCTCAACACGCCCGATGATGTGGCGTGGGCTGAAGGCATCTTGAACGATGGCTGAGCAGCCTGCCGTTGCCCGTCTTTGTGCTGCTGAGTTTGCAGCACATATGGGAGCTCAGCCTCAATGGGTATCTTGGGCTCCGGGGCGTATCAATTTGATCGGTGGGCATACCGATTACAACGGTGGATTGGCGCTTCCGGCGGCGATCAATCGGTGGGTATCCGTTGCATTGCGGCCCCGTACGGATCAAAAGATTCGTGTTCGAAGTCTTGATTTGGGTGGAGAGATCACCGGGTTTATCGATGCGTTGCCAGAACCGGGGTCCTCCTGGACCCACTTTGTGGTGGGCGGTCTGCGTGTATTCGGGGCTGAACACGCCCTTCCTTGTGGATTTGACGCTGTGTTCAGTGGAGATGTTCCCGATGGTGCAGGGTTGTCATCTTCGGCGGCGTTGACCATCGCTTGGATGACGGTGTTGCGTGCATGGACCGGCGTGAATGTTGATGACCTCACGCTCACTCGGTATGCGCAGCGGGTGGAACATGATTTTTTGGGGGTCAAATGTGGTCTTTTGGATCAAATTGGTTCGCTGATGGCCCGCCCCAAACAGTTGATGTTGGTCGATTTTAGAGATGTGTCGGTAAAGCCTGTGGATAGTGGCCTTAGGGATGTGAGTTGGGTGGTACTACACAGTGGTGTGCGTCGAGAGCTCGCGGGCAGTCCGTATCTGGATCGGGTGCAACAGTGTCAGGATGGCTTGCATGAAGTTCAATCTCTGTACCCCGATATTCTTACGATACGAGAGGTAGAACTCTCGATGGTTCAAGGGCCCAGTGTTGGGTTTCGGCGACTTCGTCATGTGATCACAGAAAACGCACGGGTGATGGAAGCGGTGTCGGCGGTGAAGTCAGGAGATGCATCGCGCTTGGGTGAGCTCATTTCCGCTGCACATGTCAGCTTGCGTGATGACTATGAGGTCAGCTGTCCACAGTTGGATTTGCTTGTACAGTTGGCTCAAGCCCAGCCGGAATGCTTTGGTGCACGCATGGTGGGTGGTGGCTTCGGTGGCTGTACCCTCAACTTGGTCTGTGCCGATGCTGCGCCATCGTTTATCGATTCCGTGTTGTTGAACTATCGGTCACACGTGTCGGACGTCCCGCGGGCGTTCACCTTTCATTTGGTTGGTGGTGCGTCAGTCACCCGTTGACCGGGTACTCCGTTTTTCAGCTTCTCGTTTGACCCAACTGGTCCCATCGGACAAAGCATCCTTGGTCATATAGTTCACCAAAAATCCAGGTACACCCTTGATTGAGACGCTGTTTGAATGCTCGAGTCGGGTGGTTCCAGGGCGCTCGGCAACGGGTTCAACCCGCCAATAGCCCACCAGATCATTCACATCGCTTTTTCGATCATAGTCCAGCGACCATGCCATGTAGCCCAGGTCTTTTCGGACGGTATTCTTGGTGAAGATCCGAGACTTGAAACCCAGGATGGATGTTTTCATATCCACGTACAAATCGTTTCCATCTGTTCGATAGACCGAACAGTCCACCACGTTTTTTACCCACCCTTTGTACCGGTGGTAGCTGAGAATGGTGGCCCATATATCTGCGGGTTCGGCCGCGATGTATTGAACCGCGATACCCGAACCCCCGGCGTCACTTGTTGAGTGTCGCTCTACATGTTTTCCACCGTCCAAGATCTGCCGCTCTTTTTCGGTAAGGACAACACCTGTAGGTGCGGACGTAATGGGGGCTAAGATGCCCGTATGCCCCTGGGGTTCATCCGGTGATGCGGCCTCGACGGGTGCAGCCATCATCCACAGTGTCAGGCTGGCAAAAAGCGTGTTTGGGCAATTGAACATGAAAAATCTCGTCAGTAATTTCATTCGGTACCCCTCCCTCTACCGTATCGACCGACCGATATTCTTTCTTACGTTAGGATTTTCGTAAAAGGGCGCTGACTTCTCGTGCGCTTTGTGGCCTGTCTTCTGCTCGTTTTTGCAGCATGCCTTTGATGAGGGTGACGACGGTGGTTGGGATGCCCCCCACATAGTGATCAAGGGCGGGAGGGGGCTCGTGGAGGTGTTGTTCGATCAGGTGTCGCTTGTCGTCGGCACGGAATGGTCGTTTTCCAGCCAGCATGCGAAACAGCAGGATCCCCATCGCATAAATATCGGTCCGACCATCGATGGGTCTTCCCTGGATTTGTTCCGGGGAGGCATAGGTGTATGTGCCCACGAAGTGGTCGGGTGTGGCGGGCAGTCCGGGCATTACTGCAGAACCAAAGTCGATCAAACAAGCACTGCGATCATCTCGTACCATAACGTTTGCTGACTTTACATCTCTGTGAATCACATCATGTTCATGAAGATATGCCAGCGCTTCTGCAAGATGAATCGCGACGGTGATTACGGCTGTGGTTCGTTCAGTGGTTCCCGGGATGCCCATTGATTTGGCAAACACTTGGGCGGGGCTGCCTCCGACAAAATCGAGCAAGTGGTAGGTCCGGCCATCATCGGTTCGGCCGTATGCCCGACTGCGGACAATGCCCGGATGGTCGAATTGCCGGAGCACCTGGTGAATCCGAGAAAAGCGTTCGTCTTCGAGGCCTGATGTGGCTGCGAGCTTCATGGCAAAGTGATCACCAGATTCTGGATCTTCGACCCGATACACCGCACCCATTCCGCCTTGGGCCACGTGACGGAGAACTCGGTATGAGCCGATTCGAAAGTCATTCTCTTCATTGAAAGAGTCTGGCGGAAGACTTGTGCTCACCAGCGGGCATCCTCCAATCGAGTGTGGGGTGCAGAGATGGTGGCCCAATCGTAGGCGCCTCCACGTTGATGCGGTAGCCGGTTTTGGTCGTCAAACCAACGTTGAGCGGAATCGACTTCATCGAAAGACCGGACATTCCACCCGGATTTCCCAGTCCCGTTCTCGAGCAGAATGAAGGGGGTTTGAGGCCCGAGTTGGAAGTCTCTTCGGCCTGTCAGCCACCCGCTCAAGACCACACCCGATGGATCTAAAACTGGCAGGCCTTCCCACCACACGCGATCGACCCACAGTGGACCCTTGGGAAGCTCATGGGCCACGCGGTCATGTCGTGCCACGGCACCTTGATCTGGACCCACGGGGAGCAATGCGTAGGTATGACCCACAAATATGCATGCAGCAATTGGAGCCAAGGGCCATATCCGGGCCATCCCCAACCCGGCCGCTACAGCCATTGGAACGGCCGTGATGCGAAGATGGTAGCTGCGGACATATCCAGTCAGCAGACCAATGAGGAGCACCCCGATGAGCCCCCACAGGGCAAAGTGAGCGGCTTTTCTATGTTCTCTACACGTGCACAGTACAATCGACAGCACCCCCGCCATGATGATCCAAGAGCCGGCATCCAGATCCACCATCCATCGGTCGTGTAGCGCAACTTGGAGCAGATTCATCCATGGATCAGTGTCTGTGACATTGCTTTGGGCGACCGCAGACAAGCAGGTGATCGGCCCTTCCCCACACCACGCGATGGATCCGATTCGGAAGAGGCGGGGCAAGGCCACCACTCCGCCCAATATAAAGGCGGTACGAAGATGACGTGGTCCCACGGCCCGCCTCACGGCCGGAATCAAGGGCAGCAGTCCCAATCCCATCCCCAGTGCCAAGGGGTGGTGGCCAGCCGCCAATACAAGACTCACCACGGTTGCCGTGGGCGCCCACGGGTCTCCGCGTAGACTCAGTGCGGCGCACAGTGTGGTGATTCCCACCAACTCCGGTGCACCATAGGAACGTGCACCGCTCACCAGGGTGTCCAGCAATCCAGGATCAAAGGCCAAAAAGAGTCCAGCTGCGAGGGCTGCGGCCCACCTTCGCATCGGTGAGGCTGTGGCCGACGTCCAGTGATAAGCGGCGGCAAATCCCAGGGGTGCCACCACTCCACCCAACACAAAACGCGTGAAGAAAAGATCGTGGAGAGAGTCGGCGACAGCCACGATGGGGACCATCATCAGCCAGAGAGCATCGCCACTTTCGGGGTTCGGCGGACGGGGGACGTTTCCGAACAATGCGGCCTGAGCTTGTAGGTAGGGTCCCACACTATCGGAACCCACGACCGCATGATCGAGGACCTTGAGGCGATGCCAGGCGGCGACCACCCACAGGGCGGCCATTGTAAGAAGTTTTCCCACGTCCCGAGTTTACTTCGAGATGCCCAACTCTTTGGCGACAACGTTGGCGGCTTTGCCCTGAATGGCCAATTCGAGGTCGCGCTCGATCCGACGTTGTGCGAAGGGTGCGGTTTCCTCATCGATCTTGTGCGAGATGGATGAGATCCGATGTCGGTCGGTCCCTGCCATGGCTTCGTCAAGCTCTGCGAGGAGGGCTTCAAATTGTGCCTGTTCGCCCTCTTCAAGCATCGGAGCATCGTGGACGATCGCTTTCTTGACTTGGTTCGATATTTGTTCCGCCTCGATTCGCGCATCGATCAAGAGCCGTTCATCTACATCGGTTTCTGCATGATCGATGGCTTCTTCAAGCATGTTCTCGATCTCGTCTTCGGACAAGCCGTAGCTGGGCTGCACATCGATCTCTGTTCGGTTCCCGGTGGCGGTATCCTCCGCGCTTACCCGAAGGATGCCGTCTGCATCCACCATGAATTCCACACGAATCCGGGGGGTTCCCGCTGGTTGCGGAGGAATGCCAGTCAGCTTGAAACGACCGAGGCTGCGGCAGTCTTTGACCAGTTCTCGCTCGCCTTGAAGAACGTGCAAGTCCACCGCGGTTTGGTTGTCCACATGGGTTGTAAAGCTTTGAGCGGCCGAGGCCGGAATCGCGGAGCAGCGTGGAATCAGTCGTTCGACCACGCCTCCCATCATCTCGAGACCGAGACTCAGTGGGATGACATCCAACAGCAGCATATCGTCTGCCAAATCGCTGACCCCAGTCAGAATATCGGCCTGCATGGCTGCACCGAGCGCGACGACCCTGTCTGGATCGAGATCACAGTTCGGTGGTTTCCCAAAGAGCTCGGCCACATAGGCACGAACCAGGGGTACTCGGGTAGAGCCCCCGACCAAGACCACCTGATCAATATCGGCGGGTACAAGGCCGGCATCGGACAAGGCTTGCCGGCACGCATCGCCCGTTTTTTCCACGATGGGTCGAATCAGGTTTTCAAAGCTTTCCCGATCGATTTCAGCTTCGACGGATGTCCCATTCAAGGTGGCAGACAATACTGTCGTTTCATTATCGGTCAACGCTCGTTTGGCAGACTCTGCGGCCCGAATGGCGGCCCGATAGGTTGTTCCATCGGGGCTTTGGATGCCGGCTTGTTGAAGCAATACGGCGGCCAGTGAGTGGTCGAAATCATCCCCGCCGAGGTGTGTGTCTCCGGCGGTAGAGAGCACCTGAAAGATGCCATCGTCGAGTTGGAGAACGGAGATGTCAAAGGTGCCTCCCCCCAGATCGAAGACGGCGACTTTGTGGCCATCTTGCCCTTCGTTGAGTCCGTATGCGAGGGCGGCTGCGGTGGGTTCGTTGAGCAGGCGCAGCACTTCGATTCCTGCAATCTTGGCGGCATCGCGGGTCGACTGACGTTGGGCATCGTCGAAGTAAGCCGGAACGGTGATGACCGCTCCGCCAGGGCGTCCAAACAGGCATTCTTCAGCCCGGCTGTGTAACAACCGCAGCACCATAGAGCTGACTTCTACCGGTGTGATTTCTCTGGGCCCAACGCGGAAGCGAACGGCTTTTTCGTCGCCTTCCACCAAATCGTAGTGGAACAGCTTGGCCTCATCGGCCACCTCGGATGCCGAGCGTCCCATGAACCGTTTTACGCTGGTAAAGGTGGTTCCTTCTGGTTGTCCGGCCGCTTCGAGTGCGGGCCAACCGATGGAAATCGGATCACCATCATCGTTGTAGCGCACGGCACTCGGCAGAAGTGTTCGCTCATCATCATCAAGCAGACAACGGGCTTTTCCGTCGAGTACGACAGCTACGAGAGAGTGTGTGGTTCCCAGATCGATACCGATGTTCGCCATGAGGGCTCCGTCTATGCTTCGCTTTGTTTGCGTGCAGTGTTCAGGTATTGAAGTTTGGCCAAGATCATCTCGACCCCTTCCAGGGAGCCCTGTTCGGTTTCCCAGTTGCGGAAGGTCTCATCCAAGAGCGCGCGATGTGTATCCCACATTGTGGAAACCGTCGTGCGGGTGCCCTCGGGATCACTCGCACGCATCATTTGTAAGTCGAAAATCTGCTCCAGAAAATCGGCATCGGGTTGGATGCCGCCACGTTCTTGTGGCTTGGGGTCTCCCGTGGCCAAATAGCGGGCGCGGCTCAAGGGATCTTTCAAGATTCGCCGGGCTTCGTTCACCAGTGCAGTCCACTGCAAGCTCATCCGCCGAAACACAGCGGCTTTTCCAACCCATCGGTCGGGGTGTACGGCCCGGGAGACTGTGCGCCAGGCGTCATCGATGGTGTCATCTTCGATATGAAAACTTCGCTTCAGTTGAAGGACTGCATACGGATCGTTCTCTGCCGGTGGAGGCTGAAGAGAACCACAGCCAACACACACAGATCCACCGATGGGTTCGTGGCATTGCCAGCAGATCAATGAGGACCTCTTAGACGGTGAAGGATTCACCGCAGGAACAAGAGCGGCCAGCGACGGGGTTGTTGAACTGAAACCCTGTCTTCATCATGGTCTGCTCAAAGTCGATTTCGGTTCCATTCAAGAACAGGTAGGACTTTCGATCGACGGCGAGGGTGACCGGTGGCTCACCAAATTGGAACATTTTGTCTTTCTCTTCTGGGTTTTCCACGAAATCCATGAAGTAGGACAATCCGGAACATCCACCACCACGGACGCCGACGCGCAAGACCGCCTCGGGAGTCTGACGCTTTGTTTTGAGCGTCCGGACTCGCTTGATGGCAGATTCGGTCATGCTGACGGCCATGGTCTACTCCCCTGAAGCCTTTTTGGTTTGGTAGTCGGCGATGGCGGCCTTGATGGCATCCTCGGCGAGTACCGAACAGTGAATCTTCACCGGTGGCAGCGAAAGCTCTTGAGCGATGTCTGCGTTGGAGATCGAGAGCGCGTCGTCGATGGTACGTCCCTTGACCATGGTGGTCACGAGCGAACTTGAAGCGATGGCAGAGCCACAACCGAAGGTCTTGAACTTGGCGTCTTCGATGATGCCGCTGTCACTGATTCTCAGTTGCAGCTTCATCACATCACCGCAGGCGGGTGCTCCGACCATTCCGGTGCCGACGTCGTCTGCATTGCGGTCGAGGCTTCCCACATTGCGCGGGTTCTCGAGGTGATCGATGACTTTGTCGCTGTATCCCATGATGTTGTCCTCTTGAGCGCTAGTGTGCGGTCCATTGAATTGATTTGAGGTCGATGCCTTCTTGTACCATTTCGTACAGTGGAGACATACTCCTTAGCCACTTCACCTTCTCGACGATGAGATCAACCGCAAAATCGATCTCTTCTTCGGTTGTAAATCGGCCGACGCCGAAGCGAATTGATGTATGAGCAAGCTCGACATCCACACCCAAGGCACGGAGCACATAGCTCGGTTCCAAGCTTGCTGACGTGCAAGCCGATCCAGAAGAGCATGCGATGTCTTTAATCCCCATCATCATGGCCTCACCTTCAACGTAGGCAAAGCTCACGTTGAGGTTGTTGGGAAGACGATGATCCCACGATCCATTCAGATACAGTTCATCGAGTTCTTCTTGGAGACGAGTCCACAGCTTGTTGCGGAGTCTGCGGACCCGATCGATTCCACCGTTTTCGAGCTCTAACCGGGCCAACTCAGCGGACTTTCCAAGACCAACAATCTGATGGACGGGAAGTGTTCCAGAGCGCATTCCCCGTTCATGTCCACCACCATCGATGATGGGAGCGAGCCGAACCCGTGGCCGTCCACGACGTACCCACAAGGCACCGACGCCTTTTGGACCATACATTTTGTGGGCCGAGATGCTGACCAGGTCGACATTCATCTCTTTCACATCGAATGGAACGCGCCCAAGTCCTTGGACCGCATCACAGTGAAAGAATGCACCCCGTTCGCGGCAGCGTTTTCCAATCTCAGCGATGGGCTGCACGACGCCGATTTCATTGTTGGCGAACATTACGCTCACGAGTACAGTGTCTTCCCGAAAGGCGGCGTCGAGTTCATCGAGGCTGATTCGACCGTCATCCTGCACGCCCAAGTAGGTCACTTCCCACCCTTCGGCTTCCAGTGCGTGGCACGAATCGAGAATCGCTTTGTGCTCGGTAGCGACTGTGATGATGTGCTTGCCGCGGTTTTCGTAAAACTTCGCAATGCCTTTGATGGCCAAGTTGTCGGACTCAGTGGCTCCCGATGTGATGACGATTTCTTTCGCATCGCCCCCGATGAGAGCGGCGACTTGCTCGCGTGCGAGATCGACGGCTTCTTTGGCGGCCCACCCGTATGCGTGGTTTCTGCTGGCCGCGTTTCCATACATCTCTGTGAGGTATGGCCACATGGCCTCCGCCACCCGCGGGTCGCAGGGGGTTGTCGCGTGATTGTCGAGATAAATGGGTGTTTTGATGGTCATGTTGTACTCACGCTGAGGATGCAATGGCAGCTACCATACAAGGTGTTTCGATATCAGAATGTTCCACGTTGTCGCATGATGCACAGGAATCAATGCCCGACGGCGTGGTGCATTCTTGGCAGACTTCAAGGTATTTCAAACTGGATTGGAGTTCGTTTTCGAGGTTCTTCATTCGCTCAATGGTTTCGCGGGTCTCTACTAATTTTTGCTGGTAAAAACCCTGCAGAACCGTCATCGCTTCCGGGCCCGTTTCGTGCGATCGGAAGTCTTCGAGAAAGGACCGAATGTCCGTGAGTGAAAATCCGAGGTGCTGAATCTGCTCGATCCAGTGGATTCGTTCCAATGCCTCGTCGGTGTACATCCGGAAACCACCGGGACTTCGTTCACTCGGCTGCAGCAACCCCAACTCCTCGTAGAAGTGGATCGTTCGAACGGTCTTTCCTGCCCGTCTGGCAAGTTCTCCGATTCGATAGGGGTTGGTGCTATTTTTTTGCATACTCACAGTATATTCAAACGTTTACGTAAGGGTTCGATAATTCTGGTCTCTTTTTACCCTCATGGATATGGGGTGTCAACGATATCTGATCATCTGTGGGGTGCGTGCGCGCCAACCATTTGGAGGAATCCAAGAGGCGACCGAGACTTTCTCTCCATCGCTTGAGAAGCGAATGGTTCCGTCTTGATCGGTACGAAGGCAACGACGTGGACCCCATCTACCGATCACAGAAGGGTGTGGATGACCGTATCGGTTTTGTTTTCCAGACTGGACCACAGCGAACATCGGATTGGTCACAGCAATAAACGATTCTGAAGAAGATCCTTTGGACCCATGGTGGGGAATCTGAACCACTGTCATCTGTTCGAGGTGTGGAACCATGCGGTGTTCGATTTGGGTTCCGATATCTCCAGTCAGCAAAAACTGGTGTGCTCCGTGTCTCAGTCGAAGAACCAAGCTGTTGTCATTATCGCTGCTTGTTGTCGCCGGGCCAAAGACTGCGGTGCGGGTTCCCTTTTGGTTCGCATCTCTCCATAGATCATGGAAACGACGCTCTGTTGAAAGCGGCCTTCGCGGCGCCCACAGGGTGTCGACTTGGAGGGCCTCAATCACAGGAATCAGGCCGCCCATGTGATCGATATCTGGATGAGTCAAAAAGATGGCATCGAGTTTACGGATTCCCTTTCGGCGGAGCCAGTGGAGAAGCCGTTTGCCCGGTGGGCCTCCGTCGATCAACCACCGTCTGCCATCCGGAAATTCAACCAAGGCGGATCCGCCTTGGCCGATTGCTGGAAAAGTAAGCTCGAATTGAGTGCGCAGATTGTTGGGTTGAACAAATGCCAATATGGCCACGCACAGTGCCCACCATGGTTTGGCGTGAAGAAAGACACCGATTCCAAGCAAGAGTGCGCCGAGGGGTCCAACCGCGGGCGCCAAGTTGCCGAGGTCTGTCCACACCATCCATTCCATACTCCAGCCGATCGTCATGTCCGAAATTTCGAGCCAAAGGGACGAACCAGTGGCGGGTCCATGAAATCCAATCATGGCTGTGGGCACAGCGATCCCGGCAAATAGTGGGATGGCAATAAGATTGGCCAAAGGTGCACCGAGTGACAGGGTTTGAAAGATCCAAGCGGTGACGGGAAGTGTCCCGAGTGTGGCCACAATGGTTGTTCCAGTGCTGGCCCAAATCCAGCGCAATAATCTTGATTTGTGGGTGTATACGCATCGGTTCCACAGAGGCATCCAACCGATCAGTGCGGCCACGGCACCAAATGACATCCAACATCCGATGGATTCAACCTGGGCCGGATCGGAGAGGATCACGAGGAGAAGGGCGAGCGACCACACATGCCACGCGTGTGCGGTTCGACCAAGGAGGTGAGCAATAACGCCCATGGTCACCATCATGGTGGCCCGCTGTGTAGACACCGGCCAGCCGACGGTGTGGGCATACATCGTGGCCATCCCAATGGCTCCCAGTCCGGGGAAGATTCGGGCCAATTTGGGCCACGAGACCAAGGGTCGAGAAAGCAACCAGGCCAATGCCCCACCCATGCCCGCCACCATTCCAATATGGAGGCCACTGATTGCCAGAAGATGGATTGTGCCTGTCCGCCTCATGATGTCTACGTCACGCTCTGGAATGTCGGCCCGGTTTCCAGCGGCAATGGCTTGGATGATTCCGCCAAAACGAAGATGTTCGAGTGAGCGGACGTTCTCAATCGGTTGATTGACTTCACTCCATGCGATGGTCCGGGCGCCAACAATACCGAACCGTTTGTGTCTCCCCAGTCTCGAGAATTCTCCGGGCAGCTGTGCTCCTGGCGTATCGGGCCGAATCCACGCGGTAAGCCACCGTCCAACCAAGGGCGGGTCACTCAACCGAAGACTGACCATGCCTTGTGTTGTTCGGACAAGAGCACTGTGGTTTGTCCGTTGGATTACGGGTCCGACCAGGTGTTGAGAAAGCTCGGTGGATGGCACCCTCAGTGATGCGGATGTGCTCGCCAGTGTAAAGCCAATGGCCAACAAAAGCGGATGAAGGGCGCGTGGATTGATCACAGTGAGAACTGCGCTGAAACCAATGCACATGACTGCGACTTCACGACTATGAGCAAACCCAGGGGTCCATACAGCGGCTCCCAAAACGGCGCCGGCAGCCATCCACATCATTGGCGTATTCATTTTCATCCCGACACCACGTTGTGCGGGTTGTGTGCCAACGCATTGCCGTGGGTTTGCGTGGGTCATGCTGTCCAAAAATAGGACCGGGTGTTGAATGTCACACCACCGTGACCAACTTTGATGACTCCCAGGTTGACGAAGCGTGGTGAGCGTGCAAAAACCAATTTCGAGTTTGCCACCACAGGTGTTGTGGTTCGCGGCTCGCCACTCGCTGGACATTGGTTCCAGCAGGATTCATTCGATGCGACCTCGATTATCGAGTCACCAAATCATTTTTATCGTTTGATTCCTTCCCCTGGTTTTGCCTCTTGGGAGGCAGTCGAACCACCGTAAACTAGGGGAATAGTATGTATTTTCGCGGCCGAGACCGGAAAGATGTCAAGCGAAAGATCTTGACCTACTGGACATCGCATTCTACAGAATTGGGCCTGACCTTACGCGAGTTTTTAGCGAACTGCCGCATGGGTCCAAACGAGCGGACCATCGTGTACACGGCTCCACATTCCTAGCCCGCTTCGGTTGGGGACCCAAAGCCCCCACCCCCGGGGGTTCGAATCCGAAGCCTATCTCCCGCTTTGGCTGTCCATTGCAGGGGCATTGGCTCCCATCCCAAACCGGCATTGATCTCATCGGTTCCGGG
>Ga0315320_10001701_pt1 | contig 18242 bp, 13 predicted proteins | sample M140m21515metaG_FD_203458 | JGI IMG/M metagenome (GOLD analysis project Ga0315320, IMG submission 203458) | Ammonia-oxidizing marine archaeal communities from Monterey Bay, California, United States - M1 40m 21515 | ecosystem: Environmental > Aquatic > Marine > Coastal | place: USA: California... | reverse complement strand
CTTATCTGGGAGTTGACCTGTGCCAAACCCAGATGCTTCGTTTACCAAATGAGGCACCTGCATTTCTTTATATCCAGCTTGTGTATTCTTGTCTAAAAAGTAATTGATCAAACCTCGTTGAAGACGCGCGCCTTTTCCTTTATATACTGGAAAACCTGCACCTGTTATCTTAGTTCCAAGCTCAAAATCAATTAGGTCGTATTTCTGAGCAAGTTCCCAATGAGGTAGGGGGTTTTTACCCAAATCAGGGACTTTTCCTGATTGAAAGATTTCTTCGTTGTCTTCTTCCGAACTTCCTGAGGGAACACTGCTATGAGGGACATTGGGTATCTGGGTTCGTAATTCGTTTAAGGTTAAAGCTGTATGCTGAAGTTCTTCCTGTAGTTTTTTAGTAAGTTCTTTTAAATTTGTGGTTTGTTCTTTTAATTCATTTGCTTTTGCAGTTTCTCCACTTTTGAAGAGCAATCCAATTTCCTTTGCAAGAGTATTCGCTTGAGCCAAATGTTGATCCAGGTTTGCTTGTTGAGTTCTACGCTCCTGATCTAAATCGAGAATTTGATCAATTTTTTTAGGAGAATCAAAGTTACGTTTCTTTAGTCCTTCCAGTATGGCCTCTTTATTTTCTCTTATGTAGTGCAGTGCAAGCATAAAGTATTTTTTTGCAAAAATAATGGAATTTTAATGCAACCCCTTTTTGATTAAGCTTCTTTTGGAAATTTCTTTGTCTTTTTCAAGTTGCTTTTTTAAAGCATCTAGCGATTCAAATTTTTGTTCCTCTCTGATTTTTTTATAAAAAAGAATCTTCAATTTTTTTTTGTACAGATCTTCATTAAAGTCAAAAAGATGGACCTCTAAGGTTTGGTTTTTTCCATTGAGTGTTGGTCGTGTCCCGATATTCATCATACCATGATACATCTTGTTTTCATTTTCTATAGAAACCAAATAGACCCCTATGGGAGGAATTAATTTATAGGATTCATCAACCTCAATATTTGCTGTAGGAAAATCGATTGTTCTTCCAAGACCCTCCCCTTTAATAACTGTTCCTGAAAGCTCATAATGTCTTCCTAAAAATTCATGGACAAGATTGAAATCACCTACTGCTATCGCTTTTCGAACTTTTGTTGAACTTACAGTTATGGAAGAGATGTCTTGAGCTGGAATGATATGGACACCAAAGTTGTACGTTTTTCCCATTGCGACTAAGTCCTCAGCAGTGGCTTCTCGGTTCCTACCAAATCGATGATCATAGCCTATAAAAAGGGTATTGATTTGAATTTTATTGGACAAAATATCCCTACAAAATTCAACTGCAGTAAGTCTTGAAAAAGATTTTGAAAAAGGGTGAATAATTAAATTATCAACGCCAAGTTTTTCCAATTCATTTTTTTTCTCCTCAAGTGTATCAATCAATTTAATGTCTGATTCTTGCTGTAATACCATTCGAGGGTGAGGAAAAAAAGTTAAAATTGTTGACTGAATTTTTTGTTTTTTGGCAAGAGAAACTAAACTTTCGATAATCTTTTGATGTCCTATGTGAATACCATCAAATGTACCTATAGTAAGGACACATTTGGTATTAGCGTTGTAATTTTCAATGTCTTGAAAAACATTCATTTTCAGCAATAATTTTTTCTACGTTCACAAAAGTACAGCAATATCACACAAAGACTAAATTGTTTGCTTATTTTTAGATCCTGACGTTAGAAATAATTCTGTGCATAAAAGATTTTTCGTTTTTAATATTCCATTAATTTACTTTGCGTGTAGCTTCCTGTTAGTAGCTTCTTTCACTTATGGACAAAGCACATGGAAACGAGTTGAAAATTCTAGTCTTTCTCAATTTCCATCCCCTTTAGTTAAAGAACATTATTATGAACGAATTACAACAGAGAACAGGGGACAAACATCCAAATCTGAGCTGTCATTTCTAGATACAATCATTTTGCCGAACGAAAAAGGGGAAGATGAACTGTTTTTGATCCAACCGGTTCAGGTGCTCTCGTCTTCTATCTCCTCAAAATATCGAAATATTCAAACCTACAGAGGCCATAGTAAATCAAGGCCTGGAGTAAAAGTTCGTTTAAGTACTCACTTTTCGAATATCAATGCTTGGGTTCAATTACCTGGAGAAGAGGATTTGTTTATTCAGCCTGTAAAGTCCAAAACAAACAAACATTTTGTCTATCAAAAAACAAAAAATGATAGGGTTCAAGAATTTTTATGTAAAACCCTAGAAGAAAATATAGAAAGAAAACTTCTCAAGAAATCTAGTAAAGAGGCAAAGCTTAATAATGAACTCCGAGTTTTTAGAATTGCAATAGCGGGTACAGCTGAGTACACCTCATATTGGGGAGATGATGATCCAAGCAATGGAACCAACGCAGAAGATGCCTTTGCGGCTGTAGTCAGTACTATCAATAGAATTAATCAAGTTTTTGAGGACGAAGTAGGGATCAGATTAGAATTAGTGTCTGATGCAAGTCTGCTTTATGAAGATCCTGCTACTGATCCATTTTCAGGAAATTTTTCTTCAGAACTCCAGTCAACAATTGATCAAGAAATTGGCGATGAAGGCTATGACGTAGGACATTTATTCGATTTTGGTGAACCCAATGGTGATGCAGGGTGTATTGGTTGTGTTTGTGAATCAGGTGTTAAAGCCCAAGGATACAGTACACATCCCTTTGAAGATATTTATGGAGGGGAATATCGAAATGATTATTTTGATTTGGATTATGCTGCTCATGAAATTGGCCACCAATTTGGAGCCTTCCATACTTTTTCATACAATACTGAGGGTACAGATGTCAATGCTGAGCCCGGGAGTGGAACTACAATTATGGGGTATGCTGGAATCACGGGTCCAGATGATGTTCAACTACATGGTGATCCCTATTTCCATTATTACAGTATTCAAAACATAACAAACTATGTTGAATCTATAGGTTGTGGTGAAACAGAACTTTTATCAACATCTTCATTTTCAGTAGATGCAGGGCCAGATTTCTATATTCCCATTGGGACTCCTTACACGCTATCAATCATATCTCTAGAGGGAGAAGAAATAACGTATGCTTGGGAACAATTAGATAGTGGTCAAGTTACTGCAGATAATTTCGGGCCCTACAATCCTAAAGGGGGCATGGCCAGATCAATTCCTCCTAAAGCAGAACCGTCACGAACTATTCCAAATCTTCAAAGTTTACTTCTAAACAGGTTAACATTAGAAAATCCAGGGGTAGGGGATAGTTGGGAAACAGTATCATTAGTGGAAAGAAGCTTGACTTGGGGTCTAACTGTAAGGAAAAACACTGAGGACCATGTACAATTAGCTCAAGATAAGATGGAGATTTCGGTAGTAGCTACTTCATCACCTTTTGCGTTGAACTCACAAGAAATGGCATCTTTAGTTTGGAAAGGAGGTTCATATCAAACAATTCTTTGGGATGTCGCAGAAACAAATTCTCCACCATTCAACGTTTCTGAGGTGGAAATTTTGCTTTCAACTGATGGTGGATTAAATTTTGATATCCAATTGGGTGATGATGTACCCAATACAGGGGAAGCAATAGTTTTTGTGCCAAATTCCATTGATACGAATCAGGCAAGATTAATGATCAAAGCAAAGGGAAATATCTTTTTTGCAATAAATCGCACCGTATTTGGTGTAGAGTCTCGCCAATTTGGACTTGATTTTGAAGAATACGAACAAATTAATTGTGATTCTGAAAGTATTCAGTACAATTTTAATATCCTCAGAAAGGAAGGTTTTGATTCTTCAATTGCGTTGCAAGCAAATAATTTACCTAACGGAGTTCAAGCAGTTTTTTCAAAAACAGCTTATAGCTTAAATGATACTTCTGGCTCAGTTATTTTGAGAGGTCTAGATGATTTGACTACAGGAGATTATCAACTTCAATTTACAGCAGCATACGGAACACAAAATGAATCGTTCTCCATCAGTCTGAATCAGCGTGAATCTTCACTTGAGCAGCCATTGCTCCAAAGACCACACAATAATGCAGAAAATCAAACTGTCAAACCTCAATTAAAATGGGAAAGTAATCTAAATGCAGACACCTATCAAATACAAGTTGCAACAGATAGTTTGTTTCAAAATAAAGTTTTGGATAGTGTTTTAAGTCGTAATCTGTTTAACATTAGCCAACTTGATTCTAATAAACAATATTACTGGCGTGTTAGGCAACAAAATATTTGTGGTGAATCTTCTTTTTCTGATCCTTTTACCTTCAAGACTACAACGATATCTTGCGTTGAAGTTTCTTCTACAGGGCTGCCCAAAAATTTAACAGATGCAACCAATTCAGGACAGGGTGTCACTACCGCTTCAATAAACGTGAGTTACAACTTACCCATCCAAGATATAGATGTGATGATTGACATTGAGCATACCTATTTGGAAGATCTCGACCTTTACCTTGAAACACCACAAGGCACTCAATATCTTTTGACTAGTCAATTGGGGGATGCTGAAAATGATTATAGCAATACAGTTTTCGATCAAGAAGCTTCTGAATCTATTTCGAATGGTTCTCCACCGTTTACAGGAAGCTTTAGACCATTGCAAAGCATTGCAGAACTTTATAACACCATACCCTCTGGAACGTGGAAGTTAATCGTTAAAGATAATTACGAAGAAGATACAGGACGTTTGGTAAATTTCAGCTTAAAATTATGTTTAGAGGGAATACCCCAAACCAACAGTGATAATGACTCTTTTGTAGATGAAGATGATAATTGCCCTGAAATTTCAAATGAAGACCAAGCTGATATTGATAATAATGGAATCGGGGATGTTTGTGATATTTTTTCGGCTCAAAATATTTCAATCACAAAAAAAGACGCTAGTTGTCCTAATAAGGCAAATGGGAGTTTTGGTTTAAATGCCTTAGCAGATTTCGTTTACAGAGCAGAAATAATAGGGGATAATGGATACACTAAAAACTTGATATTTACTACTCAGGGAAATATTGTATCTAATTTAGCCTCAGGAAATTACTCGATTTGTGTTTCATCCTCATCATTTCCAGATTTTGAGTATTGTTTTGAAACCCAAATAAAAGAACCAGAACCCTTAGAGGTCATTTCATCAGTAAATACGCTGAATTCGATAATGAATCTTTCGCTTTCAGGAAGTGATCACTACTACATTACTCTAAACGAAGTAACATTTGAGTTAGATAAGCAAGATGAAATACAACTACCCTTGGCCAGAAAATTGAATTATATTGAGGTAAAAACAGCCAATTCTTGTCAAGGTGTTTTTGAACAATGGATTAATACTTCTCAGAAAGCTTCGGTATTTCCTAACCCTATTTCGGAAAATGCATCATTGATTTTACCAGAAAATACAGTTGTCGATATTTTACTTTTGTCTAGCAATGGAACCCTTTTATGGGAAAACAAAAATATTCAAAGTGACGGCAACAGTGTGCACATTCCAATGAGTCGACTTAATCCTGGTTTTTATTTATTACAAGTATTATATCCTGATTCAGTTCAATCTATTAAATTACTGAAACGATGAGGAAAGATTTTTTTTTCTGGTTAGTATTACTTTTATGGAGTTGTGGTCCTGATCCTATTCCTGCCCCAGGAGCTTCCATTCTCATTGCTCCAGCTAATTTAAATGAATGTACAACTGCTACTGCAATCAACGATCTTGAACGCCAGGTCCGATTTGAATGGACTAGTGCATTGAATACTGATAATTATGAATTAATAATTGAAAATTCACTTACCAACAAGAGATACAGTAAAGCAACTTCTTTACTTACTGAATCTATAACACTTCCCGGTGGTGCTCCTTATCGTTGGTATGTAAATTCATACTCCTTACTTTCTTCTGAGGTTAGTGAAAGTCAAGTTTGGCAATTTTATCTAGAAGGTAATACGGAGTCAACTTTTTTTCCCTTCCCAGCCGTACTTATAGCTCCAGAAAATGAAGCAATTTTAACATTAGATACAGACGCTAGTCTAACTTTTTTATGGGAAGGCCATGATCTGGATCAAGATATAGATAGGTATGATTTTTATATAGGTAGAACAAGTGACAATTTAGTCAAAGAAAAAGAAGGGTTGTCAAATTCACAGACTACCATAAACCTAGAACCAGGAACCACTTATTTTTGGCAGGTTGTAACTATTGATGATGAAAGTAATGCTTCAAAATCTGAGATTTTTAGATTTCAAACAGAGAATTAAGGTTATTTTCCGTTGAATGTATTCATGGTGTTCTGTAGCCCCTGAAGTCCAAAGCTTTCTATTGCTTCCCCACAAATTTTTAGTCGTTCAGAGAGTTTTTCGGCTTCTTCATTAGTCCAGGTGTCTAAGACAAATTTGACCTGATCAAAGGCTTTGACTTCTTGACCAATACCAAATCTCAGACGAGCGTAATTTGAAGTATTTAATTCAGCTTCAATATCTTTAAGACCGTTATGTCCAGCAGGACCTCCTTTAGATTTGACCCGAATAGTCCCAAAGGGAAGATGCAATTCATCTGTAAGTATTAAAATATTTTCAAGAGGAATTTTTTCTTTAAGCGCCCAATGTCGAACAGCCTTTCCGCTTCGATTCATAAATGTGCTGGGTTTGATCATTACAAAATGCCTTCCCTTTTTTTTAAAAAAGCTATAAGAGGCCAATTTTTTAGTCTCCCAGATAGAACTATTTTTTTCAGCAAGTTTATCTAATATATTAAATCCTACATTATGACGTGTATTTTCATAGTCAGGTCCGATATTTCCTAAACCAACAATTAAGAATTTATGCATGGCAAGTGATTGCTCTTTTTTAAAAAACTGTTTAAATGAAAACATTCACTAAAATAGAAAAAGCATGTGAGTTAGCACATGCTTTTAAGTTTCTAAAAAAAAAGGATTAATTTTCAGAAGAAGCTTCAGTAGCTGCTCCTTCTTCAGTTGCTTCCTCAGTTTGTCCTTCGACATCAACATCTAGTTTTGCTGAAGCACGTGAAGTACGAACTTGACAAACTACAGTGTTGTCCGGATGAAGAATAGTGTAAGAATCTGTTTGTAGTTCAGAGGTATATAATTTATTCCCTAATTCTAATTCAGAAATATTTGCAACAATAAAATCAGGTAAATTTTTAGGGAGTGCTTTAATTCTTAATTTACGTTTGTTGAGTCTTAAAACACCACCACCCATCAGAACACCTGGTGCAGCACCTTCTATTTTAACAGGGATATTCATAGAAATTTCTTTATCGTCCAATAAACGATAAAAATCTATGTGTAGTATTTTGTCAGTCAACGGGTGAAATTGAATGTCTTGGAGAATGGCATTAACTTTGTTGCCACCCTCTAATTCAATCACAACAGTATGTGCGTTTGGTGTGTAGACTAGTTTGCTGAAACCAAGTTCCGGTGCTGAGAAATGAAGGGGTTCTCCTTCACCGTACAATACACAGGGAACATTTCCAGCATTACGTAAAGCTTTGGTCGCAACCTTGCCTACGCTTTCTCTTTTAGATCCTTTAATAGTAATCGATTTCATGAAATTGTTTTTACATTATAAATTTTGAACTTATTGACTGGTTGTAATGAACATTTTTCATAACCTCAGCGAATAAGGAGGCGCAAGATAATACTTTTACTTTAGGGTGACTAACTTTTGGCGGAATAGAATCGGTAACGATGAGTTCTTCAAGTTGAGAGTCCTCTATTTTTTGGTAAGCATCACCAGAAAGTAAGGCGTGAGTACAGATTGCTCTTACAGAAACTGCACCTCTCTCTTTCATCAAATCAGCTGCTTTTGTGAGTGTCCCAGCTGTATCTACCATATCATCTACTAGAATTACATTTTTTCCCTCTACGTTTCCAATAAGCTCCATGTGCGAGATGATATTGGCTTTTTCACGTTGTTTATAACAAATGACGACATCACTTTTAAGAAATTTTGAGTAAGCATATGCACGCTTAGACCCTCCCATATCAGGGGAAGCAATTGTTAAGTCAGAGAGTTGAAGTGATTCGATATAAGGTAAAAATATAGTAGAGGCAAAGAGATGATCTACTGGTTTTTCAAAAAATCCTTGAATCTGATCGGCGTGTAAATCCATAGTAATAATACGAGTAGCTCCAGCTGATTCCAATAATTTGGCAATAAGTTTGGCGCCAATGGGGACCCGTGGCTTATCTTTTCGATCTTGTCTAGCCCAACCAAAATAGGGTATTACTGCCGTGATATGTCTAGCAGAGGCACGTTTAGCGGCATCTAACATTAAAAGCATTTCCATGAGGTTCTCGGAAGAGGGCTGAGTAGATCCAATTATAAAAATACGAGTACCTCTTACTGATTCCTCGAATGAGGGTTGAAATTCACCATCACTGTAACGTGAAAAATTCACTTTTCCAACTTCAGTGCCAAACTGATTTGCAATGGTTTTAGCTAGTACAGTACTTTGGGTACAGGCAAATATTTTTGCGGGAGTTTCCATATCAAATAAATCTAAGCAAATGTAAAAATAAAATAATGCCTCACCTTATTGTTCATTTTAAATTGATGGGTAAAATATTTTATTATTTTTGTGCCCTACACAAACGTAGCTATTTAAGCCTCGGTGGCGGAACTGGTAGACGCGCTGGATTCAAAATCCAGTTCTTTCGGGAGTGTGGGTTCGATTCCCACCCGAGGTACTTTAAGAATCCGTAACTAAATGTTTTACATGAAGTTGCGGATTTTCTTATTCATTTATGGCAACAAATCAATAAATTATATGACTTTTAAGAAGCTAAAATTTTTTAATCACCCCTAATCCGAACATATGGGGCATTGGTTTTGAAAAAACGGTTTTTCTATTTGAACAGGGGTATGGGATTTGATATGTAAAACATACTTTCTAATTTGGAGGTATTGTTAATCATAAATCAATTATTGGTAACTAAAACTTTACTTAATGTCAGCTTTTAGACAAATAATCTTTTATAAGCCGCTCTCAATAAAAAATTACAAGGGACTTCCGTTGGATTCTTTAAAAATTCCGTAATTTTAATTTTCATAACCACAAATCAATTCGCATTGAAAATATCTTTAAGGGATTATTGGGAGATTATTAACTACAATTACGAGCAAATTCGTTTTGCAGAAATTAAATCTAGTGTTGTACTCTCAGTGTATAGTTTAATCTTTACAGTGGCATATACGATTGATATTTTAGATGAGGAGAATGTATATTCTTTCGATTTTAAATCAGCCTCTGATTATTTTTTGTTGGTGTTAACAGTCCCAATTCTTTTTTTTACTATTTCTTCTTTTATTTCTTGTGTTAAGTGCTTTCTTCCAAGACTCAAAAAGACCAGTTTAAATTCTCCCTTGTTTTTTGGAGATGTGGCAATGGGTTATGCTAATTTTGAAAGTTATCAAGAAGACTTAAATAGCTTGTTTGCTGATGATAAGAAATATCAAAAACATTTAAGTCACATGGTATATGTTACAAGTAACATTGCCTTTACTAAATTCAAGCACGTTAACGCTGCCATCAAATCACTCATTAAATCAATCATTAGTTTTCTACTGCTTTTAATAAGCTTTTATTTATTTTAACAAACATTCAAAATCATGAAAAAAAGTTTTTTACTACTAATTGTTTCTCTCGTTTTATTTTCTTGTTCAGAAGAAAAAGAAATTAAATTGATACCGCTTACATCAAAGTCAGAGGAAGCTATCGCTTTGATGAGAAAATATATGGATAATTTGGAGCAAAGGAAATGGTATGATAACGAGGGTATATTGGATTCTATTCTAAAATTAGATCCTGAATTTAGCATGGCCTTGGCTTGGTGGGATAACTCTCTAGACCGTGAAACGAGAAGAGCTAATCTCTTGAAAGCATATGACAATAGAAAAAATTTGACTGATTTTGAATCTAAGTTTATTCTTGGTATGTATGAAAGAAGAGTCAATGGAAATCTAAAAAAAATGGATAGTATCATAAATGAGATGATATCGATATATCCTGACTACTATCAACTATACTCTATAGCTGGGGACTTAAAAAATAACATGAATGACTCAGATGCATCAAAATTATTATGGGAAAAACAGTTAGAAATCAATCCAAACAGTTTTAGTGCATATGAGAATCTCGCGTTTCTCCATTTTCCTACTGGAAATAACTTCGTAATGTTGGAAGAATCGAAAAGAGATTTGAATGAGGCTGCAAATTTACTTGACCAATTGCAAAAAAAATACCCTTCAAGCCATATGCCCTCAAGATTCCTTGGGAATGTTTATCGCGCAAAAAGTGATTTCAAAAAAGCAGGTAATGCTTATCAAAATGCACTTGATATAATGGACAAGTCTTTTGATTTTGAAAACAAAGATCAGGCAAATGAATATGGAAATTCATTATTAATGATGGGACACATAAATACTTTTCAAGAAAAATATGATGAGGCAAGAATTTATTATCAAAAGGCAATTGATGTTTCAAATGAGTGGTGGAAAGTACAAATATCTGTTTTAAACTCCCATACTTACCTCTATCAAAAAGATTATGGAAATGCGATAATGGTTTTATCAAATATTTATAATCAAATTGATGACTTTGAGTTAGATGAAGTTTCAAAAAATAATCAAAAATTTTTTATTGAGTTTTCTAAATTCCTTGCATTTGGGCACAGTTTAAATGAGGAAGAGACTAAAATTACTCTTGATAATATGAATGCTTTGAGAACTACTAACATGAATATTATGAGAGCTTCTGCAAATTCAGAAAAAGAAATTACCCGATTGAATGTTTCTGAGGAAGCAAATCAATTAGAAATGGATATTTGGTATAATATTCTCTATGGAAATTATGAGCTTGCAAATAAACTTTTAATTGATTTTAAAATCAATCGTGAAAAAGCTGCTGAATGGAATCCCAGTGCAATGAGTGACTATCACAATTTGAAAGGTTACAATTCATTAATGGAAGGAGATCCTGAAAAATCTCTAGAAAATTACTCCAAAATCCCTAGGCAAATTATGGATAACGATAACTATCATAGGTACTTTATGGCTCTCGCATACAAGGCAATCGGTAAAGAAAAAGAGAGTAAAGAGATTATGGTTAAATTGGCTAATGATAATTTTGCAACATGGCAGAATTCGATTGTTAAAAATCTTGCAAAATCACAAATAAAAACTAACATATAATTCTTTTTAAATGAAAACATGCTTCATAAGTCTTGTGTGTATTCTGTCGTTTAATATTTTTTATGGACAACTTACTAAGCAATTGGACATATTGCTTAGTAATCAGCATGTAAATGATGTGATTAAATCAGAGGACGGGCTTCTGTGGGTTGCTACCCAAGAAGGATTAAATTTGTTTTATGATGATGAGATTAAAGTTTTTTTTTCGAATATTGAAGACTCTTTAAGTATATTAAACTCAGATATTTCAAAACTTTTCTATGGTTTTTCCAATGAGTTAATAGCATTTTCAAAAGATGGTATTAGTGTTTTTAATCCTAATAGTTTTTTTTTTAATCAGATAAAACTCAAATCAACTCCAACAAATCTTTTTAAAGACGATGTTAACCGTAAAATATGGATAACAACCGAACAAAGTGGTTTGTATGTACTAAATGATCAACTAATTTTAGAAAAACATTTTGAATTTGACCCTTTAAATCCACTTTCAGTTTCAACCTCTAAATTTAATTCAGCCAATAATTCAAAAATTTATTTTCATCAGGAAACAGGCAAGGTTTTTGTCGCCTCTCAAAATGGATTAAATGTATTTGACGAAAAATTAAACACCTTTAAACGTTACTTCAAAGGTTCGAAAACTCAACTAACTTCGAATAATATTTTATCAATTATTCCTATTGATAAAAATAATGTTGGTGTTCTCTCAGAAAATGAATTTGTTTTTTTTAATATCAATGAATTGCGGTTTCAGCGTAATCTAGAGTTTGATATTCCTTTGACTTCAGCAAGTGTTATCTCAGACAACATCTCACTTATCACGAACCCAAGTCAAAGTTTTTTACTCTTTTTAGATAAAAATAAAAAATACTCAATAAAAGAAATTTTTCATGAAGGGGAATCAACAATTTTTGATCGACAAATCTATACTCAAAATTCATTATATCTTTGGAGATCAGGATATAAAAATATTATTAAGACAGACCTAAATCTTTCTGAAATCATATTGTTTAATACACAGAATAATATAAATTCTGTTAAAATTTCACAATCTACAGATGATATTTTAGTTGGAACTGAGGATGGCATTGAAAATTATACTGATCCAAAAAAGCTAGTAAATAATTTTAATAGCTTAAAAGGTGCTTTGTATTTTGGAGTTTTTGAAAAAGAATATATTCAGATTTTTGAGAATAGAATTGAAATGGGGATTTTATCTAATGGTAAAAAATCAATTATATTCAATAAAAGATTTCCGTTCAATTTCAAAAACTCAAAATTTGAGAAAAAAGAACAATATCTCATCATTGCAAATCAGAATATCAAAGTTTTTGATCTTTTTAATAAAAATTTTATAAACAATTCATTAGAGCCTAACGATATTAAAAATGTAATAGTGACAAATATTAAAGAGATTGAGGATTTTCTTTATTTATCATATGATAACGGTATCATCCGAATCCCTTTTAATAAATTTTTAGAAAGTGATATTTCTAATCTTAAAAATTCACTCAAATTTTATGAGTATAATGCTTTATTAAATAAAAATTCTTCCCGAGGATTCTATGATATTGAAAAAATCGATAACACTTTTTATGTTACTGATTTCAATAAAGGACTCTCAGTTTTTGAAAATGATTTTGGCAATTTTGTTAAAAGCTATACCTACAATGGTGATTCAAAAAAAACACTCGCTTCATCGTCTCCGACTAAACTTTTTTTTGATAAAAAAAATCAAATTCTTTTTATTGGAACATTAGGTAGTGGACTTTTTATGCTTGATCTAAAATCGGAAACCTTCACCAGTAAAACTGTCGAAAATGGCCTTTTGTCTAATAATATTTATGATTTTTCTAAAATTGAAGATCGTTTATTTATACAAACTGTTTCTGGAATTAACTACTCTGAAAATGGTATCATCAAGAATATAAATCTTGAAGATGGACTAACAATTAATGACTATCATAAAGAATCTATTCACCAAATAGATAATATCATCTTATTAACAGGATATGATAAAAATCAATTTATTGAAATCAACGATATTTCAAAGAATCAGCAATCTTTTAAAATTAATTGTCTTAAAGTTTCAGGTTTAAATGAGCAAAATGAGGAATCTATATTAAAAATAACAGAAAACAATTCTATAGATTTTGATTACAATACAAACACAATTATTTTGGATTTGTATGCTAGTTCTAACTACAAGTCAGATCAAATAAAATACTACTTTAATAGAACAAGCTCTCCTCAAAGTATTTCTAACGGATACAACAACAAAATACAACTTAGCTCATTTCCTTATTACACTTCAGAGGTAGAAGTATATGCTGTCAATGGGAACAATCAGAAAAGTGAAAACACCCTTTCATTTAAAATTTATAATGCACCCCCATGGTGGCTTAGGATAGAGACAATTGTTTTTTATGTTATATTTTCGATAGGGCTGGTTTATTCTTTTGTCAAATTGCGAGAGTCTCAAACCAAAAAGCGGATGGAAAGTGAACGAAAATCAAAAGAGCTTGAGGAAGCACGCGAACTTCAGAATAGCTTACTCCCTAAAAATAATCCAGAAGTAGAGGGCTACCAAATCAGCACCTACCTTAAGTCTGCAACAGAAATAGGAGGAGATTATTATGATTTCTTTTACAAAAAAGATGAATATTTTTATGCAATTTGTGGAGATGCAACAGGACATGGTGTAATTTCAGGAATTATGGTGTCGGTAACCAAAGCAGGATTAAACGGAATTCCTATGGGGTCCCCCAGTAAAATACTGCAGAAGTTAAACCGAATTGTTAAGCGTGTCAATTTTGGTAGATTAAGAATGAGTTTAACTGTTGCCAAATTGGAGAAAGATTCAATTGAGTTAAGCTCTGCTGCTATGCCTCCTACCTATTATTACAGTGCTAAAACTAATAAAATTGAAGAAATATTAGTGCCTAATTTACCTCTTGGAGGATTAGAAAGTGAAAAATACGATGGTGTAAAAATCGATTTTAAAGAAGGAGATGTGATTGTGATGATCTCAGATGGCCTTCCTGAACTGCCAAATCCAAACAACGAACTCTTGGATTACGAAAAGGTAGAAGAATGTTTTCGTGGTCATTCTGAAAAAGATGCAGAAGGCATTAAGAATGCTCTGGTTGAATTATCAGATGAATGGGCAAATGGAGTAATGAATCCTGATGACATTACTATAGTAGTCATTAAAAAAGCAGCTTAAGATTCCTTTATTCAACTGAATAAATCCAGTTTGGTATTTTTTCTTTTTTCCCCTTTACTAAAATGGGTTCCTTTTCTACAAAACCTGCTGAAGATTCTAGACGATCTTTTACAGATGATGATATTACAATTTCTCCTGAATTTGCATGAGAACATAAACGGGCGGCAAGATTTACGTGATCTCCAATTACGGTATAATTCATTTGTCGTTCCGAGCCAATATTTCCACAAACCACCTTACCATAATTGATGCCAATTCCGATCTTAAGCTGAGGATAATCTTGCTCTTTCATTTTTTTGTTAAATAATTTTAGAGCGTCAAACATAGCAATTGCAGAATTTACTGCTGATTGTGCATCGTTTTCATTTTTCAAAGGAACACCGTATAAAACCATGAGTTCGTCCCCAATAATCTTGTCAAGTGTACCATTGTGATTAAAGACGACTTCGATCATTGCATCAAAATAGTGATTTAGTAAATAAACTACCTCGTTGGGTTTCATTTTTTCAGACATAGATGTAAACCCGCGGATATCACAAAAGAGAATACAAATCTCATTCTGACTACCTCCCAATTCCAGCGAAGTTTCGTTTTTAAGGAGTTCGTCTACAATATTTTCAGAAACATATTTCTTAAATGTTGATTTTATTTTATTAATGCCCGAGAGGTCTTCAAATGAAAAGACAAGTCCTGACGGGATATTACTTTCGTCATAAACCGTCGATAATTTGAGGTTAATCTCATGAGATTCTTCTAAATTGTTTACAATCTTTACATTTTCCTCTTGAATTACATGTTCAATATCTCCTTCCGACTTTTCAATGAGTTTGATAATATGAGGATTATTTTGAAAAACTATATAATAATGGTTATTTAAAGCTGTTTCATTATCAAGGCCAAATATCTTTTTTGCTGAATTGTTAACATACTCAATTTCACCTAAAATATTGATCTTAATAATACCAGTTGTGATAGAGGTCATTATATTGTCAACCAACTTATTGGAAGTTTGAAGAGAATCTATCAAGCGTATATTGTCATAAGCAAGGCTAACTTTTTTAGAGAGATTATCAAATAATCTTAAATCTTGAAGAATAAAACGAACCAAACCAGATCGACTTTCTTTGTCTGCTAAAATGATAGCTCCTACCAATTCATTTTGGTTGATCAGAGGGCTGATCAATACATTTTTTTGAGCAAATTGAATAATAGGATAATCTTGTAATTCATCAATCACTAATGATTCTTTTTGCTCGTTCAATTGTTTAAAAATCCCTCTTGTAATTCGAATTATTTTAGAGGGCAATTCTTCTTTGCTGAGATTAAAACTAGAGGAAACATTAAAGAAATTGGTCTTTGTATCCTTGAGTAGTATCATTCCTTTAGAAGCATTGAGAGTTGACAAAATAGTGATCAAAAGTCTTTCAAAAAGAGAATCTAAGTCAAGATCTGATTCGTTTACAATATTAGTTACTCCAATTAAAGATTCAATTTCCAGAAGTTTATAACTCAATTCTTTTTCAGAGATTTTGAGTTTGTTCTTTAGCTTTTTTTGAGAGAGTTCGGATTCTATTTGTTCTTTTATGGAGAATAAAATAGCACTTTGTGTTGCTGTTGAAGATTGTTCTTCAATGTATACAAAACCAAAAACCTCTTTGTCTAATACCAGAGGAACTGCTGTGCTAGCCTGTGTTATGTTCTTGGTAAATTTGGTATCTGAAAAATTTTCTTTGAACCATACTTTATCTAAAAGCGACAAATCCTCATCGAAAGAAGGCAATACTTTCGGGCGTGGGCCATAAAAAATGGATTGAATACCAAGGGATTGACCTGCGGTTTTATTACCAAAAAAAAGGATCTGAAGTGTTTCAAATCCTTTTTGAGTAGATAGAAATTGGATTCTTCTGACTAGTGAAGGAATTTTCACAAACTCAAAGAGAATATCATCCTGTGTCATCATTTACAATCAAGCCAAAGCAGTAATGGCTTCCTCTTGAGAAGGATAGACAGTACAATACTTAGTGAGTCCCATAATTTTAAATGTTTTTTCAATAATCGGAGCAAGATCGCAGAAGACCAAATGTCCATCAATATCTTGAAGTTGTTCGATTAATTCAATTAGAATAGATGCTCCAATACTGTTGACGATGTTAGAGCTCTTGAGATTAATTAAAAAAATCTTGTTTCCTCCATCTATATGTTCTTGTGCTATTTTCTGGATTTCTTCCCCTAAATCTTTGTTGAGGTACCCTTCTGTTGCGATAACTACAACGTTTCCTTCCACATTTGTGTTTGTGACTTTACTCATTTTTTTCTTTTTTTTTAACCATTGTCAATGTTGTTCCTTTGTCATTGGATTCAAAATCTACTGAATCCATTAACTCTTTGATTAGCATAATACCCCAACCTCTTTTCCTTTCACTTGTATTGATTTTATTATCAATTTCAGGAATTTTAATTTTAGAAGCATCAAATCCTTTACCTTTATCGATAACCTTAATGGTTAATTCGTCATCAGATATCATAAAATGAATATAGATTTCTAGTTTGGTTTCAGAGTGCTCAAAAGCGTTGATACACGCCTCAATCAAAGCCATAGAAATTTCAGCTGATTTATCATCTGATAGGCCTATATGCTTGGAAACAACTTCTGAAGTCTGGGTAGCTACAAGTTCCATGTTTTTAAGAACAGGAAGCTTAAGCTCTACAGTGGGTGTTTTACTCATAATAATAGTTTTAGTGAAAAGATCCAAAAATCATTTTTCCGAATACTCATTTTTAAAGAGGAGATGATTGGGTTATGGTTTTAAAATCAAAATTTCTTAATTGTATCAAATATAAAAAATCTTTCTCTAGGAATCCACTTAGATTTTGATTAAAAAGGGTAATTGTACTTTCCTTAATCCAGTAGATAACCATCCTATTTCGATTACTTTTTTAGGAGAAAAACTCCGTGAATAAGTAGACGATATTCTCGAATGTAAATCAATTAAATCTAAAGTTTAATTAAGGTAATTTATAGGCTGGGTTGTTTATGAGAAGACTGAAAGGTTTAGGAGAGTAAGGTTCAGCTTACTGAGACTGTTTCAATTAAAACAAGTTTTGTACTTTCAACTTAAATTATTGACAAATGAAAAATATCATAATTACCTTATTCATAGCTACATCGATTCTGTTAAATGCTCAAGAAGAATTGGGATATCAGGTTCCAAAAAAAGAGTTGTTAAACTTGATAGATGTTGACTTAGCTCCAACTGTATTAAGAAATTCAAAAAATACTGTGATGCTCCTTCTTTCACGTTCTACTTATAAGAGTATAGCAGACTTATCAAGACAGGAACTACGCATTGCAGGGCTTCGAGTTGATCCTGAGCGTTTTATTGGAAGTAGGACTATTTATTACAATAAAGTAGAATTAATAGATTTTGAAAAAGGAGAGCACCCCTTGATTGTGGAGGGACTTCCAAATAACCCACAACTAACGAACTTTATTTGGTCACCAGACGAAAAAAAGATTGCCATGACTCATACGTCAGATTCGGGTGTAGAACTATGGACTGTAGATGTAGCTTCTAGAAAAGCAAAAAAATTGAGTTCTGAACCGATTAATGCAACAATGGGCAGTAGTATAAGTTGGCTAAAAAACGGTAAAGAGTTGTTGGTAAAATTACTACCTAAAGACAGAGAAGAGATAATAGATCAATCAGTAATCGTACCAACAGGTCCAAAAGTAACTGAAAATAACGGTGAAAAAGCTCAAAACAGAACATATCAAGATTTAATTAAAAATCCTACAGATGCTAAAAATTTTACCCAGCTAAGCAGATCAGAAATT
>Ga0315320_10001699_pt1 | contig 18270 bp, 15 predicted proteins | sample M140m21515metaG_FD_203458 | JGI IMG/M metagenome (GOLD analysis project Ga0315320, IMG submission 203458) | Ammonia-oxidizing marine archaeal communities from Monterey Bay, California, United States - M1 40m 21515 | ecosystem: Environmental > Aquatic > Marine > Coastal | place: USA: California... | reverse complement strand
GTACACACTCGAGCGCTGGCTCAAGCTGGTCATTGACCACCACCACATCATAGTCCTGCGCATCCACCAATTCAGCGTGTGCTGCGGCTAGACGCTTCCGGATCACGGCGTCATCGTCGGTGCCGCGTCCGCGCAGGCGACGCTCGAGCTCAACCCAGCTCGGCGGGACGATCAGGATCAAGTAGGCGTCCGGACGCGCCGCTCGGATCTGATGCCCGCCTTGAACATCGATATCGAATAAGATGTCACGCCCCTGAGCGAGGGTCTGATCCACCCAGGCTCCATCGGAGCCATAAAGGTTACCATGGACCTGAGCCCATTCTAAGAACCGCCCCTGCGCAACAGCGTCTCGGAACCGCTCCTCAGAGACGAAATGATAATGAACACCATCGGTCTCACCGGGTCGAATCGGTCGGGTTGTCGTCGAAATTGATAACTGCAGATCAGGATGCTCGGCGACCATCTGCCGAGTGATGGTCGTCTTCCCTGCGCCGCTAGGCGCCGAAAAAACCAAAAGTCGACCCGACATCTTTACTCCAAGTTGAGCACTTGCTCTCGCAACTGCTCGATCAGCACCTTGAGCGCAATCACCTGCTCGGCGATCGCTAAATCCTGCGCTTTACTGCCGATGGTGTTGACTTCACGCAACAACTCCTGCGCCAAAAAACCAACCCGTCGACCGACCGATTCAGAATCGGTCATGGCTTCGGCGATCGCCTTCAAATGAGCCACCAACCGAACTCGTTCTTCCGCGACATCTCGACGTTCGGCCATCACCGCGACCTCTTGAGCCACACGCAACTCATCCAGCTCATGCCCCTTAAGTAGATCGCTAAGCCGCTCAGCCAACCGCTCATGATAACGCTGGTTGGCAGCGGCCTCATCGCTTTGAATCTGGTCGAGCCGCTTCGACATCTGATCAACCAACTGCAGCACTTGAGCGCCGAGAGCGTGCCCTTCGCGCTGGCGCTCAGCGTTCCACGCATCCAAAGCCTGCTCAACGACCGATAAAATGGCTTGTGAGTCTGGCGGCGGCGCCGAGCCAGCGACCGCTCCGGCGAGTAGCCAGGTCATCGGGGCGACGTCACTGCGCCCTAGATGCTCTGCAGCCTCTAGCCACTGGCTTGCGCGTCCCTCGAGCAAAGAGACGTCCACACTCGAGACCTGCTGCTGAGCATCGCTGACGGTCAGTGAGACGCTCCCGCGCTTGGCATGCTGGCGAACTATTTTGGTCAGCCCTGCTTCGAGCGCGCTCCACCCCTCAGGCAAACGCAGTCTCACATCGAGGTTCCTGTGGTTGACGCTGCGGACCTCGACCGTGAGTCGGTCCGTCTTCGCCGTTCCAAACCCTGTCATCGAATGAAGGTTCATCGATCCATCTCCTCGAGATCACCCAGATCACTGAGCAAATAACCGCTGTGGGCAGAACCAAGCGGTAGCCAACGTTTTCCGTCAGGTCGGCGAAAGATACCGATCACTCGACGGGCTACCGCGCCCGCCAAATGCAACGGGCCTGTATCCCCGCTGACGACCATATCCGCTTCGCGCATGAACATCCCGAGCTCGGAGATACTGGTAGCCGGTAACTTTGCAGCCTCAAAACCCTCACCCTGAAGCGAGGCAACCAGCTGCTCGGCTAAGGCCTCTTCGCCAGGGCCCCATCCCACAGCGATCGAGAGATCATGCGGCAAGGGCAAGCGCTGAAGCACATGAGGCCATAATCCAGCCGGGACCTCAGTCACCGACTTGCGAGTCGTTGGCCACAGCAACAGCCGATGAGCCTGGGTGGCATGTTCTGCCCACCACCGAATCACGTCATCCGCATGGTCTGGCAGCGGGAGCGCCATCTGTGGGATCTTAACATGAACACCAAGCGGCTCGAGCAAGCGCGCTTTGACTTCAAGCTCAGCGGGCCAATCAGGACCGACCGGCGCCGCTACCCACTCATTGAGCAATCCGGCGGCTCCTGGACGGCGATGACCGATCGTCCATCGAGCGCCACAACAACGGGTCAGCAGGGCGGCTGTTAGGCTAAATGAGTGCCAGTGCGATGCATCGAGTGCGACGTCGAAGCGCTCGGAGCGTAAGACTTTAAGCAGCCGCCAAAGCGCAACTAAGTTGCGCAAGGGATGCCGCGGCAACGCATGGACCTTTGCGAGTCCCGGAAGCCCATCGAGGAGGGCTGTTTTCCCCTCAGGTGCCAGATAGTGAACCTCGATCTCTGGGCGGTGTGTGCTCAGAGCGACCACGAGCGAGCTGGAGATAATTTGATTCCCCACGCGCCGGTCAGGTCGTACGATGAGCAATTTCTTGGGCTCGGGATCTAGCCGACCTCGCCAGGGCCTTACCCAGCACAGCAAAAGACCAGCAATCCAAGCCGGCAGCCTCGACTTTTGGTCGAACATCAACTCGTTCACGGAAGACGCCGGATCATCTCAGTCGTGCTGTGATCCTTGGGATCGCCTACAATACGCACCTCGCCGCCGAGGCTTCGAACCAAGGCTGCTTCGGGCACGGAATCCGCTGTATAGTCGGTTCCTTTAGCGTGGACGTCAGGCCGCAGAGCCCGAAGGATTCCCTCGACGGTCTTGTCGTCAAAGACGACCACATGATCGACAACAGACAAGGCTGCGATCAACTCTGCGCGCTCGGCTTCGGGCACCACAGGGCGGTCAGGCCCTTTGGACAACCGCACGCTGTGATCCGAATTGACGGCAACGACTAAGACATCGCCCTCTACCGCTGCGCCCTGAAGATAGCGCACATGACCCACATGCAAGAGATCAAAGGCTCCATTGGCGAGGACAATACGGCGCCCTTGCTGCCGCCAAGAATCGGCAGCGAGCCCCAGCTCCTCTCCGACAAACCGAACCACCTCAACCATGATTAAGCGCCGCTTGAAGCTCGGCTGTCCGCACGGCGTGAGTGCCGTGATGATTCACCGCAACTGCGCCAGCGACGGTCGCCACTCGTGCGGCATCAAAACGGTCCATACCGGAACCCAGCGCCAAGGCAAATGCCGCTAAGACCGAGTCCCCAGCGCCCGTCACATCAGCGATTTCATCATCTCCAAAGACGGGCACGCGCCGCATCTGTTGCGCTTCGCACAGCAACATCCCGTCACGGCCTAAGGTCACCAAAACTGCGCCAGCCTGGCTGCCCACCCGTAACTCTTCTGCGGCCGTTTCGATATCGTGATGACTCAAAAGGTCGCGCCCCGCGCTGTGTTCAAGCTCGCTCAAGTTTGGCTTGAGCGTATGCGCCGCTCGAAAATGCCGAAGCTGCATCCGACTATCGACGATCACCGGTACCGAGTCGATCCGCGCGCTCAAACTCGCGTCGACGGCGCCATAGCCATAATCACTCAGCACCACCGCATCAAAGCCTGCAGCCGCCTCGACCACTTGCGCAGCCAATGCGCTGAGCAGGCTCGAATCGGGCGTTGAGGGCGGCTCATGATCCAGTCGAAGCACCTGCTGTCGAACGGTGCCAGCACCGCCAGCAAACACGCGTGTTTTGACGGTCGTTGGTCGCCCAGCGACCGAACGAGTTAGGTCAGTTTGAGCGCCCAACCGATGCAAACAATCAATGAGCTCGGCGCCACGTTCATCGTCACCGACTAAGCCCGCCACCGTCACCTGCGCACCCAGACTCGATAGGTTGGCTGCGACGTTAGCGGCTCCACCCGGTGCCGATTCTTCGCCTGCGTACTGCACGACCGGAATCGGTGCCTCTCGAGAGACCCGACGAGTCGTGCCAAAGACCGACCGGTCGAGCACTAAATCACCCAGCAGCAGCACACGGCAGCCGCTGAAATCCAGACCATCAATCAAAGGTGATAAATCGACCATGTTCTGCACCTACTAACCTGAGGAACTGGTGTCCACTTCGGCCTGAACGAGCGCGTCGAGCATGGCCTCGATCTGGCGACCTTTATCCGACCAACGCAAGACCAAACCCACCACTCTTAAATCAAGTCCTGCCGGAACCTCATGGGCGTGACGAGCCCAGTCTTTTTCGGTCGTCAGCCAGGTTTTCGATCGATCCAAATCGTTGAGCGGTAACCGCCGATGGTCCCCACGAACAACCCAATCGGTCGGCTCTACCCCCTGGCCGATCACGCTGCGCCGCAGGCGCTCTGGGTCAGCTATCGAGGTGCACAATCCAATCGGTTTGCCCGGATCGAGGTCCGGCAGTTGCAATTCATACCACGCGGTGACCCAGCGCTCGTCAGCGTCGGCGGGTAAATGAGGCGCTCCCTGATCTAAACCATGCCACACGATGAGGTCAGCACGCTCCAAGCACTCGGGGCCCTCGCGCAAAGGACCCGCTGGCAAGCGTTGCCCATTACCCCACGGATCTTCAGCGCGAAGGACAACGATCAAAAGACTCGGCAACAAATCAGGGCTTTGCATCCCGTCATCACTGACCGCTATTGAGCAGCCGTTTTGAGCTGCTTTTCGGATCAAGTCCGAGCGCGGTACACCCGCATAGCAATGCTCGCCAAGGCGCCGACTTGCCATGAGCGCCTCATCACCAAACTGAGCTGCCGTCGCCTGAGCGCCAATCACTCCCGCTCGTCCATCTCCCCCGACACCGCGACCTATCCATGCAGCAGCCTCCTGTCGTGCTCGCAAACGCTCAACCAGATCGAAGCTAATCGGCGTCTTGCCTGAGCCTCCGACTCTAGGATTGCCCACGATCACCAGAGGAATCTCGTGTGCTTGGTCTCGACGCCTTGAGGCCCGCAGGGTCTGAGCTGCTCGATACAAAAGCGCCGCAGGCTTAAGCGCGTGATGCGCTACCCCCTTCCAATACCAAGGGGTCGGGAGGGAGCTCATACTCCCTCCATGAGTCCGAGAATCTGCTCAGCGCATCGCACACCTGCCCCTGCCCGAGCGGTGACGCTCGAGCGCGCAAGCTCACCCACCTCAGCGCAGGCTCCCCGCCGAAAAAGAAGCTGATCAATTGTCTCGAGCAGCGCTGCGCGATCGCTCACCTGGATCCCACCTCGCCCAACAAGCAGCGCCACCTCATCCGAAAAATTGTCCATGAAAGGACCGAATAAGACGGGCTTCCCACATGCCGCTGGCTCGAGAATGTTTTGCCCCCCACGAGGGATAAAGCTGCCGCCGACAAAAACGACATCGGCGAGGGCGTAAGCCGGCATCAACTCTCCAATCCGATCAAGGATGGTGACGCCCCCGATAGCGCCTTGATGCTCCGACCGCCTGGCGCAGGGCAAACCAGCCTGACTTGCGAGCTCTGCAATTCGAGGGGCGCGCTCGATGTACCGCGGCGCGATCAGAAGGTCGAGCTGCCGGTGCCGTATGGTCAGCTCTTTATAGACCTCGATCAGCTCGGCTTCTTCGCCCTCGTGTGTCGATCCACAAACCCACAATAAACGCTCAGGCTGACGCTGGATGTCGGCGGCAAGCGCCGCCACCGCGTCGGCTTCTGGTGGCTGCAAATTGTCATACTTGGTGTTGCCAGCGATCCTCAAGGCGAAGGCTGACGCCCCAAGCTCAGCGGCTCGGTTTGCCTCAGAGCGACTCCTCATGAGCAGCCGATCGAAACGCTTGAGTGGATTGCCCACCAGCGCAAAGAAGCGCTTGTATGCGCTCAAATTGTCTGGACTGATGCGCCCGTTGGTCAGCACCAACCGGACCCCTCGCTCAGAAGCTTGGTGGATCAGATTCGGCCACAGCTCTGTGTATTCAAGGACCAAGACATCAGGCTGAATCGAGCGCAAGGCGCGACGAACGGCGAAAGGGACGTCCCACGGTAAATAGATCAAGCGATCAATGCCGGTCATTCGAGCTCGCGCCATCTCCTGACCGCTTTGCGTCATCGATGAGACGATAATACTCAACTCGGGACGTTGGATACGCAGCGCTTTGATCACCGGCTGCAGAGCGAGTAAATCACCTGCAGAGGCGCCATGGAGCCACACTCTTGGTTTCTCGAGCGAATCAAAACTTTGAGTGTACCGGCCCAGTCGCTCCGACCACCCATGCCGAAGCTTTCGGTTCGCATACAAAATGGGCGCAACCAGCACGAAAAGCAGCGGGCTGATCAGACGAAAAAGGGCGCCCAAAATGGTTCCTAGTCGTTACGATTGACGTGGTGCGGATCAAGCGCATCACGCAAACCGTCACCAAAGAAGTTAAAGCACACCACTGCGATCAAAATGAACAAGCCAGGCCAAAAGGCGAGCAGAGGCGAATCCTGAAGATAATCGAGCGCGTTGCGCAACATATTGCCCCACGACGCAGTCGGCGGCTTCACACCCAGGCCGAGGAACGAGAGCACCGACTCATACAAAATCACGGAGCCCACCTCGAGCGTCGCCGCCACAATGATGGGTGCCATGGCGTTCGGGATAATGTGCTGGGTGATGACGTGACGATGTTTTCCACCAAAGGCCTGCGACGCCGCGACAAAGTCGAGCTCCTTGATCTGCAGGGCAGCGGCGCGCACCAGACGCGCGACCGTCATCCACGAGAAGAACACCACAATGATGATCAGCTGGACCACGGAGACCATGGTGCCGGTCCCGAGTGCGTCACTTTGCAGCATCAGCAGCAAGCCAGACAGGGGAAGACCAAAGCCAGCAGCAGCCAACAAGCCCGTCCCATAAATGCTCACGACGCCTGAACGCCGATCCGCAAAGAAGACGCCCGCTGAGACGATCACAAACAAGACAGCGCAGATCACTCCGACCGCCGCCCAGGTGCCGCCTGCGCTGGCGATCTTTTGTAGATCCAAAGCAGCAAAGACGATCATCAAGGGCAAGACCGGGATACTCAGCATGGCGTCGGTAAAGCGCATTAAGATCGCGTCGACCAAGCCACCAAAATAGCCAGCGATCACGCCGATCGTGGTGCCGATCACAGCGGCTGCTACCGCCGAGATCAAACCGACCGTCAGTGAGATCCTTCCACCGTACATCAGGCGCAAGAACACATCTCTACCAAGCTCGTCGGTCCCAAAGGGGTGATCTAAGCTCATCCCGCCGTAGCGATTGTACAGATCGATCGTGTCAGGATCGGCGCCAAAGAAGGGCGCAAGGAACGGAATCCCATAGGCGAAGCCAAGCAAAACGATGAGGCCGATAGAGGACCATACCGCCAAGCGATGCTTGCGAAAGCGACGCCAAACCAGTTGATAGAAGGTCTCGAACTCGGGCGTAGCGCCCTTGCTCTCGGTCTGCGACATATTGAGGGTATTTTGACTCATGATCTACTCCCCAACCCGGACGCGCGGATCAATGATCGCGTACATCAAATCGGCTAAGAGGTTCCCCACCATCACCAAGGATGCCGAGATCAAGAAGCCAATAATGGCGACGTAATAATCCGACCCGATGATCGCTTCGTAAATCAGCGAGCCCATACCCGGCCAGCTAAAGATGGTTTCGGTGATCAGCGCCCCGCCAAACAACACCGGCACCGAGAGCGCTAAAATAGTCACCACGGGGATCAAGGCGTTGCGAAACGCGTGGACAAAAATCACCCGAGTCTCCGGTACGCCTTTGGCTCGAGCTGTTCGGATATAATCTTGTTTGATCACCTCGAGCATCGACGCACGCATATAACGAAGCCAGCGCCCCACATAAGCGATGCTCAACACCGTCACCGGTAAGATCGTGTGCCACACTTTATCGCCGAAGGACTCAAGCCCCGGCGTCTGCAATCCAGAGACCGGGAACAAGGCTAACCAGACCGCAAAGATGTGAATTAACATCAACCCAAACCAGTGAACTGGTAGCGAGATTCCGACAAAAGCTGCCAAGTTCACCGAGTGGTCGAGTAGCGAATACTGACGCACCGCAGCAGCCATGCCCAAAGGCAACGCGATCAAGATCGATAAGAACAGCGCCGGACCCATCAACCGCAAGGTGTTCACGATGCGCTCTTGGATCAGCGTGCTGACCTTTTCTTGCTTGAGCGACCAACCTAAATTCCCGGACAGCAAGCCGCCCTTCCAAGCGCCCGCTCGCATCATCCCAATGCTTCGCCAAGCGACGACCTCGAAGGGGCGCGGGCTGTCAAAGGATGCGTAGCCAACCATGGGCGCTTTGACCGTCGCAACGGGTTCCGCATGGCGCGCTAAGAGGGTCAGCATCGCCTCCCGGTTACGCTCGACAATCAAGTTGATCTGCGCCTCTGTTTTTCCCTTGGTTTCTGCAGGTGCTTTGGGTTCGAGTTTAGCTCGTCCACCTTGACGTAGTTTCACGCTACCGATCACTTGCCCCTCAGCGCTGAGCTCCAAGACCCACTCGGGCGTCCCGCCCACCTCTTCGGGCGGAGCGCTCACCTCAGCAGCAGCCTCGCCCTCGGGCCGATTCGAGCCCGCTTCTAAAGCAGCCTCAGTCGGATCGAGTTTGTCGCGATGCAGATCGTTGATCTCGCTCGGCGGTCGCACCACCTCAAGACCTAAGCTCTCAAGCGTCTCGAGCGTAATGCGCAGATACTTGCCGAGCTCTTGACCCTGGATCACCTCTTGGTCATCAGCGACCGCCGCGACAAAGAAGTCGGCTTCTTTGGGCGGTTTCCCCAAATCGACCTGTCGCCGGACCAAACGAGTGACCCCCGTAAAGGTTTCGAGTTCGCCTCCGTCGACCACAAAGTCGACGGGCTCAGTAACCGACTCAAGCACGAGCGAGCTGCCTTTAGCAGCCCAGCCGGGCAAGCCAGCCAAGGCTCCATCCTCATCGGCGATGCGACCCTTGAGCACCTTTCCATCGTCCGTGGTGAGCTCATCAAAGCCACCCGTGGTGTCGTGATAACCCCACATCCAGCGACCGTATTGAACATGAACTGGCTGGTCCAAGCCACGCAGGCGCTTGAGCCGCGCAACATCCTCTGGGCGAATGTTCGGATTACCCGACATCAGCATGTCTTCCATCGAACCAGGCATCGCTTGCAGCAGCGCAAAGAGCACAAAACTCAAAACAAAGACCAGCGAGACAGCGGCGAGGGTACGACGCACTAAAAAGGAGATCATTTGCCACCCTCCAGGCGCCACTCTTGGCTGTTCCAAGAGATCGGAATCTGCGTCCCTGTCGGCCGCCAACCCTTAAGTCGCTTGCTGGTCACCGAAGTGTTGACCCGGAAGTACAACGGGATGGCTGGCAGCTGATCAGCGTAGATCTCTTGAACTCGTTTGATGATCTTGGTTCGCTTGACGATATCGATCTCTTTTTCCCCATCGATGGTGAGCTGCGTGATTTCATCGTTCCGCAAACCCGCCATGTTTTGACCCTGCCAGTTGTTTTCTTTGCTCGGGATCATGTCGCCGCGCCACAGGCCGTCACCAGCCGCAACGGGAGAGAGCAACCAAGCGTACATCGCCATATGTTTGAACTTACGCTTGTGCGTCGTTTGTCCAAAGAACACCGACGGGGGCTCGTTCTTCATTTCGACCTCAATACCGACCCGCTGCCAATCTTGCTGCAGCACTTGCTGAACCAGCTCGCGGATTTTGTTTTCGGCGGTGGTTCCAAACTCAAGGTGCAGGCGTTTTCCATCCTTAACCCGAATCCCATCGCTGCCCTTTTTCCAGCCGGCTTCATCGAGCAGCTTCTCGGCAGCTGGCGGATCAAAGGGGTAAGTTCGCTGTCCTTCGTGATAAGCGTAATGCAAAGCCGGTAAGTAACTGTGTGCCACCTTGACCTTACCCTCGAGCAAAGCGTCAGCGAGCTGTTGACGATTAGCCGACAAGACCAGCGCTCGGCGCACGCGCACATCCTCTAGAGGATTGGTCGTCCCACCATGCAGCTCGGCGTCCGTATCAAGCCGAAGGTCGATATGCTCCCACACCAACCCCGACCGATAATGATAGTCCCACCGATCTTTGTAGCGCTTCTCGAGTTTGACCACGTCATCGAGTTTCAGACCCGTCTCTGAGGTGGCATCAAGGCTGTTCGCCTCAAGCGCCGCCTTGAGCGAGTTGGTGTTGCGGATAAAGCGATAGGTCAGACGCTGCAGGTATGGCTTCCGATCTTTGTAACCCCAATAATGCTCATTCGGCACCAAGATGATGTGACTACCCCGGCGATACTCTTTAATCTTCCAAGGACCCCAGCCGATCGGTTTACGACCGTACCAATGCTCTTTGAGTCGCCCCGGATTAAAGGTGAAGGGCTCATACAAGATGTGCTTGGGTAAGACGGTTAAGGCGCCGACATGGTTGTAGGCGTAGAGCTCTTTCCAGTAGATATCGAAGCGCGTCTTTGATGGCGTTCCGTCGGCTTCGATCACGGGGCCCATCCAAGCGATCTTCTCTTCCATCGTCCGGTCAATAACCGGAAGGTCTTTGGACATCACGAACTGATAACCAAAGATCACATCGTCGATCGTGACCGGTTTACCATCGCTCCATTTTGCGTCGGCTCTGAGCTCCCAATGGGTCACCATCAAGGCCTTAGCCGGCTTTCCGGTCATGTCCCGCAAAGGCTTTCCGCAGCGTTGGCCTTCGGACGCTGGTGGAAAGGCAGCGCAGAGGTCTTCCATTCCACCATTTTTCAAGCTGGGGACCACAAACTCAGCGCCGGGACTGGGGCGGTAACCTGCGAGATTGGGACGAACGTTCCACTCATCATCGATCACCGTCATACCCGTTGTTGGGTTCACACCGACGTGGGCTTTGATCTCGGTTCCGGCCATCATCGAGCTCAGCACAGGCCATAAACTGTCCGGCTCTTGATCCATACCAATGACCAACGAATCATTCGACACGACAGACGATGTTTCGTTCTTTGAGCCACTGCAGCCGATGGCTGCGATCATCATCAACGAAGTCAATTGGCGCTGACCCATAGTACTCCCGGCCTCAAGCGGCGCCTAGCCGCTAACAGTTCAGGCCGATTCCGGGGAGTGGTTAACGGGACTCACTGCTTATAAATTGATTCGCTGGCGTTGAGTCGACGGCCGCTCACGAGCAAAAACTTTGCGCGTGCGCGTGCCGGGAGGTCCAAGAATCACTAAGGGTGATGTAACAAAGCCACAGGAGAAGAATTACGATGCTAAAAACCGTAGCGCTGAGCTTATTTGTTTTGGGTGTTCTGGTTCCAAGCACTAGCTATGCTCTGACCAAGCTCTGCATCGATACCAACAGTAAAAATTGGCTGCTCAACAACGAAAAGGTTGAGGGCGCACACACGAAAACCTGCCACATCGACCCCAAGGAATCTGACCTTATCAAGCGGGTACAATCTGGAATCCAAGGCTGTCGAAAGACCGCTGTCGCCAGCGCCTTTAGGAACCTATCGGTTGCGCAGACCGTCATTAAGTCGACCATCGTTCAAAACACCCGAGAAATTCAAACTTGGTTCCGCAAAGCGAAGAAGGGCAGCAAAAAGTCCTTCAAACACAAACCTCAACAAAAGCGAGCAGCGGGTCTCTCGGTGACCGAAAAGAATGAGACCAGTCGAACCAAGGGGAAAGCGTGCAAAAATCGAGGCTATATCTGCGATGATGCCAAACGAGTGACCGTTGTCCTGAAGAAGCTCAATGATGAAAAATGTTATATCCTAACCGCTTACCCTAACGACTAGAGGGGTCCTGGCGCGGCATAGCTTGAGGCTGTTTCGCTCACGCCAATCAGCCAAATTCGAGGCCGCCAACGCTTTGGGCTATACACCAGTCAGGGAGTACCATGCGCGCTCATCGACTCAGTCTTATTTTCATCCTTGTCGCCTGCGGTGAGCAGGTGGTCGTTCGCAACTCAGGCTCGACCTGCGGAAATGGTCTCATCGAAGCAAATGAAACCTGTGATGATGGAAACACCGACAACGCGGATGGCTGCACCGCTGGCTGCGTCGAGGCGGTCTGCGGCGACGCGATCAAACGGATGGATGAGGGCTTTGAAGAAGCCTGCGATGACGGCAACACCACCGATGATGACGCCTGTTTGGGTGACTGCACGAAGGCTTCATGTGGAGACGGCTTTCAGCGCACAGACCTTGAACTCGGTGAGCTCGACTACGAGGCTTGCGACGACGGCGACGCGATCAACGAAAATGGCTGCACGAATGGCTGCGTCGAAGCCTATTGCGGCGATGGTATCGAGCGAACCGATCGGCTGCCGAGCGAGAACGGCTACGAGGCATGTGATGACGGGAACGAGGCGGACAACGATAACTGCCGTAGTGACTGTACTGAGCCGGTCTGCGGCGACGGCATTGTAGGGCCTGGCGAAGGTTGCGACGATGGAAACCAAGACCCGACTGATGACTGCCATCAATGCACCCCAACGAGCTGCGGCGATGGCATGCTACAGCAAGGTGAAGCGTGTGATGACGGCAACCAAGACAACGGAGACGGCTGCCTCTCGACCTGCGCGCTAGCGACCTGTGGAGACGGCTTTCAGCGCCTGGGCGAAGAGGCTTGCGACGACGGCAATGCGCGTGACGACGACGGCTGCACGACACGCTGTCAAAGCGCACGTTGCGGAGACGGCATCACCCGGCGCGGCCTCGATGTCTTGGATCCAGGCTACGAAGCTTGTGATGACTCCAACATCAGCAACAACGACGCCTGCACTAACGACTGCCAGCAGGCGCGCTGCGGAGACGGCTATCAATACGATGGCTTTGAAGCTTGCGATGATGGCAACGACCTTGAAACCGACGACTGCCTGACCACCTGTCAGCTGGCGCGCTGCGGCGATGGTCATTTGCACGCAGGCGTCGAGGCTTGCGACGATGGCAACCCCGACCCTCGCGACGCCTGCACACCGAGCTGCGAGCAGGCGCGCTGCGGCGACGGATTCCAACGCCAAGATCTCAACGAAGGCGATCCGGGCTTTGAGGCATGCGACGATGGGAACGTGAGCAACACCGACGCATGCACCGGCTTGTGTTTGGCTGCCCGCTGTGGAGACGGCTTCGTGTTTCGAGGCTTCGAAGGCTGCGATGACGGGAACCTTGAAGATCTCGATGCCTGCTCCAATGCCTGCGTGGCGGCTCGTTGCGGCGATGGAATCGTCAATCATGACGAGATCTGTGATGACGGCAACAACAGCGAAGACGACGGCTGCAGGAACGATTGCACCCGCCCGGCGCTCGGCTCGACCGCCGGGCGCCCAGGTTTGGATTGCCAAGCCATTTTAGCCGACCAGCCTCAAGCACCTTCTGGGCGTTACTGGATTGATCCGGACGCTCAGGGCGGTCAAAACGCCTTCTCGGTCGATTGTCAGATGGGCGAGAACCAAGGCTGGGTCATCTTACGTCTTAGTGATGCCGATGGCGTCGTCGTCGCTGAATACTCGGGGACCAACCCTTGGGATAAATGCGCTGACGATGCGGGCGCGCCCTTCTCGGTGTCGCAAAACCAAGTCATCGCCGACTCCAGCCCGAACCGTTATCACCGACATGAAGTCGCGTTGTTGTACGACCAACCGAGCACCGGTGCGCCCTACAACGCCGCGCAAATGGCGGCCCTTCGAGGGCGACTCACTGAGCTCCATCAGGACACCCGGATGGTGGCGCTCACTGCGGACGATGACAACGGCAACTACCACTCAGGCTCGGGTTGGGGTCATGAAGTGTATATCGAAGACGGCGAGGGCGACTGGGTGCTGCTGTCACCCGGCAACAACGGAGAATGCGGAGGCGGTCAAGGTAGCTATCCGGCTCGCAACTCTCAGTCGGCGATCTACTATTGGCACACCACGGACGCAGGCTCTCAAGTCGCCGGTACGACCGGGATCAACAGCGCGGCTTTAGCGGCGATCGAATCGAAGGATCTCTTACCGAGTCGAGTACGCCTCGAAGTGCATACCGGCGGAGGCGCCGCGTTCGGCTTCGCTCAACGCAACTTCTTGGTCCGCTGAACCCCTACTCAAGCGCCACTTGGGTCGCGTAGTATCCACCCTGACTCATGAGCTCTTCATGCGTCCCACGGTGAGTGATCTGACCTTCTTGCAGCACCAAGATTTCATCGGCGTGACGTACCGTGCTGAGGCGATGTGCGATCACCAAGACGGTGCGACCTTGCATCAAATGGTCGAGCGCTTCTTGCACCAAGCGCTCGCTCTCGGAATCCAGCGCAGAGGTCGCCTCATCAAGCAGAAGAATCGGCGCATCGCGAAGCAAGGCACGAGCGATGGCGATGCGCTGCCTTTGACCGCCGGACAATCGAACGCCTCGATCCCCCACCACGGTATTCAAACCTGCCGGGAACGCGCTGATGAAATCCCACGCCTGAGCCGCCTGCGCTGCTGCTTTGACCGCCTCATCATCGGCCGATTCGCAGCCGTAGGCGATGTTGTAGCGAATGCTCTCGTGAAAGAGGACTACGTCCTGGCTCACCAACGCCATCTGACGCCTTACGCTGTGCTGATCGAGCGTGCGCAGGTCAGCGCCGTCCAGCTCAACGCCACCGGACTGGACTTCGTAAAATCTCGGGATCAGGTTGAGCACTGTACTTTTACCCGAGCCTGACGGCCCTACCAAGGCCACGGTCTTTCCAGCGCCCAATTCAAAATCAATGCCGTCGAGGACGGGTACACCTTGATGTTCACCGGGGTACGCAAAGTGGACGTTGCGAAAGCGGATCCCCTCGCTGAACTTATCGAGCTCCTTGGCGTCGAGCGCATTTTGGATCGTCGGCTCGCGATCCAAGATTTCGAACAGACGCTCCGCCGCACCCAGCCCGGTCGCCATCAGGGTCGAGACACGGCCCATCTCTTTGACCGGGCCATAAATTAGAATCAGCGTCAGAAAGAACGAGACAAAGAACTCAGGCTCTAAATGGTTGGCGTCGCCTACCGGTAAAGCCATGCGATCGGTCGCATACCAAAGCACTAACGCCAGACCGATCACGCCACAAAACTCAACAAAGGGTGAGTAGACGCCACGGGCAGCGACCGAGCGCAGCATGATCTGTAAGAAGCGCTCATGTTCTTCGTGCACCACCTGCTGCTCTTTAGCCTCAGATGCGCTCGCTTTGATGAGATGCACGGCGCCAATCGCTTGCGTGATGCGCGCCGTGATCTGACCGAGCGAGTCCAGATACTCGCGAGCGATCCGGCGAATGACTTTCAAGAACCAAATGATCGGGACCGCAGCGCCAGGGACTGCGACAAACGCCGCTAGCGCCAACATCGGATCCAGCAAGAAGCATTGGAGGACTAGGGCAAAGACGACCAACGAGCTGCGCAGCAAGGACGCGACGGCGTCCACCACGGCGACTTCGATCTGTTGAACATCCGTCGTAAAGCGACTCACCAGCTCGCCTTGTTGGCGTCCGTCAAAGAACCCCATCTCCTGCGACAAGGTCTTCTCAAAAAGCTGGTTACGCAGATCAACCACGACGTGAGCGCCCACCCAGCGAATGACAAAGAACTGCGTCCCGTAAGCGATCCCTTTAATGATCACGACACCCACGAGAATCCAGCCAATATACCGCAGATCGCCCTGCCCTTCGCCAAAGACATCGGCGAGAAAAGGGAAGTGCTTGGTGACCGTGACAAAGCCGCGCTCACCGCCGGTCACGAGGTGACTAATCCCTGGACCGATTAAGAAGGCATAAGCGGCGGTCGTCGCCGCCAGCACCACCATCGCCGCAAAGCCGAGAGGCACCCAGCGCCAATAGGGCGCGACGAAGTGCAGGAGTCGTTTGTACACGCTCAACTACCTCGAGTGACTCGGCGCGGTAAACCAGCGACTGCAGCCATCGCTTCGAGAACGATCTTACCGCTCATCTTCGACGTTCCGGCTACCCGATCGGGGAAAATAATAGGAAACTCTTCAACCGAAAAACCAGCCAACAAAGCACGGTACTTCATCTCAACCTGAAAGACGTACCCCTTAGCCGCAACGGCGTCGAGATCGAGTCGCTCGAGGACCGTGCTGCGCCAGCCGACAAATCCGGCGGTCAGATCACGAACTTTAACGCCAAGAATGGTCCGAGCATACAGCGAGCCACCCCGACTCAAAATCCGACGATGCAGACCCCAGTTCTCGACGCCACCCCCAGCGATCCAGCGAGAACCTACCGCCACGTCATGCTGCTCTAGAGTTCGAAGCATATCGACCAAGTAGCGAGGCTGGTGCGAAAAATCGGCGTCCATCTCGACGATGCGCTCATAGTCGCGCTCAAGAGCCCAGCGAAATCCTGCCACATAGGCTGGACCTAGACCCTCCTTCTCTTGTCGACTCAGGAGGTGCAAACGAGGCTCACGCTCTGCCAACTCTCGGACGATATCACCCGTACCATCGGGTGAATTATCATCGATGATCAAAAGGTCCAAAGGCGCAACGGCGAGCACCGCCGGAATGATCTCCCGAATATTCTCACGTTCATTATACGTCGGCATGCAGACTAAGGCGCGCGTCATATCGACAAATCTCCAGACTGTTCTTGCAGCGCTCCTCGATGCCTTCGAAGCGCTAGAAATGCGAGGCAAAACCCTAAAGTCAAACCGACCAAGACATCGCTGAACCAATGAGCGCCGATTGCGATGCGGCTCCAGCCCACCCCAATCGCTATGCCGATCGCCCCGACCGTGACCGGAAGGCTCGCCGCCGAAAACGCAATGGCGCCGCCGACATAGGCTGCAAACGCAGAATGCCCCGAAGGAAAGGCGTGCCGCTTGAGGTGTCCACCGGGGAGCGTCTCAAGGGCTTCGATCTGGGCTGCCGGTCTCGGGCGATCGAGCGAGCGTTTGGTGCCCTGAATGAGGACCAGTAAGACCACGCCCATGATGACCAACGATTTGAGCATCGTCTGACTGCGCTTCCAACCATGCAAACGCAGCAGCGCGCCCACCAAAATGGGCAAGGCAAGAAAGGGCTCCCCCAACAAGGTGATCCAGCGTGCCCAATCGGCGCCCGGCCCTGCCATCGCCAAGGTTAGCGCCAGATCCATCAGCCGCGCCACGCTTGGGCGACGGCTTCGATGCCGACCCCTTGTGCCAAAAGGTGCCTGAGCGCATCGCTGCCTTGGGCGTGCTCGGCGCGCAGCGCTTGATCTGCGCGCAGATCCATAAGCGCTCGAGCCAAACGCTCGGGGGTCGCGTCTTTTTGGAACACCTCATCCCAGATCGGGGTTTGGTCTCCGCTTCGCACCAAGGTCAGGTTGCTTGGCGAGGTGACCTCGAGTCGAACCAAGGCGTTGCCAATCGCCCAGTGTAAGCCGCCTGTTCGGTAGGTGATGACGTGCGGTGTCCCCACCAAAGCCACCTCAAGCGACGCCGTGCCGTTACACACCAACGCTGCGCTCGCGCCGCCTACTGCCTCGGTCATCGTCTCCACAAAATCGACTGGGAGTCCCTGAAAAGCAGCCTCGACGTCCGAGCGCTCAAGGGTTGGAGCGACGGGCACCCGAAAGCATAAGCTGTCATCTTGAGCGAGCAAAGTTCGGGCCGTAGCGACCATCAATGGCGCCAGATAACGTAACTCGCTGGGGCGTGAACCGGGGACCAAAGCGATCGGTCCATCGACCGAACTCTCCATCTTAGGCGTTTGATCCGCGATCGGGTTACCGCAATAGGCTGCAGAGACGCCTCGATCAGACCACCAGTCTGCCTCGAAGGGCAGAATCGTGAACACTTGATCGTAAGCTTGCCGCGCCTTCTTGATTCGCCAGCCGCCCCAAGCCCAGAGTTTGGGCGGAATAAAACCGACCACATGAACCCCACGAGCTTTGAGCGCCCGACCAAGCGGGATGTGAAACCCAGAGTAGTCGACCAGCAAAGCGCGCTGCACCTGATGTCGATCAACGGCGGCAAGTAAGGCTCGGCGGCTGGCTTTGAGCTCTTTGAGCATCGAGAGCGGCTGCGACAAGCCAAAGTGCCCCTCAAGGCCGACGACTCGCTCTGCTCCGAGCGCCTGAAGCTCAGGCCCGATCTTACCGATGATGTGCTGTCCCGAACCCAAGGCTTTGACCACTGCGGCAGCTTGGCGATCCCCGCTCGCTTCGCCCACGCTGATCAGCAACGAGCTCATCAGAAGGCAGAGCCAATCGTAAACTCAAGCGCCGAGGCTTCGTCTCCAGGTCGAGGCGTTAATGGATAACCGACCTCAAGCCTCAGCGGACCCATGGGGCTTTGCCAACGAATCCCGTAACCGACCGAGTGCAACAAACCAAAGGGATAGCCGTTCTCAGCGCCCATGAGGTAAGGATCCTGTCGCGCCCAAACATTGCCCGTGTCGTAGAACGCCACGCCAGTAACGCGAGCCGCTGGAAAGATCGGAACCTCTAACTCAAAGTTAGCGACGATCTGCTTGTTGCCGCCCAAAACCTGCTCGGACATTGGGCT
>Ga0315320_10001695_pt1 | contig 18292 bp, 23 predicted proteins | sample M140m21515metaG_FD_203458 | JGI IMG/M metagenome (GOLD analysis project Ga0315320, IMG submission 203458) | Ammonia-oxidizing marine archaeal communities from Monterey Bay, California, United States - M1 40m 21515 | ecosystem: Environmental > Aquatic > Marine > Coastal | place: USA: California... | reverse complement strand
CCTACAACATCATATCCACCAGCCATAGCAAACCAATCACTTGCGTGCATAGTCATACCTGAAGCGGCTTTAATAAGTGTAAGGGCTTGAGTCCCGCCGGGAATTATTGCGGCAAGTACATTTACTACGGGGTTGGATAGAAATGTTTCCCAAGTACTTGCTTCAGGAGGGTCTTCGACCCACATCATTACATATTCGCCTGCCCCTGCATTACCATCACTAGTATCTATAAATCTACCAGTTTTTCCCATAGCCTCGTACATGGCTCGGTCTTCATCAGAAAACCCTTGGAATAAATTAGTGTTACCCCCAGTATTAGGTAGTTTCATGTACAGACGATTGTTATCGTAGTCGTAGGGATAATCTACTTCAAAAGGTTCTGCAAGTTCATGGAAAGGACGAGCTTGAGACTTTCTTACCATCTCTATAAAAGGCTTGCCTAGCAATTGGTCTCTAGCCCATCCTTCGTAGTTTGTACCTGCTAAAGCACCACGGTTGGGGTCAAAATCATTAAATGCCTGTTGCTTTAACTTGGCTAAAGCGTCTTCAAAACCTTCGTCGGTTCGTGTTTGTGCGTACCAAAGGGCTACATCAAAGTCTTCATTTTCTTGGCGCCATTGGTCATACTCTGAGGCGTCTTCTTCAGTTACGTTACTCCAATTAAGATCTGTAGCCCACGTTGAATCACTACCTTGCCAACCGCTAGTATCTTCATCAGCATCATTATCAGCTACAGTCCTATCGCCTTCTTGTACCCAGCTCATGGTCGTACTATCAAAAGTCCAGCCATCTTCGACTGCTTCTTGTATATTTGGGTACCCTAATGACTCCCACCAAAATCCTTGCGGATCATCTCCTTTTCCGTTGTTACCTAGGTCAGGGTCAGAGTATAGAGACGGATCATCTCCTTTTCCGTTGTTACCTAGGTCAGGGTCAGAGTATAGAGACGGATCATCTCCTTTAATTCTATTTTCTTCTTTATCACGCAGATCTTTTATTTGCTTATCTCGCTGGGCATCTTTCGCTCTAAGAGCAGCCGCTACTCCGCCACCTTGCCTAGGGTTATATAACTCTCTTCTAGCCATTATTTAAGCCCTTAATTCTTTATGAGGATGCCTTGGAAAGACGCCCCCACTTCTACGTTGGTAGTATCGGAAAGTGCTCGGCACTCTATGTCTGTTTTTTCTTCTATCTTTAGTGGGTACGAGAGTGGTAATACTAGCAGGGCGCTTTGCATAGTTTGTATTATTCGCGTGCGGAACGTGTTAGAGCCAAAGTCACGGCTAACAAACTTTGCGGTAACATTTTTATTTGCTAGTGATATTGCAGAGGTAAAAGTTACATCGTCTAGGTATAAAGAGTATCCGGCAGGGACTGTATAAACAGTAATTTGAGATTGGTTGTCTCCCTGTATAACGTGCGCATACGTAACGCCTGTAGGTACTCCAGAACTTACTCCGCTATTAGCTACGTATATGGCTCCAGCAGCAGTGCCTCCACTACCAGAAGTAACGACAAATATTCTGTTAACACGTAACCATGAGCTAGCGTCACCTACCTGCACCTGCGTCTGACCGTTCATGTTAACGGTTACGCTCTTGGTATTGTAACTACCATCTACACCCTCTACCGTTACAGTATTAGCGCCCGTACCCCCATTAGAATCGGCAGTGCTGGAGCTACTTATGTACACTGTAGCGGCAGATGTTAGGTATGGATAGTTACCCCCAGTGCCCCATATAGTCTCTTCAGTACCGTTAATGTCGGGATTAAACCCAAACTTGTATACGGTACTAGCACCTGCAATCTGGCCTTTCGATACTTGCAATTCATACGGTTCTTGGACTGCCATAGCATTTCTCAGTGCGTTGTCTAACTGGTTAAAGTAGATACGCAGTACTCTATTAAACTCTTCAAACGATTGCTGATCGTACACCTGCGGAGGGTACGGCAGCGCGGGAGCGCGAAAGGGTACGTCGTACCTAGTATTGTCTACAGCCATTATCGTCTGCCATCAGAACGCATATCTATTCGGGGAGAACCTAACTGCCAAGTTACTCCAACATCACTAGATTCTACCTTTATAGCAAGCTGTCGTCCACGCACACGAGTAAATATCTGTCCCGTAAACTCTTCTACTGGTAACGTAGCAGTGCGTGTTACTCCTGCGCTATTAGAACCTCCTACAGAAGCGGGGCTATTATACCCTGATCCTGAGTTTTGTAGGGGTAACAGTGTCATAGTAGCACTAGGTGAGCCTACTTCAGAACCATCAAATGTTATATCCGGTAGTATACGCCATATAAACGCGAACTGATGCCCATCTTCTAAATCAAATTGCGCTGATGATACATATGCAGGAATAGCTACTGTGGTAGCAGTTTCGTTGTCATCAACACCCTGCTCATGGTTAACTAAATTATTACTATATGTAGCAGCTAGTGGGTAGTTTCTTAATCCCGAATCAAGCCATGCGGTACGGTTCATAGTTCCGTAGTACCACACCTGCTCTAAATAATTGTATACGACGTATCTGTCTGACACGTTAGAGTCTGAGGAACAATACCACCACCATATCTCATGGTATGACTCGTTTGTACCTGCAAACACTTGCTCATACTGTTCTTCATTAAAGTCATTAAACACAAACTTACGTAAGTTACACTGTAAAGGTTGGGTGCGCCCATCATACATATAGAACTTATCTCTACCCATCCAGTAGGCTACACCATTAGCGTAAGCTACAGCGTTTTGAGAGGCTATAGATATGTTTTCTCCCACTAACTGAGCATTCCATACAGCAGGAGCGCCTACATACTGTAGCGCATATAACGCTGCATCTGTCCATACTAGTACTTCTTGGCGTGACTGTTTAGCTGCAACAATCTGAGTACCATTAGATAGTATTAAATCACCTGACTGATTAGTAGCCGCAGGTAGCCAGTTGGTAGCGTCTTCTTGATCTGACCAACGTATGAGCATAGGGTTTATAGTCGCAGATGCAAGCTCGTTACACCCAAAACAAAACACAAACCTATTAATATCAGACACTAAAATAAGTTTTTGTGACGTAGGTACTTCTGTACCTGTAAGAGCTATTGCTCTAGTGGTTAGCCCGTTTGTGGCGTCCCATATGTATATACCCCCATCTCTAGGCCCAAAGATAAGGTCTTCACCAAAGTTAGCTTGGCTCCATATACGTATAGAGTCAGTGGATGTAGCGCCAATACCCCACGTACCAGAACCCCAACTACTTGCTCCCCAACCTACTAAAGGTACAACAAACGCAGGGCCGACATTGATTTGGTATGCAGCAGTTACGGTGCCTCCACCTGTAGCACTTGAACTAGCATTAGAACCTGCATCAATTGTATACACATTAGCAGTAGTAGTTTCAGTTAGCTGATACTCGGCATTTAGGGTAAGACCACCTACGGCACTTGCACCGCTAAAAGTAACAAAGTCCCCATCCGAGTACCCGCCGTTAGCATCAGTAACTTCTACTATGGGAGATCCACTAGTAGTCTCAAACGGGTTAGTCAGGGTTACAGTAGCACGTATAGGTGTGATGTCATTGTAAGCACCGCCGTTCTCTATATAAAACTTTAGATTAGTACCTACACCAATTAAATTTTGACTACCAAGAGTTACCCAGTTCCATAAAGATCGGCATACGCCTAAGAACGTAGTAGCAGATATACGTTGCCACCCACCTATCTTTTCCGGCGTACCTTGGCGAAACCGTATTTTGTCGCAGTCATACCAACCACCCTCGCTAGTATATCGCGTGTTCTCACGGTTTATTCCTGCTTTAAGTGTTAGTTTTTTAAGTGGCATGGTCTACTCGCTAGTAACACCAACACATCGGTTCAGTCTTACGAGTGTCAATATGTACAAAAGTTTTAGCTACACCTACAGACATACCCATAGCTGATGCGTGTTTTACTATAGCTAGGCGTTGTGCTCCACCGGATACTTTAATATCAGCAGCAACGCCCTGCGCGTGTGTTCCTAATTTTTTACCAGCCGCAACTTTAGCGGTTTCTATACTATGGTTTGGCGACCTATACCCAGAAGTAATTATGAAAGGGAATTCACAAACGTGACGTAGGTGGTCTAAGGCTTTTACAAAATCTGTATCCATTTCGTTCTCGCCTGTTTCTTGGCAGTCGAAATCTGATATTTTAAAATACCTAAAGTCACTCATTTTTCTCTTGCAACCTTTTTTGTTTTTTCGTAACTACGCATAGCACCCATACCAAGCATCCCCATAAGCACAGGAGTCAACAAAGCGGGGTCAACTTCTGGTACAGTAAACCATATACTAAGTATTTGCGCTATTAACACGTTATATAATAGACCAAGCCCACAAATCCACCCTATAAATGGGCGCCAACCGGCAACAAAAAGAGACTTATGAGCTGCCTCAACCTTGTTAATTTCTAACTGCCCTTTAGCTAACGCTAGGGCATGTTTCTCTGACATAGTAGCAATTTCATGTGCCAGAGCGTTTTTTGCGTCTTTATCTTCTATAAACTTATCTAATAGTCCTGTTACTGGCCCTATTAGTTGAGACACTAAACTCACTGAAATAACTTCTCAAGTAAGGGAGAAGCAATAACCAACGGGTAAAGAAACCAAAGCCGTTTATCTAACTTATCAAATTTTTTATTACCTGCATCTAACTGTTTTTCTATACTTTGATACCTAATAAGACATTCTTTCTCATGTGCTTCTAGACGAACTATGGCTTCTTTGACCGTTGGCATTTGTTGTTAATCTCCTGACTCTTCAGATTCTTCTGCATTCTCAAGGTCAACAACTAGCATATTAATAAAAGCATCTTTACCTACACTTAACTGGTCTAAGTTAAACTGAGTAGACCTAATTTTTCTATCAAGATCGTTGCAGTGATTTACCATAGCCTGTTGTTTAGGGGTCATGTCTTCTAGCGTGTATTCAACGTCGTTTACTACTATGGGAGTTGTTTTTTTCTCGCCCATGTTTGTATCTCCTACTGATTAATGAATTTCTATTGTACTTAATTTATTTTGTTTAATCTATCCAAAGAAGTGAACTAAACCCAACACTAAAAAACACTACTGTAAAGATTAACGCCTTCCATTCTTCCTTGTCTTTCCAGTCAAAATTACTCATTCAAAAATTACCGTATCTTCTGGGTCTACCCATTTCGTCACACAATACGCAGTAACAGGCAGGTGTTCATTGAACCTTATTTGCTTTGCTATCAACTCGCTAAAATAAATGCATCGGTTTAAGTCACGAAAGAAAGCATACTCTTCAGCAGATTCAACGTAGTTATTGTTAATCGTTTGAATCATCAGAACAAAAACAAGAACTTTCACTTTATAACTCGTGTCGAATTATCAACCCAAGTTACCTTACAGATACAGTCAACAGTTTCATACTTTCGTGAGGGTCTAGCTAATTCCTGACACATATAGACACAGGCGTGTTTGTTTACATAGTAACGAGTCTTGCCCTCATCAACTTCACCATTGACGAAGAATAGGAGGGCAAAGACCATACGCATTACTTTTTCTGTTCTAGCATGATAGTTATAAGTTGTGCTAACTTCTCATCGCTTGCTTTGGCTGTCTCTTGTTGATCAGCTAATCCTTTTGCAATTTGTTGGATAGCCTGAGAATTTAAAGCTACTGCCTTACCGTTGGCGTTAGATTCTTTTATAACCTCAACCACAGCTTTTTCAACTCTTTCAACTTCAGATTTCGTAGCCTCTGCCTGAGCCATACTAGAGCCATAGGCAATCGCAACACCTAGGCCAGATATTACAAACGGCAATGCCCACGTTGGGATGGATACAGTATTTTCACTCATTGTTTAGCCTTATTCCCTAGAAACGCAAACTGCTCAAGTATTTTGTAAGCCTTAGCAACTAGCGCATCATCTTTAGGTGTGTCGGTGTAATTACAAATAACAGAGGCAATAGTTACCAGTGAAGTTGCAAGTACATACGCATCAATTAAGTAACTCACGATGCGGTGTATCCGTTACCTGCAACAATCGCGGCATCACAAGCAGTCATATCTTCACTGCCCCAATCGTCTTTAGCAACCATCAACTCTAGGTGCTGTACGTTTCTATCAACACAATCCTGACGGTCTTCGGCATCATCTTCAGCCATAGAGTCTCCTGCGATTACGTCTGTAATTACTGCTACGGAGTCACCCATTGCTGAGTAGTCCTGTGCTAGTTGTTCTTCGGTACGTTCTACTGTTTCTTCAGTCATGGTTATTTATCCTTCTAAGGTTTCTATTCTTGCGGTTAATGCGTCTACTTGTGCAGACAGTTCTTGTATAGCTTTGGTTAGTACAGGGATTAGTGCGGCCTCTGCAACTTCCTGAGAGCCGTCTTCTCTATCGTCCCAAAGTTTAAAGCCGTCAGCGATACTGCTATCTGCATCTATAGCCGCTTTAACTTCTTGGGCTATAAAGCCGTGCTGAGTTTGAGAACTTTTAAAGACTTCGGTTGAGTCAGCTTCATAGGCGCTAAAGGTTTCAGGCAGTTCGCCAAGGGTCTTGTACTTAAAGGTACGAGGCTGTAGAGCATTAATAAAGCTAAGACCTGCTGTAGAGTCTACAATGTCTTTCTTGTAGCGTTGGTCAGAGACTGTTGACCAAGTGGTGCTACCATGCGAAGCTCTGATGTCGCTACCTGATTCACCTAGAGTTGTATATCCTGCATCACCAGTAACATTATATCCGACGACATTTACATAATTACCACCTGCGGTGGACGAGTCAGACAATGCTCCAAGTATCACACAACCTCCACCTGTGGTAATTGTATCACCCGCGCTTTTACCCACCGCTACGTTTACAGCACCTGTGGTGTTTGCTAATAAAGCACTCGTACCTACAGCAGTATTGTTAGCGGCTGTTGTGTTTGCGCCTAAAGCACTTGTACCAACGGCTACGTTATCTCCACCAGTAGTGTTTACGTCTAGAGCCTCTCCACCGATTGCTACGTTTTGCTGTCCTGTGGTGGTTGCTCCTAAAGTGTTATAGCCTATCCCTACGTTGTACGACGCAGTAGTGTTTGATTGCAGTGCGTAGGCTCCAAGACCAACATTCTGTGCGCCTGTGGTGTTTGCGGTTAAAGCCGCGTAACCGAGAGCAGTGTTGTTGGCCGCTGTTGTGTTTGCGTCTAAAGCGATAGTTCCAACAGCAACATTCTGTGCGCCTGTGGTGTTTGCTAACATTGAGTTATAGCCTATAGCTACATTATTGTCACCTGTTGAGCTTCCATCTACACCTAATAAAGCGGCCCTACCCAGTGATGTATTATTATTACCACCACTATAGTTTTCACCTGCAAAAGCACCTACAAATGTATTATCCCCACCAGTAGCATTTTGTCCTGCTTCTTCTCCTACAAAAGTACAAGAACTTCCAGTAACTAAATCCATACCTGCATACTTGCCCACGAATGTGTTGTTTGAGCCTGTGGTTACATTTTCACCTGCACTCTTACCAAGGGCTGTATTACCTGTGCCGCTAGTATTGTTAAAGAGAGCGTTGTGACCTACTGCGGTGTTGTCACTTGCGTTGTTTGTGTACAGCGCCTGAAAACCTATACCTACATTGCTTGCGCCTGTGGTGTTTGCTAATAAAGCTGATGAACCAACTGCTGTATTGTTTGAAGCTGTGGTATTAGCTTTTAATGCTTGATCGCCCACGGCAACATTGTCTGTACCAGTTGTATTAGTGGTAAATGCCGCATCTCCTAAAGCTACATTTTGCTCACCTGTAGTAATAGCATCACCTGTATAGGCTCCCATTAATACATTGTAAGAGCCTGTGGTTATAGCGGCTCCTGCACTCATTCCTAATGCTGTATTTCTTGTACCTGTGGTGTTTGCGTATAAAGCATGGTAACCAAGAGCTGTATTATTAGCTCCTGTTGTATTTGTTAATAAAGCATCGTAACCAACTCCTGTATTTTGTGATGCGGTTGTATTATTAAGTAAAGCTCCTTGACCTAAAGCAACATTAGAACCACCTGTTGTATTATAGAATAATGTTTTTCTACCTAAAGCTGTGTTATTACTACCTGTAGTGTTTGTGTATAATGCCTGAAAACCAAAAGCTGAATTTTCAGCACCAGTAGTATTTGAATTTCCTGCTTGATAACCTACTACTGTATGTGAATGACCTGTGGTGTTTGCGACTAAAGCACTCTTACCCACTGCTGTGTTGTTGGAAGCTGTGGTATTAGCATATAAAGCACTCTCGCCTACGGCTACGTTGTTACTTCCTGTGGTATTTAAACCTAAAGCATCCTGACCAAGGGCGGCATTTAATGTGCCTGTGGTATTTGTAGTTAAAGCAGTCTTACCGACTGCGGCATTACCTGCGCCTGTGGTGTTTGCGGCTAAAGCTGATTTACCAACGGCAGTATTGTTAGCTCCTGTAGTAGTCGAGCCTAAAGAGGACTTACCCACTGCGGTGTTATAACTAGCCGTAGTTGAGTTTGATAAAGCACTATAACCAATGGCTACATTCTCTGCGCCTGTAGTGTTTGCGTCAAGTGTTGCGGATCCTACTGCAACATTTTCTGTACCTGTGGTGTTTGCGTATAAAGCTGCATTTCCAATAGCTGTATTGTCAGAAGCGGTAGTGTTTAAGTATAAAGCTGCGTTACCCATAGCAACATTATTAGCGCCAGTTGTATTAGTGTTTAAAGCAAGACGACCAACCGCAGTATTTTCAGAACCTGTGGTGTTAGCTCCTAAAGAAGCATGACCTACAGCTACGTTATTAGACGCAGTAGTATTTGCATCCAAAGCCTCGTTACCAATGGCCGTGTTTGTCGCGCCTGTGGTGTTTGCTCCTAAAGCACTTGGGCCAACTGCAACGTTTCCTGAGGCTGTGGTATTGGCATCTAAAGCTAAAGCTCCAACTGCTACGTTACTAGCGCCTGTGGTGTTTGCGGTTAAAGCATCGTGACCAACGGCTGTATTATTAGCGCCATTTGTATTTGCCATCAAAGTCTCGTGGCCGACCGCTGTATTAGAATAACCCCCATTAGTAGTTTTTAATGCTCTATAACCTATTGCAGTATTTTCACTATAAGCAACCTGTGTAGACAGAGCCTCATAACCCACTGCCGTATTACTGTTACTGGTAGTAAGCGCATCACCTGCAAGCGCACCTATGAGAGTGTTTTGAATGCCTGTGGTTACTGCTTGACCTGCTTCAAAACCAACAGCAGTATTAAAATTATCAGCATCAGAGTTTTGTACTTTAAGTGCGCTTACTCCTATAGCTACATTCTTTCGTCCTGTATCTTCTCCACCTAAAGCAAAATAACCCAGAGCAACATTATTAAAGCCTGTTGTTAGGGCATCACCTGCAAGACCACCAATAAGAGTGTTTTGAACACCTGTGGTTACTGCGGCTCCAGAGTTATGACCTACAGCTACGTTGTACATATTGGTAGCTGATGCGGGATTTTGTGCGTTTAAAGCAAATGTACCAATCGCTACACTTTCTGAGCCTAAGACATTTGTTGTTAAAGCAGAGTAACCCATAGCAACATTGTTATCAGCGTCTGTCATGGCATCTCCTGCCAAGCCACCGATAAGGGTGTTTTGGATGCCTGTGGTTACATCATTACCTGCTTGATACCCAACAGCGGTGTTATAGGCACTTTGATTACCTGTAAAGTTTTGGTTTTCTAAAGTGCGATGACCAACAGCAACGCTATATCTTCCAGTCGTATCAGTACCAAGTGCCGCCATACCAACAGCAGTATTGTGTAAAGAAACAGTCGCGGCATCTCCTGCAAGATTTCCTATAAATACGTTTTCAAAGCCTGTGGTTATTGAGGCTCCTGCGCCTGTGCCCACGGCTACGTTATCTGCACCTGTAGTGTTTGCAGATAGTGAGTTATAGCCAATAGCTACGTTAGACGCACCAGTGGTGTTTGCATACATTGCGCTCCTACCAACAGCAGTGTTATAAGATGCTGTACTGTTGCTTACTAGAGCATTCCTACCTAGAGCTACGTTGCTTGAACCTGTAGTGTTAACACTTAAAGCGGCTTTACCAACTGCTGTGTTGTCAGATGCTGTAGTGTTACCTTGTAAAGCGCCTTGACCAATACCTGTGTTGGCAGTCCCTGTAGTATTGGCATATAGAGCATTATGTCCTAGACCAGTATTTTCACTACCTGTTGTGTTTTGATTTAAAGAAGCATAACCAACTGCCGCGTTGTTAGAAGCTGTCGTGTTTAGATTTAAAGACGCATAACCAAGCGCTGTATTACTAGCGCCTGTGGTGTTTGCTGATAACGATATTGAACCAAGGGCAGTATTGTAGTTTGCCGTAGTGTTAGCATCTAAAGAGCCTCTGCCTACAGCAACATTGTCAATACCTGTGGTGTTTGCGTATAAAGCCGTATTACCTACCGCAGTGTTGTTACCGCCTGTAGTGGTGGTTGTTAAAGCAGAATAACCAACAGCTACGTTTCTATCTGCTGTGGTAGCGCTTCTTAAAGCAGACTCACCTAAGCCTGTGTTTAATGCACCTGTAGTGTTTGCACTTAATGCGCTCCAACCAACGGCAGTGTTACTGTCTGCGGTAGTGTTTGCGTCAAGTGCAAAAGTTCCAAGTGCTGTGTTACTTGTACCTGTGGTGTTTGCCACAAGAGCATTTACACCCATTGCAATATTACTGTTTCCTGTTGTTATTCCATATCCTGCACCTGAACCAACAACAGTGTTATATTGTGCCGTAGTAGCAGTAGATAGAGAGTTGCGCCCTATTGCCGTGTTTTCATCACCCGTAGTAATCGCAGTACCTGCTTCATCGCCTACGACAGTATTATAATTACCACCGCTTACAATGCTGTTACCTGCGTTGACACCTAAACGTAAGTTGCTTGTTCCTGCGGTTAACGTAGTAAGGTCGTCGCCAGCACTCATTACGATATCTGTACCGCCAGTGGTGTTTCCTTGAGCAAGGACTTCAGCAAGGGTGTCGAAAGAGCCTACTTGAGCATCTACGTACGCCTTAATAGACTGCTGTGTAGCTAGAGATGTGGCGCTGTTTGACGCCATGTTGTCTTCGTCAAGTACCGCTGTAACAGTAGTGCTAGTACCTAACTGTAAAGAAGTAGTGCTAGTTACCGCTTCAATAACATTAGTCCCGTCACAGAACAGGAACATAGTACGTCCATTAGGGACAAGGATTCCGGTACCGCTAGCGGTTTTTAAAGTTACGTTCTGTGCTGCGGCGTTCTTAGCTATGTATATCTTAGACAAGGCTGGGCATACAACTGTACCCGCACCGGACAACTGAGTCCCTGTGTCTGTAAACTCTAGCATTGCACACCTAGATTCGGAGGTAGTACCGTTAGCAGTTGTAAGCGTATGTGAGTTAGTAGACCACGAGTTAATAACCGCACGGCCTGCGATTGCTTGTTCTACCATAGAAGTAATATTATCGTTTACTACATCTCCCCAAGTACCACTAAGTTCACCCTGTACTGGGAGCGCGAGTTTTAATATCGAAGTGTATTGCGTTGTCATTTGTAAAACCTCATGCGGCTATTCTGTCCCAGTTAGGGTCTTGTGTGTTTGTTGTTTCACTCCATGTTGGAGTCTGACTATCATTTATGACCTGCCAGTTGGGGTCTTGGTCGTCATCAACTTCTCCCCATATATGTACTATTCCTATATATCCTACAGCAGATACTCCAATTAGGGAAACGTCTGCTTCTGCGTTGGTTGTAACGGCGCCAACTTCGCCTTCGGCTTCTACACCTGTTATATGTACGGTTATACCAAATACTACATTAACCGCGCCTATATCTCCATCAGCTTCTACACCGGTTACTGTTACGTCAGCTTCAGCATCTACTGTTAAAGTGCCTACAACTCCGTCAGCTTCTACACCTGTTACTGCTACATCAGCTTCAGCATCTACTGTTAGTGTTCCTACAGCTCCGTCAGCTTCTACACCGGTTACAGAGGTGTTTGATTCAGCATCTACTGTTAGAGTACCTACAGCTCCGTCAGCTTCTACACCTGTTACTGCTACATCAGCTTCGGCATCTACTGTTAGAGTACCTACAGCTCCGTCAGCTTCTACACCGGTTACAGGAGCGTTTGCTTCAGCATCTACTGTTGGAGTACCTACAGCTCCGTCAGCTTCTACACCTGTTACTGTTAGGTTTGCTATACCTGTAGCTGTTAATGTTCCTACAGCTCCGTCAGCTTCTACACCTGTTAATGCTATATCCGCTTCGGCATCTATGGTAACTGTACCGACTGCGGCAGCTCCAGCTACGCTGGTAACCATAACATCTGATTCAGCGTCAATAGTAGCTGTGCCAATACCTCCAGCAGCGTCTACACCTGTTACAGAAGTATTTGCTTCCGCGTCAGGTAATACAGTACCAATAACTCCTTCTGCGGCAACACCATCTACTGATACTATAGTTAAGTCTGTGCCCCAAGCCGTTTGGCCCCAAGCAGCACTTCCCCAACCTACGTACTCTACTGAAGATGGCATTTAACTACCTTATGGAGTAGCAATACGCACAATAGCGTTTGTCGCGTCTGCTGCGGGAAATTGCACAGTAAAGTCGCCCGCTGTAGATGTTTTATCTCCACCAAAATCTAGTACTGCAACCGCTGGATTGCTGCCACCTGACTTGTATATTAGAGCGCCTCTAGCAGTGATAGTAGCGTCAGTCCATGTGGTATCTGCAAAATCTAAGAATGCTGTGGTACCAGACGATGCAGGACTAGCAGAAATAGTAAGTGTATTTCCTCCCGCAGTATAGTTTGTACCCGACACTTCATTAGTAGTAGCGTACGCAGTAGTAGCGGCACTTAAAGTTGCGCTAGACGTATATAGTGCGATTTTAAAAGTTTGTGATGTGTTACTACTAAAATCCATCTCTCCGTCTAAAAGAGCGACCTTAAAAGAAGTACACATTGCTTGTGATATTGCCATTTTTTAGTTCCTCAACTAACTGGTGTTCTGAATTGTCCAGAACGATATGTATCTTCGCGTAACTTACCGTCACCGAGATTCTTTAATAACCCTATAGATAACCCGAACATCTTATCATAATTGGCTACAATGTCTGGTTCGCCTTTCATAAATCGGACTGCTTCTACTAACGCGCCATTTAACAACGCAGAGTCAAACTCATTTCCTAGCCATGTAGTACCTGCGGTAACTATAGACTGAGGGTAATACCCATAATGAAGCTCCATAGCATACGCCGCATCTGGAGTTGGCCCAACTATAAAAGAGTCATCATCAAAATATGCGTAGTGTTTAGGTAACCCCGTACTTGTAGGATTAGGGTATGCCTCACGTATAAAATTGACATCCTTATTAAGTAGGTAAGTATAGTTACCACTACTATCCACAACTGCAAGAGAGTACGACCATAAAAAATCAGTAGGTGCGCCTACATATTTATTACCGTTTGTTAGTGTACCTGTAACATTTTTACGCAATGCGGGTATCTGAACTGAGTTATATATCTTCTGCTCTGCTTGTTGCGTAAACATAGCAAGTTGATCATCTGTGAACGTGTTCTCACATATGTCTTGGATATTAGCTTTCAGTTCCGTGTAATTCATATTTATGCCATCGGGCCGCGAGCATATAGCCCTTTAGTAGCTGCTCCAGTCCCACGGATTTTTACTTTACCACCCTTAGAATAGGCGCTAGTCATAGACTCACCAGTCTTCTTAGATTCTTTCTTGGCCGCTTTTTTCCCTGCATCGGTATACGGGAATTCTTTATTTCCTACTTTTGGCATATTAATGCTCCTATGAGGTAGTTACAGTAACTTGTCCTATACTACCAGTTATTAACAATACATTGGGGGTTAATTCAAAAGGATCAATTCCTCCACCTACAGGATTCCAACCCCACTGTATATCCCTACTACTATTGTTTCCTGACTCACCTAGACTCTGGTCTGGTCGTGGATCACGCAATGCTTGCGGATCATATACAGGAAACTCACCCAGCATATTTTGTGGCTGATCTTCATTCCAACATTCGGGACAAGCCTTTATGTTAGTATCTCTATTCTTGACTATTAGATTGCGCAGTTCTCGTAATTTATACTGGAATCCACACACATCGCAGTACGAAATAGCCTTATTGTTTGATGCAAACTGCGTCCCCATACTTATACGTATCCTATACGCGGAGCAAACCTAGCTGAGGTTTTTTCTCTATCTTCTCCTGCGGCCATCTCAAATTGTTCGTCATACACAGCCTTTAGCATAGGTACTCTATCTACCATTTCGGGTAACTTCATAGCTATATAGTAAGCTAGTCCAGCTACTAGACAAGGAAAAAACCTAAAGTTCATATCCGCGGTGTCTACACCCGTACCAGCGTCTTGTATTCTGCGCATACGCCAATAATACAATACATAATCGTTGTTATCAGGTATAGGCCATATGTTTACTTTAGGAGCGTCGCGTAAACGCTCAATATACAGTTGTATAGGTCTACCTTGTGTTAACTTATTAGGTATAGATGCGTAGGTACTTACACTAATACGACTTATAGTAAGGTCACTCTGCGTAGCTGTATTTCCACTACCTGTACGTATCTGATGCTCTAGTAAATCAATAGTATCTGCGGGTAGATCATACTGAGTCTGGCCTTTAACTAAATTAATAGTACCTTCATCAATAGTCCACATGTTAATGCCGCGGTTCTGCCACTCTATAGTAAGCAAATTCATAGACCGTCTGGCAGTGCGGAGATCATACCCAGAGCGCATTTCTCGTCCCGCACGTTCAAACGCTTCTTCAGCGATCTCTGTGAAGTCCATATTAAACGCTGTAGTACCTGATGTAGCCATTATTTCTTTCTCCGCTTAGTAGCTGATACTCGTCTAGGTTTACCTGCTGGTTGTCCTAGTCTTTTCTTTTCGGCTACCTTCTTTTTCTTCTCGGCGCTAGACATTTCGCCAGAGGTCTTAGGAGTCTTCTCAGATACCCGTTTGCTAGGGCGGCAGTAAGGTGTTCCTCTACCATCTCCCTTCTTTCTACCACAAGCCTTACCGGTTTTAACGTCTTTCCAGTCTTCTTGGAACCATCGTTTTAAAGAAGCACCTTTCTCTGTCTTACGTATTTTACCGCCAGACTTGTAGTACGTCCGCATTACTTACCAGCCTTTTTCTTCCGGCATTTAGCAATGGCTCCCGACGCATAAGCAGACGGGAACACCTTATATTGCTTCTTTACTTTGGTGTAGCAGGCGTCTTTTACTGTACCGCCTTTCTTATACCCACAACCACAGCTACTTTTTTTGTAATAGCGCCGCACTATGCACCTTTCATCTTGACCATTTTACAAACTCTACCACCACGAGCCATACCGCAGCCACGAACCTTACCGCCTTTCTTCATACGTGGCATAGCGCCACCACTGCCTTGATCCATACCCATTGGAGCACGTTTCTTTTTCTTAGGCTGTGGGCCACCTGTCATAGGTTTTGTAGGGCCAGATTCCGGTACATCCGCTTCGGTAATCATTTTCCGTGCCATGCCACCTCTGTTCATTTTTTTCACTTCTTTCTCCTTATTTTGAGCTTTTAAAATCTCTACTTGCTTGGCAGCCTTCGCGTCGCTTAGGGGCATGTTGCCTGCGCCTTGAACAGATTTAGGAGCTTTTTTATTTTTTTGTCCTTTTTTGCCTCCATTTTTTCCGTTCTCTTCCATATTGTCAAACATCCTAAGTTGCATGTCGCGTTTTGCAACTAAGTCTTTAGTTGATTCTGCCATGTTATTCTCCTAACATTTCCATCGTTTCCTAGCTTGCCGTAACCTTGAATTAGGATCTTTAGCCGCTTTAGGAAACTTCTTCATTTGTCCGGCAGAACGAGCGCAATAGGACTTACGCCTACTCGCCCGCTTACCAGTTGGTTTATCCTCGGTAACCGCGGTCTTTAATTTAGAACCGGGATTATTTTTTCTGTACTTAGCTACGCCTTTAGCGGTCATACCCGCGCCAGATTTAGTGGGGCGTTTATCCCCACTTTTAATGGACATACCTTTCATGCCCACTCCACCGCCTCTTTTATAGTACTTACGCATTAGCTATAAAACACTGTCATAGCGGTAATATTGGTTAATACAGTGATGAAAACATCATCCTGAAAACGTACACCATAGTCGGGTATGTTAACGGAGTGAGAGTCATTTGCTTCAAAATCAATATCTAAAAGAGTAGAACCACCATTACCATCAGTTATAGTAAGCCGACCTGCGCCAGTAGTATTAGTAAGCACCTGCACTTGTCGTACGCGTGCTGGCCCTACCGCTAGTGAACCTGCTCCAGTAACCCGCTTTGCGGAAACATCAGAACTAGACATAAATGCCTCCTATTAGCTAAGAGCCGCACCTACAGCAGTTACCCAAGCAGCGCCAGTGTTAATAACAATACAGTATTCGTTGTCGCCGCCGCCATTGTCACTAACCATATATGCAGTACCTACAGCTACATCACCAAAAGCTGGAAGATTGGCAGTAGTTACTACGGGGATTTGAAAGCCATTGTCCGAACGGACTGGGCCTGAAAAAGTTGTTTGAGCCATTATAAAGTTCTCACATGTGAGTTAAAGCGAATCTGTCTACATGTCGTCAGTCGGGTCTGTCAGATTCACCGGATTGTTTCCCGATATACAGAAACATATCACAGTGTGTGGTTATAAGTCAAACACAAAAAAGGGGGCCGAAGCCCCCTTAGTACAGCATGTTACTACGCTATTAAGCGCCGGGTGATCCAAAGATACCCAGTGGATCGGAAACGCCAAACGAATAACGCTCACGAGCCTTGTAACGGCTGTTGCCGGTATCGAAGTCAGCATCCATAGAAGTAGCCATTGGGCTACGAACGAAGTGCTTCAAACCGTTAGGTACATCAGTCATCAAGAACCATGCATCAGTGTCAGTCAAATAATGGTTGACCGCATATCCGCCGGGTACTGCGCCGTTAGTCATAATGGCGTTGATGTCGTTGTCAGCAGTTCCTACACGTCCTTCAGTCTCAAGCAAACGAGTTGCAACGAACTGTAAGGAAGGTGGAATAACTAGCTTCTTAGGCTTGGCCGCGATCAAAAGACCACGCTCATCGGTGTAGCCAGCAATCTGAATGATAGCTGCTTCCAAAGAAGTTTCGTTAAGGTCAGCCGCAACCGCAGGGCGGTTAGAGTTAGTTCCACCAGAAACAAGTGGGTGCGCTGTTGAACATAGAGATTGCCCGTCACCGTAAGTGGTGCCAGCAGCAAAAGCATTGTTCAAAATATCTGACGCTTTAACTTGCTTAGTGTAAGCCATAGCGCGAGCCAGTGCTTTGGTGTAACGAGATGACAGAGAGTCATACAAGTTATCTTCAATCGCTTCTTCAGTGATTGAGAAACCCATTGCAACAGTTTCGTGCGTATAACGTGCGCTCCATGCTTCCTGCGCGTTATCATACTCGATTGCAGAACCTTCCGCCTTAGTTGGGGCAGAGCCAAAACCAGACAGTTTAGTTTCTTCTTCAAAAGAACGGTCAGAGGTTTCAGTCTCGAAAATCTCTTTATGCTCTTCACCATATTTTGCGTACTCTAGACCGAATAATGCATTTAGTCCGGGGAGTAGCTCTTTAAGTAATTGACTTCTTGAAATAGCCATCTAGTTATTCTCCTACGATGCCGGTACCAAACTGGTGGTACGGTAGGTTAAATTTAACCAAGACATCAGTCTTAGCGTCGCCAATGGCAGAACCGGGCTTAGTTACAAAGCCGATTACTTTGAACGCTTTAGTTGCAGTAGCAGTAGTAGCGTCCAACGCAATGTTAGACTTGCCAGTAGAGGTGTTTACAGAAGTAGTTGCATTCTGTGCGCCAGTCAAAGGAGCATTATGTCCAAGAGCAGTCTGAGCAATAGCGCCATCAGCTTGTACTTGGAAAGTTACACCCGGATCAGTTACTACATAAGCAGTAGCGTTAGCAGTGCCTGAAGGGTAGTACTGAGCAAAAATCAACTGACCTTCAGCGTTGATGTATTCACAACCAACGAACACACCCAGAGCACCGATACCGTTACCGCCAAGGTTGTTAGTAGTTGCATCTGCACCAGTGCCAGAAGCTAGTTGGACATATCCTGCGTTTAGTTCAACAATAGAACCATAGCCGATGTTCTGAGCTACGCCAGCAGGAGTAATAAGAAAAGCGTCACGGGCACCGGAGTAAGGTGTACCGTCAGCTTTACG
>Ga0315320_10001692_pt1 | contig 18307 bp, 17 predicted proteins | sample M140m21515metaG_FD_203458 | JGI IMG/M metagenome (GOLD analysis project Ga0315320, IMG submission 203458) | Ammonia-oxidizing marine archaeal communities from Monterey Bay, California, United States - M1 40m 21515 | ecosystem: Environmental > Aquatic > Marine > Coastal | place: USA: California... | reverse complement strand
ATATGCGCTCCTCCGCCCAGAGCCTTTCCTAGGTCGGCTCCGAGAGATCTGACATATGTCCCGGGGCCACAGACCACTAAGGCCTTCCATACCAACGGATTTTCAGTTGGAGTTAAGTCAAACCGGTCGATTCTTACTTTCCTAGCTTCACGCTCAATCTCAATTCCCTCACGAGCTAGTTCGTGTAACCGTCGTCCACCGACCTTCAGCGCAGATACCATCGGCGGGATTTGATTTATCTCGCCCAAAAATTTCATTGATGCGTTCAACAAATCGTCACCAGAGAAAGACATTTTGTGTCGGAGTACAACTTCGCCATCCGCATCAAGAGTGTCAGTTTCGGCACCAAACACTATCTCAGTTTCATATGTCTTAGCCGAGGCAGTAGCGAAACGCATGAGTCGGGTTGCCTTCCCTACTCCAATAATCAAAACGCCGGTTGCTGATGGATCTAAAGTTCCAGCATGGCCGATTCTCCGCTCACCTAACCTTTTCCTTAGCATTGAGACAACATCATGAGAAGTGACCCCGGATGATTTGTCTATGACCAGCATCCCGTGGACCGTAGATGGTTTTCTTCGGGCCAATTAATTACTTTCTTGCTCACTTGCCTTAATGTCGCCCAGAATTTTTTCTATTCTGCTTGCTCCACCAATTGAGGCATCTAATTGAAACTCAAATCTCGGCGTACGTCTCATTCTCGTGCCTTCTCCGAATGCCTTTTGAAATCGATAACGATTTTCATCGAGCGCAAGTTGTGCAGTGGGCAGATCTTCTTCATCTAACACGTCAAAATAAACAATCGCTTTTGCCAACTCATTATCGACATCAGCTCCAGTAATAGCTACCGAGAAGAGGCGTTCATCACCCATACGTTCTATTTCGGTAGCAACGATTTCTCGAATGAGTTCCTTGACACGATCAGTACGGGCATATTTAGGTCCGCCTCTCCTGACAGGTTTGTTACGACGCTGATTCACAAGCAGAATTCGTCCGAAAAGTCCTACAAACCCTAGGTTCGAGGTATCTCTTTCTCATCGTAAGTCTCAATGATATCGCCCTCTTTCAGATCAGTAAAGTCTGAAAGACCTATGCCGCATTCCATGCCTGAGGCTACCGAAGCTACTTGATCTTGGAAATGCCGAAGCGACTTAACTTGCCCCTTCCAAATTATCGTACCTTGTCTCAAGAATCTGACTTTGGCTTTGTCTGCAATGGTGCCATTTTCAACGACACAACCAGCTATTGGGCCCACTCCCGAGATTCGGAATACCTGACGAACATGCGCTTCGCCCGTAACAATCTCTTCGAATTCCGGCGTCAACATTCCGAGCATTGCATTCTCAATGTCTTCGAGAAGCTTGTAAATGATTTCATAAAGACGGATTTCTACGCCTTCGAACTCAGCTAGCTGCCTCGCCTTTCGATCAGGCCTAACATTGAATCCTAGAATTGTTGCGTTCGAAGCCATAGCAAGTTGAATATCGTTTTCATTAACTCCACCTACTCCACGGCTTACGAAAGCCAACTTGACTTCAGGTCTTTCCAGCTTACGAAGGCTTTCCGTAACTGCTTCTAAAGAGCCATGCACATCAGCTTTGAGAACCAAGTTAAGAGTTGCGGCTTCACCAGCTTGAATCTGCTTAAAGATATCTTCAAGTTTGGCTCCGCCACCTGCAGCGCTAACTCCCGCCATACTGGCTTGTCTCTGCCAGTGTTCTCTGGTGTCTGCAACTTTACTTGCAGTTTTTTCATCTGGCGCAACGGTGAACATGTCACCTGCGCGCGGAACTTCAGATAATCCTAAAACTTCGACTGGAGTAGATGGACCTGCTTGTTTCAATTGATTACCGAGCGCATCTGTCATAGCTCGAACTCGACCCCATGCAGCTCCTGCAACCATAGGATCTCCAACAGACAAAGTTCCTTGCTGCACAAGTACTGTGGCAACTGGGCCACGTCCCTTATCAAGATTAGATTCAAGAACAGTGCCCAATGCCCGACCCTGTGATCCAGCAGTTAATTCTTCGACCTCTGCTACAAGAACTATCTGATCGAGAAGATCATCTATTCCTTCCTCAGTCATAGCAGACAAAGGAACTGTAATTACATCTCCACCGTATGACTCAGGAATTAGGTTTCGCTCTGCCAGTTGAGCTAGAACACGATTTTGATCTGCTCCCTCGCGATCCATCTTATTGATCGCAACGATTATTGGAACCTCGGCGGCCCTCGCATGATCGATCGCCTCAAGAGTTTGAGGCATCACTCCGTCATCAGCCGCCACTACGAGTATGACAATATCAGTAGCCTTCGCTCCCCTGGCACGCATAGACGTGAAGGCCTCATGACCAGGAGTGTCAATAAACGTCAATGATTGACCATTTCGAGAGATCTGATACGCACCGATGTGCTGGGTAATACCGCCTGCTTCACCCGCAATAACATTTGCAGATCTGATCCGATCAAGTAACAGAGTCTTACCGTGATCGACGTGTCCCATTACGGTGATAACCGGAGGCCTCACTTCTTCACTATCTTGATCAAAAGCTAGATCTAAAGTTTTAAGAATTTCTTGCTCTTGCTCCGCTCCCGGATCAATTAGTCGAACTTCCGCTCCTAAGTCCGTAGCGAAAAGTTCGATATTATCATCGCTGAGAGACTGAGTCGCAGTGACCATCTCACCTTGCTGAAGTAAAAATTTTACGATGTCGGCGGCGGAACGATTTAGCCTACTAGCTACCTCTTGTGCAGTCGAGCCACGCTCTATTAGCACTTCCCCTTCAGGCACCGGAGCATCAACAGGGGTGTAAGCAGCAGCTTGTTGGGGCTGCAACTCTTCGACTTGCCGTCTACGCCGCTTCTGTTTACGTCCTCGACGCTGCTGCGGACCGCCGCGGCCACCTCCTGGGCGTCCTCCTGGACCACCACGATCATCTGGGCGCCCTCCTGGGCCGCCAGGAGCAGCACCAGGTCGAGCTGGGCCGCCAGGAGTAGTACCAGGTCGTGCTGGACCGCCTCTAGGAGCACTGGCTCCCCGCCCAGCAGGTGAACCCGATGGTTTACTTGCTGTTCGCGATCGAGGAGGGCCTGGCGGAGGCGGAATAGCTTTGCCGGTAACAGAACGAGGTTTTGTAGGAGGCGGCGGAATAGGTTTTCCATTAACTGACTTAGGAGGTGCAGGCATCCGAGGAGGCGACACCGGCTGAGTACCGATCTCGGGTGATGCTTCTGCAGCACTAGCCTTTACAGCAGCTTCTTCTTTTGAGGGCGACGCTGCGACTTCAGTTGCATCTGGCATCACTGCCTCGGCGTCAGGCACGGGTGCATCTTCTGAAGGACGCGACTTTACGGACTCTTGCCCACTCGAAGTTACAAGAGGTCGAGGTGGTGGCATATTGCGCGGTGGCGGAGGCAATGGTCTTTTAGGCGCTGCTCCCTTAGCCGCAGAATTTTCTTTCAAATCATCATTAGCTGGTTCGTCATCCTTTGGAGACGAGGGACTTACCGTGCTAGCTGGCGCCAACTTCGCACCTGGTTTTGGTGATTCAGTAGAATCACCAACCGCCGAATCCTCAAGAACTTCAGCATTCTCTACCGGGGCAGCTTTCTTAGCTGGGGCCTTCTTAGCTGGAGCTTTCTTGGCTGGAGCCTTCTTCGCTACCGCCTTCTTGACGGGCGCTTTCTTTTTCGCCGGCTTTGGTTGTTCATCTTCTTCTTGGGGTTGCTGTGCTCGAATTAGTCCTTCACGATCCGCTTTTCGACGGACACGGTCGGCTTGAGCTTCTTGGACACTAGAAGAATGGCTCTTTACGCCAATTCCAAGCGCGTCACAAAGATCAAGGGTCTCCTTGTTAGATAGACCTAATTCTCTTGCAAGTTCGTAGACCCTGGGATTCTTGGGCAAGCGCGTTCCTCATTCTAGTGGGCAGGTTCATCGACCTAAGCAGTTCGTTGTTATCGACTATTTCTAGTCAACGACAACGGCCACCGGCCGACAGATGGATGGACTGCCCAGTGCCACGTTACAGGCTTAGGCGGCCCACGCCGCTAACTATCTTCGGCCTCTTCTTCGACTTCTTCTAATTCAACTACTTCATTGGCATTAATATCAGCATCTAAACCAGCATTTTTTACCTCTGATTCATCAACGCTGCTATCGATTTCTTCTTCTTGTCGCTGCGGCTCTTCTGCAGCCTCAGTCCATTCACCGGCGGTCATAGCCTCGCTGCCATCTGCTGGCACCCAAGTTTGTTCACCTGTGTCAGGGTCAGTAACCCATTCGCCTTCAGCCCAATCTTCGGCTGCGTAGGCAGCTTCTTCATCAAGAATTTGGGTTTCGCTTTTAATATCAATTCTCCAGCCAGTTAGGCGAGCAGCCAGACGAGCATTTTGGCCTTCACGACCTATCGCCAGTGATAACTGATGATCAGGCACTATGACCTCTGCCACTCCATCAACTTCGTGGAATCGCACCTCTTTGACTTTGGCTGGTGAAAGTGCCTTCGCTACAAAATCATTCTGATCGTCCGAAAATGGGACGATATCAATTTTTTCGCCGCGCAGTTCATTGACTACTTGTCGAACTCGGGCACCACGAGCACCAACACAAGCTCCTACAGGATCAATATTAGAATCATTGGACCAAACAGCAATTTTTGTTCTATGGCCAGGCTCACGAGCGCAGGCCTTCAGCTCTACTATCCCCTCACTTATTTCTGGTACCTCAAGCTTAAATAGTTCACGAATTAGTCCCGGGTGAGTTCGAGAAACAACTATTTGCGGACCTTTTGGTGTTTTGCGCACCTCAACTATGTAGGCCTTCAGACGCGTGTTCGGCTCAGGTCGCTCATAAGGGACCTGCTCTGATTGAGGCAAAAGCGCTTCCACTCGACCTAGGTCTAACAGAGTATATCGGGAATCATTTTGCTGAATTATGCCAGTAACAATGTCACCTTCTCGTCCAGCGTATTCCTCATATTTCATATCGCGTTCGACTTCGCGGATGCGCTGCCCTAGGACCTGCCTGGCCGTCTGAGCCGCTATTCTGCCGAAATTTTCTGGGGTGTCATCCCACTCTTGAAGAACCGTTCCTTCTTCATCAATTTCCTGAGCGATGACTTGAATATTGAAAGTCTCATCAATCACTACGTAAGCATCAGGCGAGGAATCAGGCATTTTTTTGTATGCCGACTCAAGACCATTTGCTACCGCTTCGAGGAGAACTTCTGTGCTCATGCCTCGATCAGCAGCTAGTGCTTGCAGGGCTTCCATCATGTCTGGGGTAGTCATGTCTGACTTCCTCCCTCAATTTTAGCTGTTGTAGGCTTTGCACCTTTACCAGGTTTGGGTCCAGGACCCCAAGCAAAGATAGTGCGAGCCTTTTCAATTTCATCGAACCTAACTAGACAGACGCCACTCTCAGGGTCTTCGACAGTAATCATGTCGCTATCAACAAATTTCAACAACCCTGCTATCCGGCGTCGACCGTCTGGCCCTGGAAAAGTTCGTATGTGCACTTGCTCCCCCACTGCTGAAGCGAAATGATCAATATTTCTTAAACGTCTTTCAACTCCAGGACTCGACACCTCAAGTGTGTAACGCCCTGGGATCGGATCATGTTCATCAAGCAAAGCAGAAACTGCCCTACTGAGATTAGTTAACTCATCGATGCTCACACCATCAAGGCCCTGAACCAGGACCGACAACGTCGAATCATTTCGTTGCACATCATACAATTCGTATCCTGCATCAGAAACGATAGGAGCAACAAGCTGCAATATTTTGTCAGTTTCGCTCATTACTCCTCCTTCGTTAATTAATTAAGAAAATTAGTTTTGATCATATAACGACCACAGGCGTGGGCAGCGCCCACGCCCAGCGATAGCTGACCTGTGTTGCTACAAGCGTATCAGCACCGCTACCTGTCTCCGCATAGCTACCCCTTCATCTAAATTCCCTAACTAGCGACGTCGGATAATATCAACGGCCTTTTCAGTCGAATTGACGTCTTCTCCTTGGCTTTCTATTAGCGCCGCTCTATCTGCTTCTGCTTCTGCTTCTGCTCCTAAATCAGCATCAGCGAGCGCTCCCTCGATACCCGCCTCAGAAATTTTAAGTGCCCATTCCACAAGCGAATCAACCATCTTGTCTTCAGGCACCACCTTTACGACTTTGCCTCGCACGAACAGGTGCCCTCTTTGCCTACCCGCAGCAATACCTAGGTCTGCGCTTTTGGCCTCGCCAGGCCCATTCACCACGCACCCCATGACCGCAACCTGTATCGGTATATCAAGCGTAGCTAACGCTTCTTGAGCGTTTGCCGCTACTTCGATAACGTCTACTTCGGCTCGGCCACAAGATGGACACGCTATTAAGTCAAGACCCGACCTTTCCCTTAACCCCAGAACTTCAAGAAGCTGTTTACCTACTTTCACCTCTTCAATCGGGTCCGCTGTGAGACTAAAACGGATGGTATCTCCAATGCCTTCATTCAAGAGCGTGGCGATTCCCGCAGTCCCCTTCAGAACTCCCCCAGGCAGGGGTCCAGCTTCAGTAACACCTAGGTGAAGCGGAAAATCGACCGTATCTGCAAGCAGCCGATAAGACTCCACCATCAAACGCACATCACTTGCTTTAACTGAAATTTTCACATTATCGAAATCGACAGCTTCAAAGTGTCCTAGCTCACGCTTTGCTGACTCCACAAGTGCAACAGGCGTCATTCCATAACGTTCTTCGATGTCAGGATCCAAGGAACCACCATTCACACCGATTCGAATTGGAACACCCCTATCACGCGCTTCCATAGCAACTGTTTTGATGTGCTCAGGCTTTCGAATGTTGCCAGGGTTTAAGCGTAAACACGCTACTCCAGCATCTAACGCCGCAAGAGCTAACTGGTATTGAAAATGGATATCGGCAACTATCGGAACTGGAGAACGTGGAATGATCTGAGCTAGCCCTTCTGCAGCGTCTAGATCGTTACATGTGCACCGAACTATGTCAGCACCTGCCCCAGCGAGCGCATAAATTTGTTGCAGCGTTGCCTCTATATTTGCTGTTTTTGTTGTAGTCATGGACTGAACGCTTATGGGCGCATTTCCACCCACCGAAACAGACCCGACTTCTACTCGTCGCGTGACTCGCCGCTCATACAACATTTGGATCTGACACCTTAAAACCTGAATTCATTTACCAACCACCTTTGACCAGATTAGAAATTAAGAGGATTTGCGATATCTAGATAGATGGCGCCTATCCCAAAGAAAGCCAAAAATATTATGACCACATACGTAATCGGCATTAGCCGAGATATATCGACCATATAGCGCTTGCCTGACCGGCCTTCACGCACTCTTTCATAAGATGCAACCAGCAAGTGCCCGCCATCAAGTGGTAATAAAGGCAACAAATTAAAGACCCCGACGAACATATTGAAGCTGATGAAAAGAAGTAAACGTTCCGAGTTGTTGAACTGTTCGCTAGCCCCAATCTGAACAGCACCAATTAACGAAAGCGGTCTGGTCTCCAGGTTTTCGTTCACCGTCGGATCATTGGGCGCCGAGAATATCCGGTCAAGCACGTCGCCGAAATTTGATGCGATATGCCATATACCCCGTAAGGACTGCCAAGCCATCTCAGCTAACCGACTAACGGCCAAAGCAATGGACTTTAGTGGACTAACTGTCTCATATGAGGTAACGGCTTGCGCACTAATTCCAAGTCGCCCTTCTCCATTTTCAGTCGAATCCAGTTCCACTAGCAGCTCAAGAACTTCGCCATCTCGTTCAACTACTGCAGGTAATAAGACTCCCGGTTGGCTACGAACCGCCGCAACCAAGTCCTCCCACAAAACGGTTGATTGCGCACCTAAAGCGAGAATTCTGTCGCCTGATCTGATTCCTGCTTCCGCAGCTGAGGAAACTTCACCTTCTGGTGACTCTTCGACAACTAGCCCTACTTCCCACTTACCTTCTTCAACTTTGGGCTCACCGAAAACGCTTAACAAAATGAACATCGCGACAAACGCCATTGCAAAATGCATTAGTGAGCCTGCTGATGCTACAAGTAGTCTTTTCGGGTATGACTTCTGCCGGTAGGTCCGCGGCTCATCAATCGGGTCAACTTCGTCTAGATTAGTCATCCCTATAATCTTCACGTATGCCCCTGCCAACACAGGCTTCACACCAAATTCAGTTTCACCTCGTCGAAAGCTGAACAAGCGAGGACCAAAGCCCAAAAAAAATTCAGTCGCCTTCATCCCTGTTGCTCGAGCAGCTAGATAATGACCGCTTTCGTGCATAAAAACGATGAACGTAATTATCAGGACAACAACTACCATTGCTTTAGACACCAATGCCAACAAAAAGAAAAGGCCCAAAACAACAAATGCGGATAGGCCGTTACCGCCTATATTTCGATAGTTCGGTTCAGACATTTTTTGCACTCTTATCAGCTAAAAAATTTTCAACACACTCGCGACCACGTTGATCTGCACGAATAACAGACTCAACGCAATCGGCTCGTTCACCATCGTATTTATCCAACGAAGCCGATATCGCCGCTGCAATACCCGTCCACGAAATACTACCTTGGAGAAATCCAGCGACGGCTGCTTCGTTAGCTCCATTAAGCCACGCCGGAGCAGTTTCACCTAATCGACCTGCGTCAAATGCTAATCCAAGGCACGGGAAACTATCCAAATTAGGCGGTTCAAAATCCATCGAAATGGCAGCATCCCAATCAAGAGCACCAAATTCAGTGTCAATACGTTCCGGAAAAGCCAGAGCGTAACCAATAGGTAACCTCATATCAGGTTTTGAGAGCTGAGCGATGGTGGTTCCGTCCACAAAGCTCGCCATTGAGTGCACGATCGATTGAGGATGCACAACAACTTTAATATCATCGTAGCCAACACCAAAAAGTTCGTGCGCTTCAATAACTTCCAGGCCCTTATTCATAAGAGTCGAAGAATCAATCGTTATTTTAGGACCCATCGACCATGTTGGATGGTTCAGCGCATCGTTCACAGTAACCGACGCCAACTGTTCTTCATTCCATCCTCGAAATGGCCCACCACTAGCTGTCAAAACTAACTCCCGAAGATAACGGCTCGAGTTTCCTAATTCCAAATCAGCTCGAAGGCATTGATGCAACGCGCAATGTTCACTATCGACTGGAATGAGTTCAGCACCTGGGATAGCCCTCATAGGCTGAACCAAAGGACCAGCCGCAATTAAGCTTTCTTTATTCGCTAGCGCTAGTCTTTTCCCTGCCGACAGCGATGATAATGTGACCCCGAGACCTGCAAATCCCACTACGCCATTAACAATTACATCGGCACTCCCCGCTAACTCTTCGAAACCGAGCGGACCCGTTAAGACTTCAGTACCCGAGGGAACTAACCTTCTCAATTCCTCAAACAAATCTTCACGCCCAATAGCTACTTGTTTGGGCCGAAACTCTCGCACCTGGGCTACCAGCAATTCAAGCGAAGACCACGCAGCAAGCGATTCAATCTGGAACTTATCTTGTTGAGCGCGCACTACATCAAGAGTCTGGGTACCAATCGAGCCTGTGGAGCCGAGCACGGCCACTGTAGTCACTATGTAATTATTCCATTTCAGTTAAGAACAAGTTCAGCCACGTAATAGCTAGTTGGCAGAACAAAAAGAAGAGCATCGAAACGATCAAAAATTCCACCGTGTCCAGGCAAAAGGCTACCCATGTCTTTAACCCCTAGATCACGTTTAACCATTGACTGCGCCAAATCTCCTAATGGAGCCATGACCGCTATCGAAATTCCTAAGAACAAAGGATCAAGCATCGATTCTGTCCACGGAAAAACTCCCGGAAAGTTATTCAACACCACAATGCTTACAATGACCGCTAAGAGCATCCCGCCTAAAAGGCCTTCGTACGTCTTATTCGGACTTAGATGAGGCGCTAGCTTACTCTGACCAGTCGTACTCCCGATGACGTAGCCGCCAATATCGTAAGCCGCTGTCGCTAGTACAGCACCTATCAATACTGCATCGCCATGAGGGCGACTCAAAATTAATGCGGCGAATGAGCCCAATACGCCAACCCACATAATACCTAAAATAGTCACGGCCAAATTTGCAGTCGCATGCTCGCCCCCGAAGCCAAAAACAAACCAGCAAAGACCTACAACTATGGCTAACCCAAGAACCACCGGGTAAGTCTCAGCTCCACGGGTATATGCACCTATTGAAAGTCCGGCAACAGCTGTTAACCCGATTAAGGTTGCAGGACGATACCCAAGCGATCGGACCGATTTATAAAATTCAGCGGCAGCCAGAATGAGTGCACCAACCACAAACACCATTAGTGCAGCAGGCCCAATTTTCAACAGTCCAAAAAAAATTCCTGCTAAACCGGCTCCGACGGCAATAGCGACTGGGATATTTCTGCCGCTTCGGCCACTAGCTTCCGAACCCTCAACATTTTGGTTCAGTTCACCATGTACTAATGTTCGCTCATCATTACGAATATTTCGACGCTGACCATAATCATCATTATTTTCCCTCCAATGAGGAGGCGAACCTTCAGAATCTACCCATTCATCAATAAGGTCAGGCTCATTCTCGCTCGCCTCACCGTTGGGTAAATCGGGCTTAGGGCCACTTAATTCGTCATCCACTATTCGCTCTTTGTTCTTAGAACCGAAACTTGAAACGATCCGATTTCTTAGCGATAGTTTAGTCGCTTGGCTATGGGTATTTAACGATTGGCCATCGGCATCGATCAGCCCTTCATGGCTCTGAGGAACGTCAGGCTTCTTCACTCGAGATACTTCACTTTCAGTTCTTTCCCCATAATCACTATTACTCCTAGCGATCTCATGCTCACCTTCACCATCTGGAAGTACCTCAATGCCCTCTCCGAAAATTTCTGCTGTCCGGCTCTCACCAGGGCCGGCTTCATCATTCTCAGTCAACAATTTTGGTAGTTTCAGAGCCGACGCATCAGTTCTCTCTACAGCCAGGCTCTCAATTGAGCGAGCATCAAATATGCCGGTCTCTTCCAAAACTTTGTCATCAAATACATTCTTGTTTTGATCAGCAAAAAGAGTTTGATCAACATATTGGTCGCTAGACGAATCAGTCTCACTAGTCGTATCTAGTTTCGGTTCACGTATTTCTTCATCTGGAGTAGCAAGATCATCAAGTTCCATCAACGAAGTATCCAAAAGATCAACTAGCTCGGATTGTTCTTCCGAATCTTGCCGAACTGGGGACATGGTTGGCAGCGTGTCCGACCTCGCCGCATCAAAGAAACTTGTATCTGACGTATCAACTAAACGATCATCATCAGGAAGATCGGGGAACAGTCGCGAACGCCCCAACGCGGAAGATGCTTGAGATGTTTCTGACGGAGGCACTCGGTCTTCATTTCCAGGTAAATCACCCCGAGCAGGCTCAGACCAGTGGGGCATCTGCGCAGAATCACTATCAAAAGACAACAAAGGTGACTCATCTGGGCCATCATCGACGTCACGACTTTCAGAGTCAGCGTCACCGGTATCTTTATCCGACATACTGTCTCCTATCGTAAGCTCTAAACCTCAAGTAGTTCCTGCTCTTTTGCTACGAGTGCACGATCAAGAGCTTCAATAGACGCTTGGGTGTGCCGATCAAGTTCCTTCGAGAATCGATCTCTATCATCGGCGGAAATATCTTTATCTTTTTCCAATGCATCAAGATCTTGTCTCGCCGAGCGGCGCAGATTACGCACAGCAACACGCCCTTCTTCCGCCATCTGTTTTACTACCCGAACCAAATCACGTCGACGATCCTCTGTCAGCGGAGGAAATACCAAACGCAAAATTTCGCCGTCGTTGCTCGGATTTATTCCTAAATCCGATTCCATAATCGCACGAGAGATCACATCGATTGACCCACGGTCAAAGGGCTGAATCACCAAAATTCTGGCCTCCGGAACCGAAAATCCAGCTAATTGTTGCAATGGCACATCAGCGCCATAGTAATCAACCTTCAGCTTTTCCACCAGTGCTGGAGTGGCCCTGCCAGTTCTGATGGTTGAAAAATGCCCCTGGGCGTGCACAACTGCGCGCCCCATACGCTCATGGGCGTCATTACAAACTTCCTGCGCGAATTCGCTCACTTGACCAGCGTACCTATCTCAGCGCCTTCCAAGATGGACCTGAAATTTCCGCGGACCATTAAGTCAAACACCACGATCGGTGTCTGGTTGTCCTTACATACTGAAATAGCGGCGCTATCCATCACTGCTAACTCTTTTGAAAGGACCTCTAGAAACGAAATATTGTTTAAAAGCGTCGCATTTGCATCGACTTTGGGATCAGCCGTATAGACACCATCAACGCCTGAATGAGTGCCTTTTAACACAACATCAGCACCAATCTCTACTGCTCTAAGAGCGGCAGCAGTATCAGTGGTAAAAAACGGATTACCAGTCCCAGCCGCGAAAATTACTACTCGTCCTTTTTCTAAATGCCGAACTGCCCGTCTGCGAATGTATGGCTCTGCAATTTGAGCCATACCGATCGCAGTCATTACACGCGTAGGCACATCCACTCGTTCCAAAGCGTCTTGCAACGCAATCGCGTTTATTACGGTCGCCAACATCCCCATGTGATCTGATTGTGCTCTATCCATACCACCGTCAGAACCAGCCATACCACGCCAGATATTGCCACCACCAACAACGATCGCAATATCAATTTGTTCGTGAACCTCTGCGATCTCCTCGGCTAAGCCTCGAAGGACAGCAGCACTGATGTTGTTTCCAGAAGGCTCTGCCAAGGCTTCACCTGAAAGTTTCAGCACTACACGTTTCCAAGGGCTCTTACCCTCCCAGCGCCGAACGTTTTCAGTCATATTAACTTCCGATTTCCACCTGGCTAAAGCGATTGATAGAAGCTCCTGCTAACAAGTCAACAATAGTTTTTTTCTCATCTTTTATGAACTTCTGTTCGAGTAAAGCATTATCTCTGAAGAAACCGTTCATCCTGCCATCTACAATTTTTTCTAAAGCAGCTTCTGGTTTACCTTCGTTTCTGCTCATAACTTCAAGAGTGTCTCGTTCAGCATCCAAGATCTCCGCCGGGATATCAGCTCGGCTGAGATACGGTGGGCGGCTACTCGCAATATGCAGTGCTATATCATGGGCTATTTGTTCATCCCCGTCTTGGATTTCAACTAAGACTGCATTGACTCCACGACCATTTTGTTGGTGCACATAGGCATCAAGCGTGGCACCGCTCGCAGCTTCGAAACGAACAACCCTGCCAATATCAATGTTCTCTTTGAGCGATAACTTTAAATCCTCAAGATCTTTAGCTTTTTCTTCTACAGCACCCTCACCTCGAGCAATCACCACAGAAAGCAAGCTTTCAACAAGTTCTGTAAAGTCTTCGGATTTAGCTACAAAGTCCGTCTCACATTTTAGCTCAACAATTGCGGCAACTCCGCCTTCGACTCGAGCCCCAACAATGCCTTCGCTATTATCTCGGTCAGACCTAGAAGCAGATTTGGCGAGACCTTTTTCTCTCAACCATTGCGCTCCTAACTCTGCGTCGCCGCCATTTTCAACCAATGCCTTTTTGGCATCCATCATGCCCGCGCCAGTTAACTGACGAAGAGCTTGAACATCCTTAGCAGTGAATTCAGCCATTTCTAAAGGTGCACCTCTATCTAGGGAATATATGAATATACGTTTAAATTATTCGGGTCCTACGCTAACTAATTCAACTCGCTGGTTGCTCGTCAGAATCAGGTGAAACTGAGACAGCTTCATCTACAGCTTGAGTGGCCGCTGATTGTGCAGCAACAACTTCCGTAGCTTTTGCTGCTTGCTCCGCTGCGATACGTGCCTCTCGAGCAGCAGCTTGAGCCATGGCTTCTTGCTCACTTTCGGCTTGCTGATTTGCTACCCGAGCCTCTTGTTCCGGAGTGCGCTCCCCTGATACGGGTACAACAATTCCCTTGCTTTGCGCTATATAACGACCTTCGCGAACGGCATCCGATATCACTCTGGATAAGAGTTCAGTGCTACGAATCGCATCATCATTTCCAGGTATAACAAAGTCAATTTGATCCGGATCGCTATTTGAGTCTGCTACTGCAACGACCGGAAGTTTTAGTCTGTTTGCCTCTGCAACTGCAATGTGTTCTTTTGGTGTGTCCAGAACAAAAATAGCGCTAGGAAGCTTCTCCATGTGGCGAAGGCCATTTAAATTAAGCTGCAACTTATCGAGTTCTCGTCTTAGAAGCAGTGCCTCTTTCTTTGGCATGCTTTCGAAATCTCCAGCTTCAAGCATTCGTTCATACTCAAGCATTTTCTCTACACGGCCGCGAATAGTCCTAAAGTTCGTAAGCATTCCGCCTAGCCAGCGTTGATTAACGAATGGCATACCACAAGCTCGAGCGAATGTTTCGATTGGGTCCTGAGCTTGCTTTTTGGTTCCTACGAAAAGAATTGTGCCACCCTTGGAAACCGTATCGCGAACGTAGGTGTAAGCCTGGTCTATCAAGGTTATGGTTTGTTGCAGATCAATAATGTAAATACCATTTCGTTCGCCCCATAAGTACCGACCCATCTTTGGGTTCCAGCGACGAGTTTGGTGGCCGAAATGAACTCCGGCTTTCAGCAGGTCAGTCATGGTTACAACAGCAGCCATTACGATGTCTCCTCCCCACGGTTAATTTGCTTTGTCGAGAATGACACTGCCTAATGTTGGGCAGCGACCGTGAGGTCACCTCGACTGTTTAGTAGTAGATAAAAAGTCTTTGATTGCGACATGAGTGTAGCCAGTGAACGCCCTAATCGACACAGAGAACTGGGTCCAAAAAATATTCAATCGTCTTCTAATGATTCAAACCGATGACGCAAGGCTTAAATCATGCGCGCGGATGTGACATTTGATGAACTTTTTTCAAGCGTTCACGACTCACATGAGTGTAAAGCTGGGTCGTACTCAGATCTGAATGACCTAAGAGTTCCTGAACTACTCTCAAGTCTGCGCCCCCATCTAATAGGTGTGTGGCATACGTGTGCCGAAGTGCGTGCGGGTGTGTTGGTTCAAGCGACCGGCGGTCAATAACGCGCCGCACATCTCGCGTTGTTAACCGATTACCGCGTCTGTTTACGAAAAGCGCCTTCGGGTCTGGCGAGCCTTTGACAAGGTCAAGTTCGAATGCTTTCTTGCCCCCACCTAACCACACATCCATAAGACGTTGGGCTGGTTTGCTGGTTGGGACGCGCCTCATCTTCGAACCTTTACCGACAACATCTATGTAGTCTGCGTGGCGTTCAACTTCGCTTTCGTTAGTGCTGCATAGCTCAGCCACCCGAAGCCCGCTGCCATAAAGAAGCTCGACTAGGAGACGATCACGTAACTCGAGCGAGCTAGTCGGTTCTAGCTCATCAGATATTAGTGATCTCAGTTCTTTTTCTTTTAGAACTTCTGGCAATCGTCCGGAACCTTTTGGAGCACTTAATCCCGCCGTTGGATCTAACACAATTATTCCTGATCGATGCAACCAGCTAAAGTAACGGCGAAGCGAGGAAGCCTTTCGAGATATTGAACGTCGTTCCAATCCACGCGTTCCCATAAATGCTATATAACGGCGAACATGCAATCGTTGAATTTTCGCTGGCTCATTAATTTTTGCTCGTTCAGCCCAGGCAACGAATTGATCGATATCAAGCCGATATGCCTTAAGCGTTGACTCTGAGGCAGCTGTCAGGCTCAGAATAAAATCAGATAGCTCCCAAAAATCTTTTGACACACTATCGAAGGTACAGATCTATACCGCTACTCTCCAGCTAGTTCTTCGTTAAAGCCGCCTAATCCTGCTCTCTGAAGGGCATACTTTCCCGATGGGCTACAACCCGTATAGAAAACAAAAAGCTAGTTTGGCCGACTATTCAATGATCGCTGCAGCGTGCATCACCGCATCAGCGCTTATCATCTGGGGATTTTGGGGGTAAAAGATCAAAATGGTTTTTGAACTGGAACCCGAAGAAGGACATGAAGTTAGACGCATTCAGCCTTATCAAGCGAACAAAACTTACCTCTGTCCCGGATGTAACCGAGAAATCCCTCCAGGTTTAGGTCACATGGTAGCCATTCCGTTAGACGCAGCTGATTTAAGGCGACATTGGCACTACGGATGCTGGGCAGCGCGCCGACGAAGAAAACCGCTATCTTAATGACCGTTAAAAACTGACGCTTGATCAAGTTCAATAACGGCACTTATCTTTCCTAGCGCATTACGACTACGCCATTCAAAGCTATGACTAATACCGCTTTTCTTTCACACGAGCTTTTTTGCCAATGCGATCTCTTAAGTAATAGAGCTTGGCTCGGCGAACGTCACCAACTGCTACTCTTTCGATTTTGGCTAGGGTCGGAGCATGTAAGGGAAAAGTTCGCTCAACTCCAACACCAAAGCTCAGTTTACGAACAGTGAAAGTTTCTCTAATACCCGAATTTTTTCGCGCTATTACGTAACCTTCGAAAATTTGGGTTCTTTCGCGGCTTCCTTCAACCACACGTACATGGACTTTGACCGTATCTCCTGGCTTAAAGTCAGGGTGGTCTTCACGAAGTTGTAGTTTGTCAACAAAGTCGGTGCTGTGCATGGCGCACTTGCTCCTGAGATCTCAATGGTTTCGAACTTCGAAACCCGGGGGGGCGATAGACATAGAAAACTCTATAGTCTTTTTTCACATCGAAGAACACGTCTTTTAATGCGAGTCACAATACTACCTGAAGATCAGCAAGAAAAGAAGCGGGGGTCGATCTCAATTTCAAATTCGGCCATCCAGTCAATTTCGAAACTTTTCACACCTCGGATTTCCAGCAAGTCTGGTCTCCGGGCTGCTGTTAGCGCAATGGACACGGATTTGCGCCAGCGTAGAATTTTTTCATGATCACCGCTTACGAGAATTTCCGGAACTTCTAGACCTTCAAAATTTGCAGGTCGGGTCCAATGCGGATATTCAAGTAGTCCATCTGAGAACGTTTCATCTTTAGGGGAAGCATCATTATTTAAAACCCCAGGTATCAGACGGACAACGGCTTCGACTATCGCCATGGCGGCAAATTCTCCGCCAGCCAGAATCATATCTCCGATAGATATTTCATCATCTACTAAATGGCTACGAATTCTTTCATCTACCCCCTCATAACGGCCACACAAGAGACTAAAACCATCAAGCCTCGAAAGCTCATTAGCTTTCGATTGGTTGAAGGCTTTGCCGCCTGGGCCCAAAAGGATTAACGGCCTCGGCGGTGAAACCTCTTTTACAGCTGCAAATACCGGTTCCGGTTTCAACACCATGCCTGGTCCACCGCCAAAAGGGCTGTCATCAACAGTTCGGTGCTTGTCGGTAGTGGACATCCTAAGGTCTTGACTTCGAAGGTCCACGAGTCCAGACCTTCTGGCTCGCCCTAGGATACTGAGATCACTCATCTGGTCTATGTGGTCAGGAAAAATACTGAAAATATCAATTCGCATACTAATTCCCAAGATCGAAAAGACCAGTTGGTGCATCTACCAAAATAAGGCCTTCTGTAAACTTCACGACGAATGTCAGTGGTATTAGTGAGCCACTATCCAACTCCAACAAATCTGACGCTGGGTTAGAAAGCACTGCCACCACTGTGCCACGATAGGTACCGTCTACCTCCCGAACTGAGGCGCCCATAAGTTCATGTACCCAAAGCTCATCACTGTCATGAATCGGAGGCGCCATAAGCTTCAATCCCCGCAACTCATCTGCAGCGTCTTTCGTATCTACTCCTTGGAAGTGAACGATCCAATTATCCTGGTGAGGACTGGAAGAAACAACGATTAAGTTTCTTTCATCAGCAGACAAGGAACTACCCGGATCAAGTCGCTCGAAGCGGTTAGTTACTAGCTTTACGAGAACATCGCCCATTAAGCCATGAGCTCGTTTAATTGATCCGATTTCTAACAGTTGGTAACTATTACCACTCATCGAACTAACCAATTCCGTCAATCGCTGAAATCGACCTCAACCTCGACTCCGTCTTTGACAGCCGCAGCGCGGACCAAAGTACGTATTGAATTTGCGACTCGGCCGCGCTTTCCGATGACTCTACCTATGTCTTCAGAACTCACTTTTGCCATAAGGCTAATTTTCGTATCAGATTCTTCAATTTCGAGTTCAACTTGATCGGGATGTTCGACCAATTGAGCAATCAGATACAGGAGAACTTCTTCAGCCGTCGTGCCTTCTTGCTCGCTCACGATTCGTCCTTTGCGTC